>Ga0315904_10003865_pt1 | contig 21742 bp, 10 predicted proteins | sample LakEriMetagenome_6_FD_203529 | JGI IMG/M metagenome (GOLD analysis project Ga0315904, IMG submission 203529) | Freshwater fungal communities from buoy surface, Lake Erie, Ohio, United States - Buoy 12 MA120 | ecosystem: Environmental > Aquatic > Freshwater > Lake | place: USA: Lake Erie, Ohio...
TAGGTCTAGCTCCCCCGGGTGGGCTCGAACCACCGACACGCGGATTAACAGTCCGCTGCTCTGCCGACTGAGCTACAGGGGAATTGACTTTTTGGTCACCGGCAACGTACCGATTGATCCGTTGTTGCGGATGTTATCGAACTCGCTGACCGACCATGCCAAGAACTCTACATTCTTGGCTGAGACATGGCAAGTACAACTCCTAAATCAGGAGGCTTCCCCTCCCGTCGTGGTTCAGCGCGAACGATGAAATCCCTCCAATCCCTAGGGAATTCCGTCGATATCCCCCAAAAATGTGCTCCCACGGTCCGATCCAGGTGGACAGTCCCCGGCCGTTGCTGATGAAAGCGGGCGAAGCCTTGATGGGATAGACAATGCGTCTGGGCCCCGCAGGGCAAGATCAGGCAAGATCAGGAATACAAGCTCCGCGGCCATCCTGGAGACGAGCGGCCTGCTCACCGCTTCGCTGGCGGGCTTGGATGGGAAGGTTATGATAACATAAACGTTTTTCGGTCACTGCACGATTCTCTTGGGGATGAACGAATGGCCCTTGCACTCCCTCGAGGAGGACAACAATGCAACATGCTCGCCTGAGCCGCCGCGAGGCGCTTCAAATTGGTGCCGTTGGAATCCTTGGGCTGGGAAGCAACCATCTCGCCGCCCTCCACGAGGCCCGTGCCGCCATTGGCACCGCGCCCGTACGGAAGGCGAAGTCGTGCATCTTCATTTTCCTTTCCGGGGGATTGGCCCAGCACGAGAGTTTCGATATGAAACCCGAGGCACCCGAGGAAATCCGCGGGGAGTTTCGGCCAATCTCAACACGCATCACCGGCTTGCAGATTTGCGAGCACCTTCCCCTTCTGGCTGAACGCAGTCATCTCTGGTCGTTGTGCCGTTCCTTGACCCACCCGTCGAATGACCACTCCGCCGGCCACCACATCATGCTGACCGGTCAGACAGCACTTCCGCCAGGATTCAACCCAAACGCTGCAAGCCGATCGGATTTCCCCTCGATTGCATCGAAAATCGGCCGAACTCTCTCTGCGGAACCCCGCCCGGTGAACAACTTGCCACCCGCGATCGTTCTTCCAGAACGCTTGATCCATAGCACCGCCCGCACCCTTCCTGGTCAGCACGGTGGCGCCATGGGTCCAAATGACGACCCATGGTTCATCGAGGCCTCTCCTTTTCATGCCACCTCGTACGGCGCGTTTCCCACCTTCGCATTCGATCATCAGCAAAGGGGCAACGCGGATGATCGCATCTTCCAAGCGCCTCAGCTTTCGGTCCCGCATTCGCTCGGCATGTCCAATCTACACGACAGGATGGCGCTCCTCGATAAACTCAATACGCAGCGCCGGGGTCTTGACCACGCCGCCGCAACCCATCCCCTGGACCATCATCGTCAGTCCGCCGCTTCGTTGATGGTCAATCCAAAAGTCCATGCAGCCCTCGATGTCACGCGCGCTGATGACCGAGAACAAGAGCGCTACGGCAAGAATTCGTTTGGATGGTCATTGCTCATGGCTCGCCGCTTAGTCGATGCCGGTGTCCCGTTGATTCAAGTCAATCTGGGGAACAACGAAACATGGGACACGCACGGCAATGCGTTCCCGCATCTCAAGGATCGCTTGTTGCCTCCGACCGATCGCGCGGTTTCTGCGCTCCTGGATGATCTCCACGCATCGGGACAACTCGACGAGACACTGATTGTCATGGCTGGTGAGTTTGGGCGCACTCCCAAGATCACGTTGCTCGCGCAGCACTACCGTCTCCCCGGTCGGGATCATTGGGGGGCATGTCAGTCGGTCTTCTTCGCCGGAGGGGGCATCCGACCCGGGGTCGTCATCGGGCGATCGGACGCGAAAGGGGAATACCCCACCGAAATGCCCGTGAAGCCTGAAAATTTTGCAGCCACCCTCTACCATCTCATGGGAATTCCCACCGAAGCGGTATGGCACGACGCGCTCGATCGCCCCCATACGATTTATCATGGAGAACCGATCGCAGGGTTAGTGTAAACTATAAGGAGCGTACTACATGGCGGAATTCCTCGTGCTCGTACTCAGTGCAACGGTACTCGTACTCGAATGATCGCAGATGACCAATCCCATCCCTGACCACGAACGAATCGACGTTTATCGAATCGCAATCGAGTACGATTACCGTCCGCGTACGCGGACAGAGTACGAGTACGAGAAGACCCATAAACAAGGCATTGATCCGAGGGATTCCACTCAGCGTTGCTGACTGGTGCAACGTTAACTCGTCGCACTCGGCCAAGGCCCTTATTGCCCACCCGCCCGCCCACCGATCCCCCCGCCCTCAATTTCCCACCATTCGTCTCACCTGACCGGATTGTTGCGTATGCCACTCCCTCCTTTGGCCTGGAGATACTTGTTGACGTCCTGCACATGGATGACTGTCGTTGTATCGGTTGTTTTGCTGGCAGCCTCCGAATCGCTGCTCGCGCAACCCGCGATCTCGCGCGTCGTGCCGCAAGCCGTTGCAGCAGGCAAAACGACTCGCATCCAGATCATCGGCCAAAACCTCAAATCCCCTTTGCGATTAGCAGCTACCGCACCCGTCAGCGCCACGGTCGTCTCGGTCGAGCCAGCGCAGGCGACGATCGACATCACCGTTCCTGCCGAGTTAGGAAACGGGCCGTTCGGCGCGTGGATCGCCACTGCGGACGGCCCCTCGGAACCGTTTCCGATACTCATCGATCCGCTTCCTAGCGTGCCCGAGGTTGAAACCAATCATGCGATCTCGCAAGCCCAGCAGATCACCTTCCCATGTGCCGTCGATGGAACGGCGGATGCCTCGCTGAGCGACTTCTATCGGATCGCCTTGGAAGCAGGTACCACACTGAACATCGACGTCGTCGCTGAACGTATCGGCTCGAGCATGGACGCCAGACTTCGCATCTACGATGCGACCGGCAAGATTCTCTTACGTGCGGATGACAACGAGGCAGGGCCCGACTGCTGGGGCCAATGGACTGCACCGGCGGCCGGAGACTACATTTTTGAAGTCTCGGATAGCCGCTACGCAGGGGGAGGGCGTTACCGCATGCGATTGACCCGCGCCCCGGTCGGAGGAGTCCCCTATCCTATGGCCATCGGTAGCCAACCGATTCCCGATCTTGTCTTCTTGCAACCCGACGGAACACGCTTTTCCGCCCGTCCGGCGGAATCGATTCCCTCGCCGGTTCCATCTTCGAACGGCCGCCAGCCAATCGATCGCATTCGCGTATCCCCTTCAGGCCCGGAATCCGAAGGAGGATGGTGGGGAGAAGTCCTGGTTCGCGAGATCCCTTTACGCTTTGAACAACTTGATGCGCCGAAGTTGTCTTCGGCGGACGATGTGCCTGAACCGCTCGGAGTCCCCTTCGGTTGGAGCGGACGATTGGCTCAACCCGGCGAGCGCGACACCATCCTCGTCTCCGGAGTACAAGGTCAGTCGGTGCGAATCTCCGTACGAACGCGCAGCCTCGGTTCTCCGACTTTGCTCCGTATGCGAATGACCAATCCCGCGGGTCAAGTGGTCGCGGAATCACCCGTCTCGGATGCGGACGAGTGGGGCATGGATATCTCGTTTGCAGAAACCGGCGTCTACAAAATGTCATTCACCGACCTTCTGCATCGCGGCGGTCCGCATCACGTGTATTGGGTCGAGGTAGTGCCGACACCTCCCTTCACGATCTCTATCAAACCGGATCCCAAACTCAAAGAAGTTCGCCCCCTCGAACCTGAGCGTGGTGCTTTGTTTGTCGATCTCCAAGTCCAAAGATCTGGTTACAACGGCCCAATTCAACTCGATTTGGTTTCGCCGCCACCAGGAATTCGTTTCTGGAATCCGATGGTCCCCAACCAAGCAACGGAGCATCGGGTCTATCTGACGACCGATGCGGGATGGGACCCACAGACCATGCATCTACTGCGATGGGTCGCGAAAAGCACAGAGGGCACGCCGGTCGCGATTCCCGTCAGCAATCTCGCGGCTCGAAGAACGAAAGCTCCGCATCAACCCTTCCCCTCCGCGTGGATGGGCGGCCAAATTTATGCGAGTGGAATCCCATCGACCCAACCCCTGTTTCAACTGGAATCGCAGGCTCCTGTCTCGTTGGCCAAGTTGCCCGTCGAACAAGCCGTTACGGTCAAACTCCAACGTCCGGTCGCAGGTTTCCAAGGCCCCCTGGTTCCGTTATCGACCCAAGCTCCACCGGGATGGACGGCGCAAACGGTCTTCGAGAAAGACACCTTAAAGATTGCTCTGCAACCCGCGACGGCAATCGGGGCCAATCCAACATCAAGCCCATCCACCGACCCGGTCACGATCATGGCTTATGCGGAACATGTGACCGGCAGGATTGAGCACCTTTTGGTACCGCTGGCTTGGTACGATCCGCTTCAGGTCGAAGTCGGTGTCCCTCCGTCCGTTTTGCCAGGAAACGTGGTCTCGGTCCGAGTCACCTTGAAACGCGACGGCTCTTCTCCTCAGCCTGTCACGGTGCAGATTGCGGACTTGCCAGCAGGGCTTCGGTCCGACGGTCCGGTCACTATTCCTGCGGACCAGTCGTCGGCTACGATTCCCTTGCACATCCCAGCCGAATTCTCGGGGGCAACCGAAATTGGAATTCGCGTGGTCGCCTCGAGCCAGTTGGGAGGCAAAGAGTTTCAAGTGACCGGCGCTACGGTGCCGCTTCGACTCGAGCCGTGGCCTGTTCGAGTCGATGCGATTCCTACATCGATCACTCTCCATCGCAATCGGGACCGCGCCCACGCGCTGTTGACTGGCTGGGATGCAAAAGAAATGCCTAGCGATTGGACGCAGCGTGCCCAATGGACGTCGTCGAACCCGTCGGTGTTCCAATGGCAAGGAGGGGAGGTCATCCCGGTAGGGAATGGACAAGCGGAATTGATTGCCCAGCTAGGTCCGCATCGCAAGACCATCTCCGTCGTCGTCGAGAACCACGAGACCCCTGCACGTGTTGAGTTTGAGAATGAAGTCTTGGTCGCTCTCTCGAAACAGGGTTGCAATTCCGGGGCATGCCATGGTTCTCCAAGTGGCAAAGGGAGCTTTCGTCTCTCCTTGAGAGCGTTCGATCGAGAGCTCGATGGGCTGACTTTGGTGCGTGAAGAAGCGGGGAGGCGTATCAATCCGATCGAACCGGAGCGCAGCCTGCTCCTCCTCAAACCCATGATGAAAGTACCCCACGGAGGTGGCGTTCAAATCCATGCCAACGATCCCGCTTACGCACTCCTGCGCGATTGGATCCAGCAAGGGGCTCCGTTGGATCCAGTCGATCAGGCCCGTTGTGTTCGGTTGCAGGTTTACCCGCAGGGCCAGCGCATCGTTTCGCCTTCGGCAGGCCAGCAGTCACTGATTGTGATTGCGCATTTCGCGGATGGAAAATCGCGCGACGTGACTTCGTTGACATCGTTCGAGAGTTCAAACACCAGTGTCGCAACCGTGGATACCAAGGGACAGGTTCAGCCGATCTCACGCGGCGAGACGGTCATCATGGCCCGTTTCCTGGAACATATCGAATCGGTTCCCTTCCTGTTTGTGGAGGAGGATGCGAACTTTGTTTGGCAGGAACGACCTGCTCACAATTTCATCGACACCTTGATCGACGCAAAGCTGCGACAAATGCAGATTCAGCCATCTACGGTTTGTTCGGATGAAGTCTTTCTCCGACGCGTCCACTTGGACGTGATCGGTATTTTGCCCAACGTCGATGAGTCGGTTGCCTTCCTCTCGGATCCATCTCCTGACAAACGCCAACGGTTGATCGATGCGTTGCTCGAGCGACCTGAACACGCAAAGTACTGGACATTGAAGTGGGGGGATCTGCTCCGCTTAACGAGCAAGAGTGTCGGAAATGATGGGGTTTACAAATACCATCGTTGGGTCGAAGACGCCATTCGGGACAACATGCCTTACGACGTCTTTGTGAAGCAGTTGATCGCGTCGAGCGGCAGCACGTTCACCAATCCGCCAGCGAACTTCTATCGGACAGCCGCCGACGCCAATGATTGCGTTGAGACGATCTCGCAAGTTTTCCTCGGAGCTCGGTTGCAGTGCGCGAAGTGTCACAACCATCCATTCGAACGTTGGACCCAAGACAACTACTACGGACTTGCCTCGTTCTTTCAGCGCGTTCAAAGAAAGAAGACCGAACGTCCTGGTGAAATTTTTGTGTGGTCTCAATCATCGGGCGAAGTGGTTCAACCGAGGACCGGTCGCACGATGCAACCCTGGGTACCCGGGGCTGGGGAAATATCGCTCGATGCCGCAGCCGATCGACGCGATGCCTTCGTCGCGTGGCTGAGCGATTCCAACAATCCGTACCTGGCACGGGTCGAGGCCAATCGTATTTGGAGTCATCTCTTCGCCCGAGGCATTGTCGATCCGATCGATGACTTCCGCGATTCCAACCCTCCCACCAACCGTCCCTTGCTGGACGCTCTGACGGAATCGTTCGTTGCATCCAAGTTTGATCGACGGCAGTTGATTCGAACGATCCTGCAGAGCCGCACCTATCAATCGTCCTACGAGACCAATCCATCGAATGAAAAGGACACGCTCTATTTCTCCCACCAGCAACCGCGACTCCTGAAAGCCGAATCGTTGTTGGATGCCATCAATCAGATGCTGCAAACCGACCAAGCCTTTGGCTCTTTGCCGCCCGGTACGAAGGCCACGCAGATTCCGGCACCGGATCTGGCCAAGGTCGACTTCCTGAAGGTGTTTGGGCAGCCCGAGCGTTCCACCGTTTGTGCATGCGAACGGTCCGAAGAATCCAATCTGGGAATGGCGATTGAGTTGTTCAATGGATCCTCAATTCATGAAAAACTTCGCGCTCCCAATAACCGATTCCGTAAAGCACTCGCAGCCGGCAAACCTCTCGAAGAGATCCTGCGAGAACTGTATCTCGCGGGGCTTTGCCGCCAACCGACGTCCGAGGAAATTCAGGATACCGTCCGCCACTGCCAATCGCGTCCCGATCCCGTGTCGGGACTGGAAGACATTTGCTGGGTTTTAATCAACACCGATGAATTCTTATTTCAACACTGATATCAACAAAAAGGCAACTCATAGCGGTGCATCGCAAGCTGCCTGGTTGCCCCTGATACTACGAGATTCACCAGACGGCTCGCGCCGTACCGCTACATTAGCTCAACAGGCCGCTATGCGAGTCTTCTCGCTGCTCGGCCCCCTGGCACTGGTTGGCTGGTGGGTGGAACCGCTCCATGCCGAGGTCTCGTTCCGTGAGCAGATTGCGCCGATTCTCCAAGAACACTGCGTGGCTTGCCATGGAGCCAAACGCGCCGAAGGTGGTTACCGGTTAGACACAGTGGAGGAACTCGTTAAACCCGGTGATGGTGGCACGGCCCCGATCCTTGCTCACAAGAGCGGAGAGAGCGAGTGGGTCTCTCGACTCCGCTCCCACGAACCAGGCGTGCGGATGCCTGACGAGAGTGAACCACTCGCCCCCGAACAAATCGACCTCATCGCCAAATGGATCGACGAAGGAGCCAGTCTCGAAGGGATCGCGCCCAAGGACCCCTTGTGGTTGGTGATCCCCCCCAAAAAAACATCGACGTCACCCGAACATTACCCGCGAGCCATCCCTGTCATTGCGATGGCGTTTGCTGCCGATGGCAGTCAGTTGATTACGTCGGGATACCATGAAGCACTCCTATGGAATCCATTGACCGGCGAACTGGTTCAACGCTTGCCGCATCAGGCCCAGCGAGCCTATGCGATTCAATCCTTGCAAGACGGAAAACGTTTCGCAGTTGCAGGCGGCACACCCGGAGCTATCGGAGAGTTGCGACTGATCGATCGAGCGAGCGGCGCGGTTGAACAGGTGCTCGCTCGCAGCAACGATGTTGTGCTGGATTGCGCGCTGCGGCCAGGGCATCAGGAAATGGCCATCGCATTGGCCGACAACACGATCCGATTGTACGATTTAGGAACCATGCAACTCAAACGCGTGATCTCCAGCCACGCCGACTGGGTGACGCAACTCGCATACAGCGACGATGGGAAGCGGCTGGGGTCCGCCAGTCGCGACCGGTCGGCGAAAGTCTACGACGCCGAAACAGGAGACTTGCTGGTCAGCTATCCGGGCCACGGTGCCGCTGTGCGTGGAATCGCGGCCATCGGCGATGGTGCTCAATGGGTCAGCGTAGGATCGGACAAAAAACTGCATCGTTGGGAGCTCGAAGGAGCCAAGAAAGTCGCCGAGGTGCCACTCGGGGGTGAACCCGCGAAGCTCCTACGCGTCGACGCGTCGATCATTGTTCCTTGTAGCGATAAACATTGGTATCGAATCGATCTGAGCAACAATGCGATCGGAATGAAGGTGCCCGGGCATGAAGATTGGCTCACGTCGGTTGCCTATGACGCCGCGACAGCCCGACTTGCGACTGGAGGATTGGATGGTTCGGTGCGAGTCTGGAACTTCAAGGACGGGAGTTTGGTTACCCAATGGGTAGCCAAGCCCTGAGTGCCATGTTGCAAGTAGAATATCGCACATTCTGACGTCGCGCTCTTCGGCTCCCATCGAAACGCGCTCCGCAGTGGCGGCAACAGCAATACTAGCCGAGATGCGCAAGCATCCGGGTTGAAGCGAGATCAACATGGCGATGTCTGCCACAGCTCAACCCGAGATTTGCTGCGGCTTGTGGAAGGAAATCAACCCGAAGCGTAATCGAGGGAAAAGATCATCCGAACAAGGCTTCGATGGGACGGCCTTCTTCCAATAGATGGTAGGGTCGCCCTTGGGCGTCTCGGGCTTGAAGATCGTCGATGCCTACAGCTCGATAGACGGTCTTTGCCACGTCGGCGGGAGTGACTGGATTTTCTGCAGGATATTCCGCGTACCGATCGGTTGCCCCGTAGACTTGTCCACCTCGAATTCCTCCGCCTGCCAAGAGGACGCTTTGGCAATGGGTCCAATGGTCTCGACCGGCCCCTCCCGGCCCGCCCGAGCGAGGATCCCCAATCTTGGGTTTGCGTCCCATTTCACTCGTGACCATGACCAAGGTCTGATCCAGCAACCCCCGTTGATGCAAGTCTTGGAGCAATGCGGAAAACGCGCGATCAAACTCGGGTAGAAGGTGCTTCTGCAAGCAACCGAAGTTGTTGCCATGCGTGTCCCATGCGCCTTCGCTCTTGCAAGCATCCGCGATGGCTTCATTCTCTTTCCAGAAGACCGTGATGAACGGGACTTCGGCCTCCACGAGTCTTCGGGCCAACAACAGACTCGTCGCGTTGACGGTCGGTCCGTACGCCTCGCGTGTGGATGCTGATTCCGCTTCGACGTTGAATGCCTCGGTCGCTTTGGAGGACAGGAGCAGATGCATGGTCCGCTCCTGGTGTTTCTTCCAATGTATCTCCTCGGCTGTGCGATCCAAATCGCGCCGAGTCTGATTGAGTTTCTGAAGCATGGCCTTTCTCGATTGCAACTGTGCCGAAGTCACGTCGCCGGTCAAACTGAGAGCTGGTGCCTGGAACTTCAATGGCTGATCCAGCGAGCCATCGACATAAAAAGGATCGAACTCGACACCCAGGCGAGCAGCGAATTGCCCCGGTCGCGTGTAGGGGGCTTTGCTCGGCTTGTGAGGAAGCGTCACCACGTTCGGCAAATCGGGGTGGGGACGCGATCGCTGACCGACGACACAGCCCATGAATGGCCAATCGTCGCTGTAAGGACGACGATCGTTGCCTAACGAAAGGAACGTAGGGTCTGGGACATGGCCTGTGAGATTGTAGTAGTACCCGGCATGGTGGTCGTTGGTGCTGACGGTCGCGCCGACCGAACGGACAATCGCCAAGTGGTGGGCTTGCTGCGCAAGTTGTGGCAAGTGTTCGCAGAGCAGGATACCCGGCGCGGTCGTAGCGATCGGATTGAATGGACCGCGATAGTCGAGCGGCGCGTTGGGCTTCATGTCCCACATATCGATATGCGAGGCGCCGCCGCATAGAAAAAAGAGGATCACCGATTTGGCTTTGCCTGAACGCTGGCCGCTTGCAGGAGCGGAACCTAAGGCGGAAACGGCCGTGGCTCCCAAGGGGAGACCTGCGACCAGGCTGGTCGAGGCTACGAGAAAATCGCGTCGATGCGTGCGATGAAAACCGTCAATCATTTCGGAGGTCTCACTTGTTGAATGCACTGTGCTTCTTCCCAGACACAGCCGACAAAAGTCAATTTTCGTTTCCATGAGCCTGAGGCGCTAGCCGATTTTCTGCAAGTCGAACGAATTCGGCTAGCGTCTAAGGCTCACTTTTATCGGCTGTGTCTATCCAAGGATCGGTTCGATCGGTACCCCTTTACTGATCACCAACGGCCGGCCCAATCGATCATGGATTTCGGTGCTCGATGGGAAACCGAGGCAATGATACACGGTAGCGGTCAAGTCTTGTGGTTCGACGCGTCCCTCGAGCGGGTAGGCTCCTTGGCGATCCGAAGCGCCGTGGATGATTCCACCTCGCACGCCACCTCCCGCGAGAGCGCCACTGAAGACATGCCCCCAATGGTCGCGACCACCGCTTGGGTTGATTCTCGGGGAACGTCCAAACTCGCCGATCCAGACGACCAGCGTTTCCTGGAGCATGCCCCGTTGTTCCAAATCCTCCAACAGCGCGGAGTAGGCTTGATCCATCGGTGGCATCAGTGCAGTCTTCAGCCGTTCGGTATTCTTAGCGTGGGTATCCCATGCCGGTGCCACGTCCTCATCGGTTTTCCAGCGCGTCCAATTCACCTGCACGAGCGACACTCCGGATTCGATGAGTCTTCGTGCCAGCAAGACGCTTTGCCCGAAGCGGTTGCGACCATAGCGTTCGCGCATCGATTCAGGTTCCTCCTCCAAGGCGAATGCTTTCTGTGCTTCTTGTGTGCGCATCAATTCCATGGCTTTCGATTGCCAGGTACTCCAACGTTCCATGTTGGGATGGGATTGAAGTCGATCGAGCCGACGATTGATCTGATTGAGGACGTTTCGTCGATCGGCCAATCGTTCCGGCGTAATGTCAGCGGGCAACGCGATATCGGGAACCCGAAAATCAGGCAAGCTAGGATCGCATGTTACCAACCAGGGGTCGGCATGGCTGCTCAACCAACCCGCATCTTGACCGGGCCACAGGAGACGTCCCGTATTCCATATCTCTTCGGGCAAACGGACCGATCCAGGCAATGGGCCGCGATCCCCGCGCAGATGGCGCACCACCGCTGCCATGCTCGGCCAATCGTTGGGTGCTCCCGGCAACGAATTCTCTTGATTTTTGGGTGCATGCGGATAGCCGGTGAGCATCCAATACCCGCTCGAGGAGTGCGCGTTGTCATCGGTTGCCATGGCGCGCAAGACCGCGATCTTGCCGGTCTGTTTGGCCGTCATCGGCATCAATTCACCGACATGAAGTCCGGGAACGGCGGTTGGTATCGGCTTGAGGTCTCCGCGTATTTCCAGAGGAGCCTCTGGCTTGGGGTCCCACGTTTCGTGTTGAGGAGGCCCACCCAACATAAAAAGAACGATGCAGTGTTTCGCTCGTCCGAACGACGATGCCAGCCCCGACCGAATTTCTTGTGGATCCTTGGCAGATGCTTTTTCCTGCGTAGCCAGCCATGCAGGCAAACTGAGGCCGAAGGCACCTAGCGAGCCCACTTGTAGCCATTCGCGGCGAGACAGGCCATCGCATAGACGCGAGGGAGGTCCGTAGAACGACAGCATGGCGAGAGGCGCTCCGGGGGATTGGGCCTACAGAAGAAAAGGGACGGGAGGTTGAGGCGGGAACCGCAGTATACTCCATTTTTTAATTCGAAACCTGGCCTGGGCCGACCTCGGATTGTTGGGCTCCACGGACCGCCGATTTGGACACAGCCGACAAAGGTCAGTTTTCGTTTCCATGAGCCTGAGGCGTTAGCCGATTTTTTGCACGTCGAACGAATTCGGCTAACGCCTCCGGCTCACTTTTGTCGACGGTGCCTATTTGACACGCTCTCTCGCTCATTCTATATTTAAAACTCAATCTAGATTTAGAAACGCATCCGCACCGGGAATGGGGAGGTTTCATGGCATCCACAGCGATTCACGCGAGTGAAGCGGAATTCGATACCGAGCTGCCCGCCCCGACGGTTGCCAAAACGATGGCGGTGATCGAAGCGGTCAGTCGAAGCGGGACGGGGCTGACACAGGCAGAAGTCGTGCAGCAGACGGGATGCTCCGCGAATTTGGTTTTCCGAGTTCTAAGCACGCTGGTCACGCTCGGCTACATGACGCGTCAGGACGAGGATCGACGTTACTTGTTGACGAGCCGTCTGATCGAAACATGCCAACCGCGAACCATGGACAGAAGTTTGGTACTGAGTTCGCACGCGGCGATGCAATGGTTGCGCGATCAAACGCGAGAAACCGTGCAATTGATGATCCGCGCGGGAAACAAAGGGCTCGTTCTGGAGCAGCTTTCGGGATTGGAGGCCGTCCAAGTGATGGGGCGGGTCGGGATGCAGATCCCGCTTTATTCATGCGCTCCGGGAAAAGCGATTTTGGCCTCGCTATCCCAGGCGGAGTTCGAGGAGTGGCTGCATGCCACCAAACTGAAGCGATTTACGGACAACACCAAAGCCACCCGCGAGGCTTTGGTGGATGACCTGGAACGAACGCGACTGCGAGGCTACGCCGAAGACTGGGAGGAGGGTACCGAAGGAATTCGCTGTGTTGCGGCTCCCATCTTGGATGCCTACGAGCGGCCCTTGGGAGCGATCACCGTGATGTCGCCGTCAAAACGGTTGCCGCAAAAGCGATTCACCGAAATCGGTGCATGGTGCATGGAAGCCACCGAGCGAGCGCGCCGGGAGTTGCTGGCATGATACGACTTCAACGCTGCCGTTTCGGAGGACCGCGATGTATCTTGTTTCGCTTCGGGGCATCAACGCTGTATCGATTTTTCAAGGGCCCCGAAATGACTCCTCGACGCCGTTCGATTCCATGGATCCGATGGAGTGTACTAAACTCTTTCTTGTGCGTCACCGCAATCGGGATGCTGACGCCGCTTCATGCGCAGACCATCGACTTCGAAAAACAGATCGCTCCGATTTTGGTATCGCATTGCTTGGAATGCCATCGCGGCCCCAATCCGGAAGGCGGATTGAACCTGACGGAGCGAGCATTGGCACGCAAGGGTGGCGATAGCGGTGAGTCGATCCTTGATGGAGGAGTATCGGAAAGCCTTTTGTGGCGGCGAGTCAGCGCCGATGAAATGCCACCAAAACATCCGGTGAGCGAAGCGAAAAAGGGAGTGCTGAAGCAGTGGATCGAGGAAGGAGCGATTTGGGGTGATGGTGTGTTGGATTTGTTTTCGATCACGACCGACAGCCGAGCTGGTCGCGATTGGTGGTCGCTGCAACCGCTTCGCGAGGTCTCCGCCCCGGCATCGGAGTCTCCATGGCAACGCAATGCAATCGATGGATTCGTGCTTCGGCGTTTGCGCGAAGAAGGCCTCATTCCATCGCCAGAAGCGAAACCGCGCGACCTGATCCGACGCCTCTATTTCGATTTGATCGGATTGCCGCCAACACCCGAGCAGGTCGCCGCCTTTGTTGCGGACCCATCCGAGGCATCTTATTTGGCGACCGTGGAAATACTATTGAACTCGCAACATTATGGCGAGCACTGGGGACGGCATTGGTTAGATGTGGTTCGATTCGGTGAAAGCGATGGCTTTGAACGCAACTTTCAACGCGAAAACGCGTGGCATTATCGCGACTGGATCATCAACGCTCTGAACAACGACATGCCGTACGACGAATTCGTCCGGATGCAATTGATCGGAGACCAGCTCGCTGGAGGCACGCAAGGCGCGGCGTCGACGGGATTCTGGGTCGCCGGCGTTCACAACACGGTCGTGGGTGGGAGCGAGCGCATGAAGCTGTTGGCAAGACAGGATGAAATCGAGGAAGTGCTGGGAACACTCGGACAAACCTTCGTGGGGCTGACTTTCAACTGCGCCCGTTGTCACGATCACAAGTTCGACCCCATCACCCAAACCGAGTACTATCAACTCGCGTCGGCGATTTCCGGGCTCGGTTACGGTGAACATGAGATCCTCATCGAGGAGGAACAGGCCAAGCTAGCGAACCTGGATCGGCAGATCGGCCAATTACGAGCTGAACGCTCTGCGGTCGACCAAGCCGCCCGGACGCAAATCCTTGCCATGCGAGTCCCTGGAGACGTGGTCGCAACGGAACTGCCCAAGCCACTGGCGCAGTGGGAATTCGATACGGACCTGAATGATTCGATCCTGTGTCTTCCTGGTACCGCGCACGGCAACGCTCGCATCGAAAACGGTGCGTTGATTCTGGACGGCAATTCGTTTGTCGAAACCTCCCCGTTGCCAACAACCCTCACCGAGAAAACCCTCGAAGTATGGCTCCAACTGGACAACCTCGATCAACGGGGCGGTGCGGCGGTTTCGCTTGGCAGTTTGAACGACGGTTTATTCGACGCCATCGTATTTGGAGAACGCGACCCCAAACAATGGATGACGGGTAGCAACTTTTTCCTCCGGACCGATTCGTTTGGCGGACCCGAGGAAGCGGATGCGGTCAATGCACCGGTCCATATCGCGATCGTTTACCAGAAGGACGGAACGATCATCGGCTACCGAAACGGAATGCCCTACGGTCGGTCGATTCGCAAGTCAGAACTGCAACCTTTCACTGCGGACCAAACGCAGATCCTGTTTGGTCTCCGTCATAAACCCGCGGGTGGGAATCGCCATTTGGCGGGACGTCTGTACCGCGCAGCACTGTACGATCGAGCCCTCGCTGCCGATGAAGTCGCAGCATCTTCAGGAAATCTGGCCGAGTACGTCTCGGAAGCTCAAATCATCGCATCGCTTGATGAACCATTGCGGCGCCATCGCGCGGGGTTAACCGCGGAGATTGCAGATCTGGCCAAGGTGCGCGACGGGGAGGCCTCGAAAGTGAAGCGGACGATCTATACGCTCAAGTCGGGTGTGGGAGAGACGACGCGGGTGCTGGTGCGCGGCGACCCAGAAAACGTTGGTGAAGTCGTTCCACCGGGAGCAACGCAAGCTATCGAAAGTCTTTCGGCAGACTTCGGCCTGCCACCTGATGGACCGGAGGCGACACGGCGCCGAAAACTGACCGAGTGGATCACGAGCGAACAAAACTCCCTCTTTTCCCGTGTGATCGTCAACCGTGTTTGGCATTATCATTTTGGGACTGGAATCGTCGATACCCCCAACGACTTCGGATTCAACGGCGGTCGTCCTAGTCACCCCGACTTGCTGGAATTCTTGACGCATCAGTTTCGCAGCAGTGGTTATCGGCTGAAATCGCTCCACCGCATGATGGTCACATCGAGCACTTATCGCCAGGCGAGTCATGGTCAACCCGAGTCGGAGTGGAAAAAAGCATCTGAACTCGATGCATCCAATCGTTTGCTGTGGCGTGCGAACCTTCGGCGGCTCGAAGCCGAATCGTTGCGCGATGCGATACTCAGCGTGGCAGGGCAGTTGAATCCCGAGATGGGAGGTCCGAGTTTTAAGGATGTTTCTGTAACGCACAACAGTGGCACGACTTATTATGAGCCCCTCGATGTCGATTCGCGAGAATTCTTTCGAAGGACGATTTATCGTTTCAATCCACGCGGAGGTCGCAGCGCGCTGCTGGACACGTTCGACTGTCCTGACCCGGCGTCCACGACCCCGCGACGCTCGGTAACGACGACACCACTGCAATCGCTGAGCCTGTTGAACAATGCACTCGTGCTGCGTATGTCGGAACACTTCGCACAGAGGATTCGCGCTGAAGTTGGCGACGATCAAGCGGCTCAGATTACGAGAGCCTGGCAGCTTGCCATAGCGCGAGGTCCGACCTCATCCGAGCGGGTACTCTCCGAAAAACTAGCTTCCGAACATGGATTATCAGCGCTATGCCGCGGATTGTTCAATATCAATGAGTTTGTCGTCCTCGAGTGACGATTCCATGAAACAACGAATGCCTCATCGGAGCAAACCATGAACCCCTTGCAAGTTCTCGATCGTCGAAACCTCTTCCACTGGGGCATCAACGGTCTGGGTGCCACGGCCCTGGCGTCCTTGCTGGCCAACGAGAACGCCGCTGCTTTCGATTCCTCGAAGCCGCGAGCCGCGAAAGCGAAACGAGCGATTCACATCTGCCTTGTAGGTGGGCTAAGCCATATCGATTCGTTTGATTACAAGCCGGAACTGAAAAAATTGCACGGCAAATCGCTCCAAACGAACGAAAAGCCCGATATCTTCTTTGGCCAAATGGGGCTGTTGCGAGGCGAAGACTGGGATTTCAAACCTCGCGGAGAAAGTGGTCTGATGATCTCGGATATGTTTCCGCACATCGCTGAATTGGCGGACGATTTGACCCTACTTCGGAGCATGGAATCCAAGTCCGCCAATCATACGCCTGGATTGTTCTTGGCGAACAACGGCTTTGAGTTCAATGGGTTCCCGTCGATGGGAAGCTGGATTTCCTACGGCATGGGGGTCGAAAACGAATCGCTTCCAGCCTATGTCGTACTCAATGACGAACGAGGCGCACCGAACACCGGAGCATCCACCTGGAGCAGCGCCTTCCTGCCATCCAGTCACCAAGGAGTGGTCCTTCAGGGAAGCGGTGATCAACCGGTGCGCGATCTGTTCTCCGGTGAGCGATACAGCGCAGAAGCCAACGCGGCGACCTTGCGGTTCATCCAATCCGTGAACCAGCAGCACGTCGACCTCAACGGACCCGATGCCACGCTGCTGGCGCGGCTGAAGAGCTACGAGTTGGCGGCCAAGATGCAAACTTCCATTCCTCACGTCAGCAACTTTTCCGACGAATCGGCCGCAACTCTCGACGCGTATGGTATCCACGACGAAAAGACCGCCGATATGGGCCGACGATGTCTGCTGGGAAGGCGTTTGCTGGAACAAGGTGTAAGGTTCGTCCAGTTGTTTTCCGGGGGCCCGGTTGCTGGCAGCCCCCGCGCAAGCTGGGATGCGCACGAGAACGTCAAAGAGAATCACACGTTGGAAGCGGGTCGGATCGATAAGCCCGTAGCATCGCTGCTAAAAGACTTGAAGCGGCGCGGCATGTTGAACGATACGCTCGTCTTGTTCACGACCGAGTTTGGTCGCACTCCGTTTTCCCAATCGGCGGCTGATCAAGTCGGCCCCGGGCGAGACCACAATCGCTACGGTTTCAGTTGCTGGATGGCCGGTGCCGGACTGAAGCCCGGTTTCGCGTTCGGCAGCACGGATGAGATCGGCTGGAAGGCGGTCGAGCGACCGATCCCGTGGCATGATTTTCACGCAACGGTCCTGCATCTATTCGGCATCGACCATGAACAACTAACGTTTTATCATAACGGAATCCAGCGGCGGCTCACCAATGTCCACGGCGAGGTCCTGAAGGAAATCCTCACTTGATTGTTTCCGCAAGTACGACCGCGGCTTTCAAGGTTCGCTTTCCAAGCGCTAGGCTCGTTATCCTCCAGCCGAATCAATGGTCGAGTGTCTTCATCTCGTAGCAGACCGCCTCTTGCGCATTACGCAGATACAACCGGTTACCTACCACCACGGGATGGTTCCATGTTTTGTCCCCAAGAGCAGCGATCTTTGCAAGCTCTTGATGTTTTTCCGGTGTAGCTCGCAGCAAAACCAACTCTCCTTTTTCACTGACCACCAGGATCAGTCCCGAGTCGGCTAGCAGGAACGCTTGCCCCTTCTCGTAACGCCCACCTTTCCACTTGCGTTTCCCGTCTTCCAGGCTAACGCACCCAAAAATCGCGTTGTCGAAGCCATAGACATTTCCATCGTAGACGAGAATGTCGTTGAAGTCGGGTTTCATGTCCTTGGAGGTCCACAACTCCTTTGCCTCGAGACCTTGGTCGCCCGACGTGAACTCGACTAGGCGAGTGCCTGTTCCCATACCGGCGGGAATGAGAAGTTTGTTGCTGTCGATCACCTGCGCCTGGCAGGCACGGTATCCATCATGCTTGAATTTGTAGTCGTATACCAATTTGCCGGTTGCAGGATCCCACAGGTGCGCTCCGAGATTGGAGAGCAGGCAGAGATATGGCTGTCCGAGCAAGGCAATCTTTTGTACAGAACTGTACGACATCTCGCCCGCTGCGGCGGTCCAAGCGACGCTTCCATCGGAGATATGGAAGGCGACGATCCCCTTATCTCCTTCGCCTCCCGCATGAACGATGACGACGTTATCATCCACGTACGGAGAACAGGAAAATCCCCACATCGGAGGGACCTTCCGCCCCGACGCCTCCTTCAAATCCACGCGCCAAACCAATTGCCCGTCGACCGCATTGAGCCGAACCAGAATCCCCTCCGCTCCCAGTGCGTAGAGAGAGCCATCGGCAATCGTGGGGGTCGCACGCGGGCCGAGCCCGCCTAACGATTCGAAAAAACGAGATGGAGTTGAATGGTCCCAAATCGGTTTTCCGGTCTTTGCGTCGTAGCAGACAACCGCTTCGTCGGCTTCCCGTTGTTCCTGGGTAAAGATCCGGTCGCCCGCTACGGCGAAGGAGCTCCATGCAGGTCCAAGCCGAATCCGCCAGAGTTCTTTGGGAGGATTGGTTTTCCAGTCATCGCTAAAACGAGCTCCGGTCTGTCGGCTATTTCCCTCGGGTCCGCGAAAGCCTGGCCACTCTGGGGAACGCAGCTGTTCTAACACGGCTTGCGTTTCTATGTCGCTGCCCACCGGTGTCTTGGCGGCTTGACGAATGTCGCGCATGGCTCGCTCCTCCGAGCTCGGGCTCCATCGCCAATCCAACGCGAAGGAAAAATTCCCCCAGACACCATCGGTACGGAGAAGCGCGGAAAACATCGCTGCGGCGAACGCCAACGCGATAGCGATCCCGGTGCGCTGGAACGACAATTTTTTTCCGAAAAGAACGCAACCGATTGCGAAGGCCGCGATAGCCATTGGAATCGTCATGACAATCGTCAACGGACCCTGCATCGACGGATCGCATAGGGATTGCTCGATCACCACCGCTGCTCCCAGGCCAACCACGCCGAGGATGCGTTCGTACCATCGAGCTCGGCTCAAGAGAAGCCACCACAGCATCACGAGCAAGCCGATGAGAAATGGGCCAAAAGCGCTCGCCATCCATGTGTACGAGGGTCCATTGGGGATGAGATCCGGCACAAACCGCATCAGCAGCATCAACGGCAGAAGGATCAGAGGGATCCAGGTCCGGAGAGGCTTCCAAGCCGTCGACGGGGCTTGGGTCAATTGATTTGGTGCAACCTGGTAAGGAGCATTGGGAGATGGTTCGGAGCTGGACATTGGGAACTCGGCGGCTAGGGAAGAGGAAAACGCGTGCGACCCACAACAAATACTCCCCAAAATCGCATGATAAGTCTAGAGGGCTTGCCATCTGTCTCGCGGAGGAAAAGTACCGCATAGAATCCTAGCCCAATAGTTGATTTCGCAATGGGATTGAGATCCAGTGGTTCCTAACCAAATGGTCTGTTTTCGTTGATTGATGCATCATGGCTGTGCTACACTCAGCGAACGACGGAGCGAGTCGATATCTCAATGGAGCGTGTCGTGTTTTCTTGTCAGACAATAGGAGCCGAACTATGTGTCGTTTGATAACTCGCTTTTGCATCCTCGTGGTGTTTCACTATCTGCTGCAATCGGTGACTTGGTCTCAAGCTGCCGGTTCTCGTGCCGGAGTCGATTCCAACAACGACGCGGACATGCTTCAATCGAAAGTAGATCGCGAAGTGATAGAAGCCTTTATCACGATCGAAGGAACATCGGAAATTCGCGTGAAGCCTACAGAAATAAGGGTCGTATTGGCTGTTACCAGCGAAGGCAATACAGCTAACGAATGCCACGACTTGATTGAAGATAGCATCAGCAAACTAAGAAAATCATGGTCCGAAATGGGGGTCCCCACTGAGAACTTAGTTGAAGATTTTATCTCCGTGCTGCCAACTTACGCTTGGGAGATCGAAAAGAAGGGCAACAACGAGGTCGGTGTGGAAAAAAAGGTTGGTTACCGCATGCAAACTAATCTTCACGTCGCTGTTGCCGACGATGCGCAAGCAGAAAAGACACTAGCAGCGGCCTTTCAACAGGGAGTCAGCGACATCATTGCATTCGATTACTGGAGCAAGGATTTGGATGATTTCAAAATCAAGGCGCGAGACCAAGCACTCAAGGCTGCGCGTAGCAAATCGGACTTCCTCCTCGCGCAATTTGATTCCCGCCCACCACTGATCAACATCCAGGAGCAAACAACCGTTCACTATCCCGAATCGCTCTATCACTCGTTCAGCAACGTGGTTGACTCCGAGGTGAACTTAGCCTGGAGGCGAGAAACAACCTTCTTTCGTGCGCATCGACCACGCAATACCTACTATCGCGGAATGCAACAGTACCGCGACATTCAATCCCCGGAACTCCCCATGAAGCCAGAGATTTCTGTCATCTCGAGCGTCCGATTTTTCTTCGAGTCGCCAGCGGTCAAGCGGGCCAAGAAAGAGAATAAGGAGGACAAGAATTGACCGGTAGGGTTAACACCGACAGCATATGGGATGTTCGTCTTTTTGTTCACTCATATTCCTGCCCTACTCGGCATGTACTCCCGGGTCGCTTTTGTCGCTTGCAAGCAACCGAGAGAGCATTTCCACTTGCCACCCTCGAAACGGTACCGCCGCTCCGGATGGAGGCGGTGCGGGGGCCAGGGAATGCGAGATGGCTTGCATCAACGCTTCGATACCCTCTCCGTTGACCGCGCTTACCGAGCAAGCTGTCGCGGGCAAAAGCCGTAGAGTAGCGATTGCGGTTTCTTGATCCGATTTGGTTTGAACCAACAGGCACTTGTTAGCGAACGAGTGCCAAATGGACTGGTGTTCTTCCGTCCAGCCTTGCCCGGGATCGACCAGCAGCAGCAATCGATCCGCTGTTTCGATCGCGCGACGCGCTCGCTCGATCCCTTGGCTCTCGATGTCGTGCTCCGACGCTCGCATTCCGGCGCTGTCGATCAAGGTAATTGGCCAACCGTCGATGCTGGTCGATTCGGCCAGCAAATCGCGAGTCGTTCCTGCTTCGGCATGCACCACCGCTCGCGAGTACCCCAAAAGCCGATTCAGCAAGCTGCTTTTGCCCACATTCGGCGGCCCGCACAACACGATGCGCCAGGGATGCACCAAATGCAATCCGACATCGGACCACTGCAGAAGTCCGCTTGCGATATCTCGCGCCTCGGCCCATTCTTCGTTCTGCTCATGCTGGTCAATACGGATCCATGCCGAATCGAGCGCACCGCGCACCTGGTCCATCAATATGCTCGCGGTGCGAAGCGTGGTCGCCTGAAGCAGGTCCTCGGTGGCCTCCGCGGCGGTGCGGCCTGGAACTTCTCGCTCGATCCACGCGCGGCGATTCAACTCCACGGCTCCAGCGTCAATCAACGCTCCCAGGATGCTCAACGCGGCGGCTTGGCCTCCGTGGCAATGCAATTCGAAACGATCCAAACCGCGCCGTACGGCGACGATCGATTCGCCAATCGACGACGGATCTCCCGGTACCGATCGAAAGGTCCCGTAACGAATACGATCGAGGTCTAGATCGGAGGTTCCTTGATGGGGAGACCAGTGACGCTGGACCATCTCCAGCGCTTGATCACCGCGCACTTCGATCACTGCGATTGCGGCG
>Ga0315904_10003872_pt1 | contig 21730 bp, 22 predicted proteins | sample LakEriMetagenome_6_FD_203529 | JGI IMG/M metagenome (GOLD analysis project Ga0315904, IMG submission 203529) | Freshwater fungal communities from buoy surface, Lake Erie, Ohio, United States - Buoy 12 MA120 | ecosystem: Environmental > Aquatic > Freshwater > Lake | place: USA: Lake Erie, Ohio...
TTGCGACTGGTGTTGTTCCACTAATATATTCAAAAGCACCACTGGATGCATCACTCGCAGTCGCTAATATAACATCAGTTATTCCTGTCCAAGTTGCTGAATTGACTTTACATATAAGTCGTGGTAAGTTTCCATTATAATCCGCTCCATCACCAGCAACGGATCTTCTTACCCAAACGCCAACCGTTATAGTTTTTCCATCTTCAACTGGTACGTATACTGGTGTTGTTTCAATTTTATAAACTGAACTCAATGGGGACAATCTAAGTGAACTTGGAAAAGTCCTAAATATCGTCAAATCACTCCTTATGGTACCATTAAATCTATAAATGATGTGGGTTCCGTCAATTTGACCATCCCTCGCAGAGTAAACATAACTTGGTTTCGAAATTAGTGTAGTGGGTGACTGAACTTTTGTCGTGGATAGAAATGAACTATTTTTGAATATTAGTTGAGATATCTGTGAAGTATTGACAGTTGACACATCAGCCGTAGAGTGTGTGCTCATGATGAAGTTTTCAAGAGTAATTGGTACCTGTGGATTAAGAGATCTAACCCCAATAGCAGAAGACTGTGTTGGTCCACCGTAGAGGGTTGCCCCAAGAAACCTAAATTCCCCAGCTCGGTCCAAATTAACATTAGCGGTCGCATTTGAAAATGCCTCAAATTGTCCAATTATCCAACCCCAAGAATACCCAACACCTCCTTGCGATGCAAATCCAAACTGGGCGTTTAAATACATTCGATTATTAGATATGTCATGTTGTTCTCCGATAAGAGTATAAGCACCAGCACCCGATGCAAAACTGATTCCAGCACTAGTATTACATTTGAATACGGAATTTCTAATTATTATAGGACCAGTATCATAAGAATTGTTATTTCCGAATACAATACCCGATGCGGCGGAAGCGATAAATCTACAATTGTCAATTGTGAAGCTATTTCCACCACTTGGAAAAGACCAGTTACTAGCAGCTCTTATACCCCAAGAGTTGGTAAATTTAACTGTTGATTGTGTTGTTGAGAACAAATTACCAGCTCCAAATATACCATTTAAATTATGAAATACACAATCATCAAAACTTACAGTCATCCCAGACGGAATTGAACTATCAGTTATGAGATTTCTTGCACTACCACCCCAAAAAGAACATCCTACAAAATTTATTAAACTAGTCGATGTCGTATCGGTTGCTGAATTTGATATTGCACCAAAATTAAATTCAGTATAATCCATATCGATTGTTATTTGACCATTGTAAGTATGTAAAGAATCAACGGAGCTACTTAGTCCGCCCACTATCCTTACATTTCTAGTTAAATTAATTATTTCACAATCTGTATTAGCCCAAATGGTTTTTGCATTTGATAGTGTCCCAGTCAGTGTTATAGTTGTACCAGACGCTGTTGCAGACATTGTAAGGAAATTGAATCCCGCTGCACTGTTTGTAGTCGGAGCAATTACAATGTTATCTCCTTGGTTCCAATCTGTTGAGGTTGAGGTTGTTATTGTTGAAGCTCCTAAAGAAGCGTTAGACCCAAGAAGAGCTCTACCACTTTTGGTTGCTCCATAACTATATAAATACCCAAATTGTCTAACATTAATTTGGAATTGATTGTTAGATGACATTGTAAACCTTATCAAAGCTGAAGAACTTGATGGAATTGGATTTCCAGAAGTACCAATGTTCAATATACCACCCCCACCAATATTTATAGCACCGTTACAAACCAATTGGTATGATGTACTTTCACTTATACCAAAGCTAACAATTCCCCTTCTACCAATTTCAAGAGCTGGAAAAACAGCACTAGAACTTCCAAAAATTGTACCAGATGTGTTATCCATCGTAACAATATAATCAGAACCAACACCGGCTGAAGTGTGTTCTCCAGCAACTATTAGGGTATCACGAGTGGTCGGCGTAGCATTTGTTGAAGTTACCAAACATCTTATGAAGTTGGCGGTAGATGTCGAGTGACCAAGTGAAACCTGTGTAGATGCCGATGTGGTGGCCTGTACATTGTACGCAGTAGCAGCTAATAATGTAACTGGTGATGAAAACTTGAAATAACACCAATAAAAGGAGGTTGGTGCTGAAAAAGTGGTTAGTGGTAAATCGGAAACATTCAAAGTTACTGTGGTTCCAGCAACCGCAGACCCACCAGTAGATAACCTTACAGTTATAGTACCACTTGGACTAGCTATTCTACTAGATATCTTGACTGCGATTCCTTCCACAGTAATAGCACCTGGTGTGAAAGCACTAGAAGTTTGGAAAGAGGTCGTAAGTGTTGTACCACCGGTTTCGGTATTCGCAAATGATGTTGGATCAACTACTTTCCAAGTAGTTGATGTTGTCCAATTGCCTGATTGTACTGAAAATAAAACTGCCATTATAAACTTTCCCAATAAGAAGTAGCTTCATCAATTGCGAGCTGCTTCCATAATTCTATATTTTCGTCAGTTACCTTATCATCAGTAACTGATATTTCCTTGAAATAATATCTCCCATCTTCATTGTCAACACGAATGAAACAGTCATAAAATCCACCATATTGATAAAAATTTGCAATTGAAGCCGTCATGATCGTTTACCAATTAATTCTACAAGATTATTTGATGCCATAAAATATAAATGGGTTCTAGATGAAGCTGTGTAATTCAGATCTGTATCAATGTCACCAGTATTATATATCGTATCATAAGCCAGCGTTCTACCACCTGTACCATCTTGTGTGACAATTATTCCGAAATATTTAATATCGGTACCTGTTGGCATAAATGTGGGGTTTTGAAGTGTTCTATCACCACCCAATGTAAGAGTGAATATAGAACTGTTTGAACTTGTTAAACTTATGGAGATTGTTGCAGCATCTGTCAATACTGTGGTTGGTAGAAGTGTTATGCCTGTAGTTCCCGCACCACCGCCGGAACCAGCAGGCCCAGCAGGACCTTGGGGACCACCAGAAATCTCAGACAATGTATACACTTTTCCGGCAGAATAAGTACCATTTCCAGATACAAATGAGACACCCCAAATGAAGTTTGGTGAGGGTGTTGGAATATTTGTAACTGTATATATGGCATAATTTGAAGCGTTACCAACTTCCGAGAGTTGAGCGGTAATCGATTTAGAACTTTGAAAATCGGTATAAATATTTGACAACCAATTTTCTATACTTGTTCCATTTACATCTGTGTAACTTGTGTTAAGACGTATATTAGTTGTACTACTAAAGCTTAGTCCTCCAGATACGTTAAAACTACCAGTAGTGCTCGGATTGGATGATGAAGATGCTCCAAAAGTTAATCTAACCGAATTAGGACCGTCGGATCCTGTTACACCGATGGGACCTGTTGACCCCTGTGGACCAGTAGGACCTTGAGATCCTGTTGGACCAGTTGGTCCGGTATTACCTCTGGGACCTTGGCTACCCGCGGTACCACCTGTTAATTGGGAAATTGTGTAGATAGAACCACTAGAGATTGTACCACCACCCGAAACAAAAGATAGGGACCAGTACCAAAAGGGTGTTGGTAAACCAACATTAGTAATTGTATAAATTCCATAATTGGATGCGTTACCAACTTCGGATATCTGTGCGGTAAGAGGCTTTGTTGCAATTCTGTCGTTGAGAATATTAGATAACCAGTTATAAATGACATTTCCATAAATATCTGTAGCATTTGGTGTAAAGGGTGTTGGTGAATTGAAATCAATTTTTGAAATAGAGCTGAAACTATAACCACCCGCTGTCCCAAAAGTCAAATTAAAACTACCGGTAGCGCTGGGTACCGCAGAAGAAGAAGCCCCAAACGAAAGTCTTACTGAATTGGGACCGTCTGAACCAGTTAGTCCGATCGGGCCTATTAGGCCAGTTGAACCTTGTGGACCGGTGGGTCCTTGTGGACCGGTGGGTCCTTGTGGACCGGTTGTACCAGCGGAGAATAGAAACAGTGCCAAATGTTGTCCACTGATAAAATTTGATGTTCCAGTACCACTTGAAGTGGCATACACAACTGGTACTTCAACATATGAATTTGGAATTATTGTTATTGAATTATTAACTGTGAATTTCTGGTAATTGCTTGAATCATCTCTGTCTTGGATTATGACCGTGTCTTGAATCTTGATAAGTGCCAACAAAACATCAATATCAACACCTATTGTGTCTAGGTGTGAGATGTTTATTTGGGTCGATTCTATCTGTGTAGTATTGTTCCATAATAAATACCCAGGACCTGGATCACCCGAGTTTGAAGCAGTTGCAAAAAATAGAAAACGATTTGATGATTGACCTTCGGTCCCTTGTGGACCAGAAGGACCTTGAAATCCTTGGTTTCCAACAGTACCTTGAGGACCAGTCGTTCCTTGAACACCAGTTGGTCCCTGGTCACCTGTATTACCATTTAATCCTATGGGACCTTGGTCACCTGTTTCACCTTTTTGACCGGTGGGTCCTTGTGGACCGGTATAACCCTGTGATCCCACTGGACCTTGTGATCCTGTGTTACCTTGTGGACCTTGTGAACCTGTACTACCTTTTTCACCCGATGGACCTTGACCTCCTGTTTCACCTTTCAATCCAGTGGGTCCTTGAAACCCTTGTGGACCAGCAGATTGGATGTTCACTGCATCCCAAGCTATTCCATTAAATACCCAATCTTTTCCACCATTGGAATAGGTTTGACCATAAACTGGATTTATTGGAAAATTTAGTGCCATTTAGTTATATATCGTAATAATTTTTATCTGGTCTCTCTCCATTGCATAGTACCATAAAAACTACAAGATCCACCAGTCACTTCGAGTGCTGTTACTATAATTGCAAAAATATTACTTCCAGTGGAATCATAATTTTGGGATATAAATCCCCTTTTTGATGAGGTGATTGTTTGAATATTCCCACCAACTGGTGTTGTGGCTCCACCACCTTTAGTAGTACTACTTGCTGCGATAAAGCCAGCATTGAATAAATTTCCACCAGATTGAGACCACCCAGTTGCTGTTATGTTATATTCAACTGAACTGTCGTCGCCAGCACTTACCCAGGTGCCACCGGTTATTGATGTCGTACCAGGCAATCTCCATATTTCGTATTTGTAGGGATTATTAACACCTAACATATCTACTATGCCCGGTCTGACTGTAACTCTATTTGGGTGACCATTGAATTGATTTTTCAATCGAATAGCGATACAAGGTAATGTCGAATCAACTGTTTCTAGGAACCTGATACCTGAAGAAGCGGCAAAATCTATTCCAGAACCCTCATATCCACCCTCTGACATTACTGAAGCACAAATCTGATCCATAGAGGCAGTGGCAGAACCAGCAGTAATATTTCTAACTTCACATCTGATTGGTAGAGATGGATTTGTCCAGTAAACTGTTCTTAAATTATTACTATGGTAAACCTCATGAGCTATTATAGCCTCACCATCGTGCACAAAACCACATCTTAATCTACCGACACCCAACCATTGAAAATCATAGAAAACTAATTGTGATTTGGTTATATCCAGATTGAAGCCACTTGCTCCAGTACCATCACACTTGTCAATATTCCAACTCGATTGAGTGAATGTTAGATCAACGGCTGTTCCAGTGACATAACTTCTCTGTACAAAAGAAAGGTTTCCATAACCATCTTGCTGAAAGAATACACCATCTCTGTCATCGAAATAACCAATTCTTTTGACCGCACCATTACTTGTTGTAGCTCCAAAACAAAATGATTCAAGAATATATTGTGATTTGCCTGGCATATAGTGATGATACATTCTACTCTGATGTATAGCGTAAGAACCGATTTCTGTACCAACACTCAACCTTATAGCACTCTCTTGATTTACATTAACAACTGATGCCCCGACTCCTGCAGTTACCGAAATCAATTCCGGAGCTTCTCCAAAAACGTGGGAGTAGTCTGCAAGGGTGAATGGGTGGGACACTCGAACTCTACCAAAGGAATCATTGTTTGAAAGAGATACTACATTATTGAACAGATATGACATATTTAAATTTTATTTTTATATAATCCACCAATTATTATTTCTTCTTATCATGGTCAATGATCCATAATTAATTGCCAGTTGCGCATCAGTATGGTTGTCTATTGTTTCTCCACTGAAAGCAACTATGTAAATTGGATGAGAAGAAGCTTTACCACTCTCATCTTTAACCGTTATAGTTTTACCTACCACCACATTAGTTGGTAGATAGATATATGTCGTAGAACTTGAAGAAACACCGAAATATTCAGGTCCGTATTGGGATGTAAGTGATATTGATTGTGAACTCGAATTTATAGCGGATGTTTGATAATTCAAGCTACCAGCAATCGTACTAGTTGGTTGAACCCACTGAAAAGAATTCCCATCATCAATATAAACATATTCAACGCCAGTATCCGAATGAAACCATCTAGATCCGGCGGTAAGTGAGGATACAGTAGGTGCGGTTGGTTGATAGTAGAAAGGTAGATTAGAACCAGTGACACCTATAGGGCCAATAGGACCTGTAGGTCCTTGAAATCCTTGTGGTCCACCTTCTGGACCAGTTGGTCCAGTCTCACCTTTTGATCCAGCACCCGTTATTATGTAACCACTCAAAGTTACACCAAAATTTACAACATATGAGTTGACATTGGAGTGTGATATTGAGATGGGCATAATTACCTCCCCATTATTATCGATAATTTGAACTAACGGATAGTAACCTAAACTGTGAGTAATCGTTATTTGAGAAGAATTGAATACATCATTCCTTACTGAAGCTATAGGACCAGTTGGTCCTTGGGGACCTGTGTTACCGATTACTCCCGTGGGTCCAGTATATCCAACTGATCCAGTAGGACCTTGATCACCTTGAGGACCATTGGGTGGTCCAGTGGGTCCGGTGACTCCTTGATAACCTTGTGGACCCGCTCCAATATTTAATGGATTACCGAAACCATCGTAATATTCATTAGTGTTTATTACTTGTACTAATCTACCATATGTGGAGGAAACGGTGAGCCCCGTTAAACTATAAGTCATGACCAATTATATATTAAGCCAAGGGGGCTTAAAAGCCTTTATGAATATATAGTAACATGACTCAAAAAGTTTTTTTAGAGTGGGAAAACGTAAATTTCACTTGGGACAACCTTGATATGTTGTGGGAGGATGTTGCAATACTGATTGAAGTAGGTGAGGTTATAAAAGGTGGAGGTGGTCTACATAGTTACGTAGAGGGTAATCCTTGGGCAGTAACAAAAAGACAGTTAGGTGAAGAAAAAACAAAAAAGTTTATCAAATTAGTCTGTAAATATAATGATTTAGATTTTGAGGAAGTGATTGAACCGAATTCGAAGGTAAGAGTAACAGTTCAACAAATAGAAAAAGTATTCAATGAAGCTGTAAAAATCGGTGTAAAAATAGACTTTTGAAAATAATATATAAGTTTATGAATCAGAAAGACATTATTAATTTTTCAAAATTTTTTGAAACAGAATTAACTTCGAAATTATCACAATTTAGTAAAGATGATTTCTCGGAATTTTTTGTGAATGAAGAATCTGACCAAGAAGTTGAAATACATAAACTAGAGGTTGCAGAATCCGAACCTCCTTTCGATCCACCTGTTGAAATCGAAGATTTCGAAATAGATGAGGAAGAACCAGCAGAGTTAGATGTCGAAGATTCTCTTGGTTCTTACCAAAATAAGAATAACTTCACAAAAGTTAAGGAAAGTGTTGAAAATTTTTATCCAGTTTACAAAGATAAGTCTGAAAATTTTTCTTGTGATGTTTCAGTCGAGGGTGCGAAAATATCAGAAACTCAAGCTAGATTGATATTGGAGTCTGATGAATGGACTTTGATGTTTAATGGTGATATTGACAGACAAGGAAAATGTACTATTCCTATGAGGAAATTGAGTATATTAGAAGAAGGTATAGTTGGTAAAATAAGATTGGAAGTTATTGCTGAAAATACAGTTTTCATACCTTGGGAGGATGATTTCAAGGTAAAGGTTAGTAAAAAGGTTACAGTGCAAGTAAACGAAAGTCGTAAATCAACTGGTCCAAATCGTTCTGACACACAGTCCAACGTTAAAGTTAAGATTAGATAATGATACGTATATTTCGATTTGAAGAGTTAACAGAGGGTTCACTACCACGACAAAGCACTGTTAATCAATTGAAGAAATTAAGAAAAATTACAAAAGGTACAGATATTGGGGATAAAATCTCTGATATGAATAAACAAGGAGCAAACATTCACTACATCCATAATCCCGTTGATACCGGTGTCGAATCATATGAGGATTACTCAAGGAATGCTGAACCTCAGAAAATTGTAGTTACTAAATCTAAATGATAATCAAAAAATTTGAAAATTTTTTACTGTTTTTGGAAAAAGATTCTTCGATGTATGAGTTTGGTTGTTTAATGGTTTATCTTAATATACCAAGGTGGCAAGATTTCTTGAAAAAAATTGATTCATCTGATTTATATCAAACTGAAAATGATAGGTACGGAGTTGAAACCGAACCACACTGCACAATATTATATGGCGTCCATTCCGATGTCGATGACGATGAGGTTTTAAGTCTTTTCGAAGGATTGAAAAAATCCGACTTCGATATTTATGTCAACGGTATAGATTGTTTTTTTAATCAAGAATATGATGTTTTGAAACTAAATATATTGTCATCCAAATTACATGAACTTAACGAACTTTCAAAATCTTTACCGTACACGAATCAATACAAAGATTATAAACCACATATTACTCTAGCATATTTACAAAAAGGTAATGGTAGTAAGTATGTAGATCCAACTTTCAAAGCAAATATCAATAATAGTATCGATAGAATAGTATATTCCAAATCGAATGGTGAAAAGATTGACATCCCTCTTTTATAAGTGTTTCACTCTATATTCCAAATATTCTAACAACCGAATTGAGGTGAGGAAAAACTGGTAATTCAACAAACTTTCTTGGAAACCGATAATATAAATATTAATCATACGAAGTACGTATGGGTAATAAATTAAATTAAACAAAATTATGGCAAATTTAAATGAAATGGATGATTTATTTGGAGGCAATCTAGACAGTAAAATGGACTTCCTAAATGAGAAAAAAACTGTAAATGCTGATGGTATTTATCGTATTGATCTCACAAAAGCAAAGGATAAGAAAAAGGGTTATAAATCTGTAATTCGTTTTCTACCTAACCTCACTAAAGAGGGTAAAGTTGGACAAGCAGCGATTGAAAAGATTGCTCACTATGTGGACATCAAAAACCAAAAGGAACTTTCTGGATGGTTTGATTCAGCAAAGAATTTTAATGAAAAGTGTCCACTTACTGATCTTTACTACAGTATGGTAAATTCCAAAAATGCTATACTTCAAGAAAAAGCTAAAAGTCTCAAGTACACAAAAAAGTATTATTCATATTGTTTGGTACTCGAAGATGAGCAACAACCAGAATTAGTTGGAAAGATTATGATCTTCCAATATGGTAAAACTATCAAAGATAAAATCGCAGCAGAACGTAACGGTGAAATTTCAGGTGTACCTTGCAATGTATTTGATTTATCTCAAGGTAAAGATTTTGTAATCCTAGTGAAAGAAATTTCCACTGGTGACGAAAGTTACCCCGATTATAAAAACTCAATGTTCAAACCAGAACTAACCTCACTACCTATTTACTTTGAAGAGAAAGGTGAGTTCAAAAACGTTCCAGTAGTAGACGGTAAAGTTGATGCGAAGGCTCAACAAAAAGTTAAAGATTTTCTTATGAAAAGGGAACATGAACTAGAAGAATTCGCACCGAAGCGATTGACAGAGGAGCAACAAGTGAAAGTAAATCAAATCACAGCTTATCTGACTGGAAAATCTACTGGCAATAGTTTCAGCTCATCATCACCTAGTTCAGATGATTTTGAACTTGAGGGTATGGTAACCTCCGGAACCAAAGCTACCGAAGATGAAGATGACTTTTTCTCTGATTTTTAAAACCTAATTTGAATACGAAAGGGGGAGATTCCCCCTTTTTTTAAATTTATCCAAGTTAATGAAAAACAAAAAATTCAAAGATTTAACGAATGGTAGAATTGTAAATGTAACTGATCAATTCGAGGATATTATAATTTTGGATAATAAAAATAAAATCAGATTAAATCAATTAATGGACAAAAGACTTTTTGAGGAACAAGTAGATCCAGCATCTTTTTTCAAAAATGATAGTTTGATCAATTCTTTTGCGGAACAAATAAAAAAGATACCTCTCGATGATTGGAATAATAGAATACCATCGAATGAAATGGGTTATAATGAATCTTCCAAGCCATTGATAGACGATAGTGCTGTAATACCTTATGATCCAGAAATCGAGAAACAAGAACTGTTGAGAAAAGCTCAAACTGTCTACGGTATGGGTAATCCAAATACCGCTATGCAGAGACAGTTAGAAATGGTTAAAGATATTTTAGATGAGGATGATGAGATTAATCAGATTACAAATATTGTAAACACACCTTCCAATCAAAATTATAATAAACAATCACCACAAGAAAATATACAACAAGAAACAAAACAATCAACCCAAATGGATCCTATATTGGAAATGTTCAAAAATGTGAAAAGAAATACAAGTTTCAAAATCGAATTCACAGTAGAAAACAAAATTCCTAGGGTTGACTTCATAGAGATGATGGAAGACTCTTATAACACCAGTATAATAGAATTTTTAGCTCAAGAATTTACAGATGAAATTCTAAAGGATCCATCTATTATTAAAGAGAGAATCAAAAAGAAACTTATGGATTTAGTTTATCCCGAAGTAGAAAACATAAGAAAGGTAAATGATTGATGAAAGGTTTATAGTTTCAGCTAGGGAGATCAGAAAAGAATATTTACACCTCTCCAATGAACTGACTAAAAGTAACGAAAATATAAAAGTTCTTGCAGACTTTCTAACAGAAAAAATGTCAGAATTAGAAGATCTAAAAACTAATTTATCAAAAAAAGTTAAATCAAAGGAACAGTTGATTGATTTCACAAAAAAAATATTTCTCAAAATATCAGAAATCGAAGAAAAAGAAAAATCTCTTACAAAAAGGATAAACGAGATTAATACTAATTTGGAAAAATTAAGAAAGGAGGAGACTCTTTTGATGAAGAAGTTAAAGGAGAAGTATCCAAATAAATCCAACGATGAAATAAAAAACGAAGTTCATTCAAGACTCTAAAATAAACCCTCGAATTCACCGAGGGTTTTTTAATTTTAATATATATTGAAAATCTTGGTTTAAATGAGAGTTTCGAGGTATGTAAAAGCTCACAAAGATATATTACTAGAATATATCTATGATGATGGTAACAATATAAGTGAAGGATATAAAATATTAATCAACTCACGTGAGAATACCAATTCATTTGTATCTATTGAGACTTCGGCTTCAAACAATACCGTTATTAATCAATTATTTCCACTTGACAGAATTACAGACTACTATGGTATAGTAAATACAAAAAACTATAGTTTTTTACAATATAAGGAATTTGCATCTGGTTTTCCAATCAGATTTGACATGATAAAAGTTCATTTACCAATAAATTACATATTTGGTGAATATCTAGGATGTTATGTCAGAATTTATTCTTTGGATAGTGATAACAGAAAAGAATATAATTTAAGTAATTTTTATTACGATCAGTCCGACGTGAATTTATCTGGTATGATAAATTTTACCGCACCACCTCTTAAATTTCAAGAAAAACTTTGGGGAAAATCTCTTGATATTAGTATCCCATCCACCTACTTTGTATCGAGACAAATGAGTGGTACGGCTCCTAAATCAAATACGGTAAATTCTAACTTAACTAATGGAAAGGGTTTAAGTCAAACCGCTCCTATCTTTATAGACTTTTCTTTCATAACAAAAAAAGTGACAATCAGTGGTATAACAAGTTATTATTTGACCGCTCCGAAAAAGATAAGTTTTCCACAAACGCCCGAGTTTGAAAATCTTGGGGTCAAGATAGAACCATCAGTAAATGGTGACTTTTTCGAAATCTACGGAATATTTAATGGTTCTTTAGCTGATTTCAAAATATTCATAGATAATTCAAGACTATCGGGTAAGAGGTATTATGTTGAATTTGATATCACTCTGTTCGAACAGAATATTAGAGGTAAATCGATTAACATGAGGATGACCTCCAATTTCAATGAGAAAGTCGAATACAGACCAATTATAAAATATACAACAACCACAGCGGTAATTGATGTTGAAATGCGGTTGATAGATTCAGTAGACGATTCTATAATTTATCGGAGAGCATCTTATGGTATGTTACAAGACGAGGTATCTAAATATAGTCTTAATATGACTAAAATAAATATTACCAATGCAAACAAACCAAAAGTCTATGGTTTAAAAAATATAACTACTGCCTCATCTGGTGATAGTAGTGGTTTATTGGGTAACAGAATATTTCTTGAACCAGTCAACATAGATAGAACCGTTCTAGTTGATAAGTTCAACTTGATTGCAAAAAGTGACAGTGTGAATGTTGGGAAAAATGTTTTTTACGGTATTGGTAAACTCAAAATTATTCTACAACCATTTGATAATATAGTTCTATTCATAATAGCTAGAGATGTTTCAACTGAACAAACACCAGGAATCGACGGTACTGGTAACCTATCATTAGTCAGAGCACCAGAGTATTTAGATATGACCAATATGGGAGAGATTAACTTTGTAATCAAAAATGGATCAATAAAATTTGAAACTAGTCTTTTTGTGGATTCGGGATCGGTCGATTTGAGTAGAGGACAATGTGTATTCAAAATACCAGAATCAAGTATGAAAGACATACGAAGAATTTTTGATAGTGGTCAGAATCTATTTTATATCACAAGTAAATTAAATTCACAGACAACATCAATATATTCTGGCCTTTTCGATATTTATGATGCTCAATCAAATATCGATACAATTAATTTAGAACAAGCTGAAATTCAGAGGGATGTGTTGAGTGCTGAAAAATCAGAGGTATTGATCGATAGCTATTCACAGAACACAGCTATTGTGTATAGAAGAAGAATAACAACCCCAACAAACACTACTTCCGCAACTTCTTCCGTTACAGGTATCAATAACTCATCCATACCTGCTACTATTAAATTGAACCAAGTGACTTACACTATTACAGTCAATTCTGCACTGGTGATTGATGGATATGAGTGGACAAATCAGCAAATAAAAAAGGTATTGAATTTGGATGTAGATCCAATTCAGTTGACTATTAGGACTGACTCATTGTTCAGTTCAGAAAGGTTCTTACAATTACTAGAAAAATTATCAATAGCACTTAAAACTACCTATCTGACTACTACAGCAGATATCACAAATTTCAATCAGGTCGTACAAAATTTCAAAAATACTAATCCTTAAAAATGCGTTTATCGAGTCAGAATAGTCAGTTTGTTTTCAATTTGCCTGGTAATTTTTTACCACCTGAAATTATCAGTACTTATAAACCTATACTCGAAAAGAATTGGGTACAGTACGACAACGTGATTGATTATTTAAATTCTACAATCAAGTCAGTCAGTTATCCGGGTCTAAACATAACCACACCGGAACAATTTTTGATAAGAGGAAAAAAACGTGCATACAAACCGTCAACTAACGTTCAAGACATTTTGACTTCTAGGGAAATTGACGTAACTTTCAGATCGGTCGACGCTGATTTAAATTACTGGATAATGTACGATATCTTTATCAAACATTATTTAGATGTAGTCAACCTTTATATAAATCCGTTCACGCTAACCGCTGTTGACATCTGGAGGGATGCAATTTATCAAATCAAGTTTTTCGAAATTATTGCAATGTCTCTTGGTGAGAATAAGTTTGAATACAATCAGCAAAAGACTAATGCTAAAGACTTCACTATAAAGTTCAAATTCAATTTCTCTGATGTTGAATTCCTATTGAATAAATCAAAAGTACTAGAACTCGGAAGTGTACCGAAAATTATTCAGAAGATATAATCTAGTCAACTTTTGACTTTATAATTTTTATTTCAGGCAATAATAGGATATAATCCCCATCATAAATGTCCTTCAATGAATCTATGATGAAGTCTGCAAAATTATGAGCTAAAATCAGAATGTAGTCTGGTTTATTTTGTTTTAAAAATTCTCGACTTTTTACTTGTACTCCTATACCTGGTACAAACTTATCCTGTTTCAAATCAGTGTCATCGATGATTACTTCAATAACATCATTACCAATTTTCATGGAATTTAGATAAACACAACCTTTCGCAGCAGCACCGAATCCATAAATTTTCGAACCATTTGCTTTAAGATCCATAATGAAATCTTTGGATTGTTGGATATGAATTTTAACATTCCTAGACCATTCTTGATGCCTATTCAAATCAAACTCTCTTTCTAATTCGAGATATTTTTCTAATGTACCGTCGGGTACATGAATAGAATCTTCTTTTGATATATAAACCCTCAATGTACCACCGTGGATTTTTTGACTAACAACACTTAATATTTTTAATCCGTGTTTTTCAAAAAGAATATTCAATGGTTTGATTGAGTAGTAATATATGTGTTCATGGTAAATCTGATCAAATTGATTAGTTGACATATCATGAATCCAATAAGGAAACTCAAGAATCCAAACACCATTCTCACTCAAAATGAGTTTGATACCTGAAATAAAAGAGTTTATGTTTTGTAAATGTTGAAAAACGTTTGTTGAAACAACAAAATCGAATTTCGTTTGAATATTTTCCGCGACTTCAAGACCGAAGAAATCACAAACAGTATCAATTCCATTTTCTTGACAAATTTTTGTGAGATTTTCTGATGGGTCAATGTTCAAATAATAATTCGAATCATTTTGTGCCATTTTTTTGAAAACCTGTAATAAACTACCGTCATTTCCACCAATGTCACAGAAATTGAGATTCGATTTAGAATTGAATCTTTCCAATGTAGAGTACATTTCTTTGCAGTGTTCCAGATACGGTTTATTTACACTTGTCTTGAATAGGTAATTTTTGAACAAGATTTCTGGATCGACTATACAATCCAAACAAGTAAGACCAGAATCCTTAAAATACAAAAGATTCAGTGGATATCTATCCGCATTTAGAGATTCCTCCAAAGTCGTAGAAAGATTATTAACCAGTGGTATTTCTCCAAGAGAAAAGTATTCAATTGGGTCTTTGTCATTGGTGATTGGGCAGTCAGTGAGTCTCGAAAAGTTTTTCATATTCTTTTGTATTTAAACTATAATTTTTGGGTGAAATAAGAGATCCTTTATTCACCTGATTTCTTTTACTAGCATATTCATATATACTTTTTGGTTCTGTACCTATATTCATTGTTCCAACAAAAATCGAGTTCGAAGCTTTGAGAATCATCGGAGCTATAATATCAACATAATCTTTGCTTGTAATTAAATTATCGAAAGCTATGTCATATGGGAACTTGGTTTCTCCAAAACTAGTTCTTATTATTAAGTGGTTTGGAACCAATTTTACACAAGATTCACCTCCCAATTTAGTCCAAGCGTATAAATTCGAAGGTAAAATTTCATCATGCTCAGAGTAATTTCCATCCAAACCAGAATAAACATAATCAGTGCTGATGTAAACTAAACGAATAAGATTTTCGATACAATATTTGGATAGATTACAAGAACCAATTATGTTTACATTTATGGATTCCACGGGGTTTTCTATGACCCTTTCAGACTTTATTGCTGCACAATTAATGATCAATTTCGGATTGATGGAGTCTAACTTATTTTTTAGTTTATCAAACTGAAAAATGTCATATTCACTATTGAGACAAATCAAATCACTGTCAATCTCTTTTAGAGTTTTTCCTAAAATACCTGTACCACCGATAACTACTGTCATATACTTTGAAATTCTTGTTCTATTATATTATTTTCATAGTCTTCAGTTGGTGTATAAACAAAACACCTATTGTGTTTTTCTGGCACAGGCTTGGGTATAGGATATAAACACAATGCTTTATGTGGTATTCTACCGATCCAGAATTCGGCCTGAAACCTATCTATTTCATTAGTAATATATGATTTTGGATCAGGTAGTCTTTTCAAAAAATTAGAATTAGCCCACCAAAAACCACCAGAATAATGGGGTGGTGTCCACAAAGAAAATTGTGGTATGTAATTACACCCTACCAAATCATAGTTTTTAATCTTGTCTACACAATGTCTCCAATTTTCAATACAAAAATGTTCCATGATATGTCTCCAGTTTTCAACGTTCTTGTAGGAATATAATCCCTGTGAATGATACTCATCTTTGTGGTTTATTCTGGTGACACCTTTGGTGTGCATATAAAGAAAATATCCATCTTCAACCAGAGAAGTATTATACATTTGTATGTGTGTATAAATTTCAAACCAATTTTCGCTGTAAATTTTTATAGATGTTGCGATTTGTTTCATTGAATCCATAACATCATCATCAATTTTATATTGTCCATCATAAACATCATTGATGAATATCCTTATTTCAGCATTTCTATATAGGTCAGTTTTTTTAATTTTACTGACTTGTTCTCTGACAATTTTAGAGACATCTTCACATAAAAAAATGTGATAGAATACAATTATTTTCTCCATAATCCAATACCACATTTTGGTCCGAAAATAAATTCAATGCAGTTTGGATTTTTAATTTCGTTCCATAATTTGACAACTCCGGCACATAGATAGGAATGAATATCATGGAAAACCAAGTATCCACCTTCGTTCAATCTATTTACACAATTATCATAATCAAGTTTAACACCTTCATATTCATGATCACCATCAATGAAAATAATATCAAATTTTTCATCTTGTGTGTCGAAATAATCCTTGCTATTCATATTAAAGAATTCGATAGAAATATCAGTATTCTCTTTCAACCAATTGATTCTCTGATTTATGTGCTCCATATTTGTAAATCTACCGTATGATGTATTATCAACCGCAACAGATCTTTTCAGATTTGGTTGAATATAGGTCTCGACCATAAACGACCCTCCATTCCCAATACCAATATTCATATAGGATTCAAAATTATTGGACTGTAGGAAATTCAAATATTGACAATATTCCTCTGGTATTTGTTGTAGTTCGAGACCACCTTCGAAAGCTCCAAAATGTTGTCCATTATTCACACCAGCTTCGTTCTTTAACCAATGGTATATCTCTTCTTGTTTAAAATTTTTAATTTTTTCAATCATGGTTATTTATTTTTTTTTTAATCTTTGACACAGCTTTCGTTATTTATAGTGAGGTAATATTGTCTCACATAATCTCCCTTATTCCGATATGATGGTTTTTCCCAATCAAGTCTGATATCAGACTCAAACATTTCTTTCAAACAGAAATTATATTCGTTCTTTATATCTTGGTAAGTTGGTTTAGTTATACCAAGATTTTTATAAAGTAGATATTGTTCTGTAAACATTGGATTTGTCGTTTCTGATTGATAAATATTCCATAATCCATAAACTTTTTCTTTTGGTCCAAATGAAAAGAAATCAATGAAGTATTCAATTTCCATACCGGTTATCCAACACATAAAAGTGATTTTATCAGCAGATTTATTATACAATATTTCCAAAAAATTATCAATTTTGGATGGTATGGTGTCCGTTCTTATTTTCAATACGTGTGTGTAATCTGTGTCGAGAAATCTTGATATTCCCTTTGCACTCGAATAGAATTGTAAATTACAATTTGACCAACCAACATAATCAACATCCTCGCGTTTATTGATCAATAGAGGAAAATCATTATCAATCAATTTTTGGATCAGCTCAATTGGTTGATCATCCCAAGTAGATATTATACAATTTGATTTTTGACTTGAATAGTTTTCGATCAAAAGATTTACACACCTATCATCATGTAAAGGACCTTGTATAACAATTCCTATCTTCATTTAGAAAAGTTTTTTTCGTTTACATAAATTGTATTAGCTTCGTAGTCAAATCCATTCAATTCGAACGAGTCCTTTATTTCAATGAATCCTCTCTCTGTGAGAAAGTTATCTATATCATCCTTCAATGAATGTCCCTCATAATAAGGTTTAAGACCAACTTCTGTGAAAATTAACTTTACGTTTTCGAGTGTTTTGGTACCACCTTGTAGAACTTGTAGTTCTGTTCCTTGTGTGTCCATCCATATCACGTCAATTTTACTTTTATTATACTTTTCACACCAAGTATCAAGTCTCATTGATTCTACTTCGATTTCTTTTTGGATCCAAACTCTATTAAAGAAAGAACCGTTGAGACCATCAATGAATTTTAACATTGATGAGGCTCCTACATTTGGATCAGTGCTTTGATTAGGGTCAACAGCAAAAAATTTTACTTGTCCATCTATATCGGATAGGGCTAAATTGAAAATATCAATATTGGGTTTATTATATTCTTTTCTGTAGTGATGGCAGAGTTGGAATGATTCAGGTACTGGCTCAAATGCTGTAACTTTAGCGTCTGTGAAAATATTTTGAAATTCTATAGCCTGACCCAAGTGCCAAGAGCCTATGTCCAATATCTCATTAATATCTGACAGGTCATAACGTTCAACAACGTGTTTTACCCTTTTACTGACCATGTCGTCACCCAATCTTGATTTGATTAATTCATTCATTGTTTTATTTTTATTTTATATTTGACAGAATAAGTTCTGCTCTGTTTTCATAGGAGTGATTTTCGTAAACCAGTTTGAAAGCTCTATGTGCAATCTCCTCTCTCTCAATTGGGTTTTCTAAATAGTATTTGATTTTATTACCTAGATCTTCCTCGTCATAATAAAACATCTTTTCTATATCTTTATCCAAACCCATAAATTCATGAAAATGTTTATTATAATTTGTCAACATAAATGATCCACTTGAAAGTATTTCAAAGTATTTACCATTTATATCGTAGGACATTGATTGATTGAAACAAATCCTTGAGGACTGCATTTGAGTAACATACTCTGGTCCATAAGCTTCTAAACACTCGATACCAAACTTTTGACAAATTCGTTGTCTTTCCGGCAACAAACCACCTATAAATACACAATCTCTTATTTTATTATTAGTATATTTTTTCATGTGGTGTATTCTCGAACCAGCTAGTGGCATCCAGAATGAATTTGGCAGATTATACCTTTCCAAATCTTGAGGGTTATTAAAAGCCACATAATCTATTTTCGAATGAAGTATCCAAGGTAAATAGTTCACCAAGTGGGTGTCAATGGCCCAGAAAACTTTGGGTGTCTTGATTGATCCCCAATCCCACCATTTCCATCCTGAAATCTGTGGATAATTTTCGGTTATAATAATAAGATCATAATTGTGTGCTACTTCTGGTATTTCTAGTTCGGACCTTGATCCGAAGGGTCCAAATACATCACATTCGTGTCCTAGATTTTTGAAAGCATAATAAAATTCATAACCCTCTTTCCAATCATAATGGGGTTTGCCAGCTAAAAGTACATCTGCTATGAGAATTTTCATTTTTATTAATCAATTATTTTGAATTTTATTTTGCTGTTGATACCATCAGCAAATGAATATTTTTCGTTATTTCGATACTTACCATCTTTTAGTTTCAAGTGAAAGAAAGTATTGGTTTCATTAAATTTTTTGTTATTATAAAACATCGAATCAAAGACTAATTTGAAGGAACTGTCAATGAAATGTAACTCTCTACTTCTTTCCATAAGCAAACAATAGTCGAATATATTGTTGGTCAAATGTTTTATTGGTCTGATGATTTTTAAATCCTTGTTCACAATCAAATCTTCATTAATTACCATATTTCTTTTCGAATCATCATGTACGAATACATAGTTATTTTCTTCAACACCAAAATAATCAAATAATTTCGATTCTTGATCAAGATCCCTATCTACTTTAAAAGATGACCATCGTTTTTCGAAAGATACTCCATGTTGAACATAAAAAGATTCATCGAAATATCTTACTTGATTTGAAAACTTGAATCCAACAATTATTAATCTATCTTTAGAAATTTGATTTGTTTGTATAAAACTTATGACATCCTCATCATTTGTAACTTCGATTAATAATAAGTTTTTCAAGTCTTTGAACATGAAACTAACAGATATCATGTTTGAAGGTTTTGTAAAAAGATAGTAAATTTCACTTGAATTTATTATTTCTCTCAAAAGACCATTACAAATTACATGGTCACCAAGTCCTAAATGTTGGTATATGTAAAAATTATTTTCTAGCATATTTCATAACTTTGGTGTAGTAATCCTCGAAACATCTTTCAGGTGTATGATTTGCATTATAATCATCGAAAGCTCTTTGACCAAAGTCCTTCCATCTATCATTTTCGAGGGCATATAAAATTTTGTCCTCTAAATCTTGGAAATCGTCTTGTATTGTAACATAATCTGTAAATGGTGTGTTACCCGTATTACAAGATTTAACTTTCAGTCTAGGTTGTATTATACATGATTTAGATGACGCGAGCTCCCAGTTTCTATGGCTATCATAGGAATTGCCAGGAAAATTTAATCCAATTTTAGATCCGTTGATAATCTCTTTATAATAATCATGTGTTTGATTATTTCTTCTACTCTCAATATCGTCTTGAGGAACATAATCATATTGAATGTACCATTTGAGGTGGTTAAGACTACCTTTTGATAATTCAATTAATTTATTAATGAAAGCATTTCTTCTGTGATTAGTTGGCCTTCCAATAAAACAGACATCCCATTTTTTTTCTTGTAACGTCTCGTCATAAAGACTATCCATCGGAAAATGAAACCCCTCAACTGGTGTGGTTTCTAGTGATATTCTCGGACCCAAAGAGTCATGGGTTCCACCATAAAAATTTGAATCTGTGAAGTCCGAATATTCTCTTTGCATAAAGAGGTCAGGTTTTCGATTTGACCATCTTTGTAGCTGATCACAATCGGTGTCATCATGTTGTATAAGAAAACTATCAGGGCAATAATTATCTATAATGTTGTTAGTCAGTGGGAAGGTCCAATCGTTGTGTAAATATATTACAACATTTTTATATCCACATTGTGGTATAAAATCTCTAATTTGTTCCTCACCTATTATATCAATAGAATGTCCCTTTTTTTCGAAGTTTTTAAAGAGAAAAGTGGAATTGGGAACCCAATTATAATTTAAAAAAAGAAAATCTTTCATGTTAAATTTTTTTTATAGCTAATTTATCAGCGTAACTATTATCATCTTGATAAATTTCATACCCATTATATCGTAACAAAGAATCTAAGTTTTCTTTATCTTCATCGGTAAGGTGCCAGAATTCATATCTTATGTTTTTAATAAGAATATTTTTGTTTTCCATAATCGATTTAAGTATTACATACTCGTAACCTTCTACATCGATTAGTAGAAAATCAATTTCGGTTAGTTGATACTTATTGATTATATAATCAAATTTGTGACATTTTATCTTTCGAACTTCGGTATTAGATGTCCTCACAATAGATGTGTCTTGTCCGTTTATATAGAATGATTCATATCCATCCACATCACTTATTCCTATGTTCTCAAAAAAAATATTTTCTCTTCTAACGTTATTAATCAAATCTTCATAATATTCCTTAACAGGTTCGATTAGTATAATTTTAGAGTATAGGACATCCT
>Ga0315904_10003878_pt1 | contig 21717 bp, 17 predicted proteins | sample LakEriMetagenome_6_FD_203529 | JGI IMG/M metagenome (GOLD analysis project Ga0315904, IMG submission 203529) | Freshwater fungal communities from buoy surface, Lake Erie, Ohio, United States - Buoy 12 MA120 | ecosystem: Environmental > Aquatic > Freshwater > Lake | place: USA: Lake Erie, Ohio...
ATTTAGACCAAGCCTGATATAATTTTTCAGTGCTGGAATCGTGACCGAGTGGCCGAAGGTGCTCCCCTGCTAAGGGAGTATAGGGTGTAGAGCCTTATCGAGAGTTCGAATCTCTCCGATTCCGCCACAACACTAATAAACAAGCCCCTTCTGGGGCTTTTTTATTTCCTACATACCATAAGACATATCAATAAAGTTGGGCTTGTATGAAACAAGTCTCTAACGATCGTTGATGGTGGTGTTTTAAAAATTGCTTGGGGTACACCCTTCCAAATTCCAGCCTAGCCAGACCCCACCCACCCCGTACCCCCACTTATTGGCCTTGGGACTCCCGTCAGCCTTTGCATACTATTTTGCTCAAACGACTAGCCTGCGAAAGGCCCCCTTGCTTTTTGAAATACGAATGCCGGGGGTATATATAAATTTTGGCAAAGGATGCGAACGTTCGCATTAGGACATGGTTGTAAAAATGAGTATCATTTCATAATGAGACTCATGTACCAACTATTACTTTTATACCTGTTGGGTCTGGGGAGTGCTTACGCACAGCAATTCAATCCTAAATTAGTGCAAACAACTACTGGTTGCAATTCCTACACTTCGCTAAATGTTGAAAATATGACTGTTGAATTCAGCGGGGCTTGTATTAACGGATTTATTAGCGGCAAAGGAATTCGGAAGATATATCAAAAAAATAACCTTCTTCAAACAATTGATGGTGAGTTTAAAGATGGTTGGCCCAACGGACAGGCTACTTTAACCACTGCTAATGGCGATAAATATGTTGGTGAGTACAAGGATGGCAAGTACAACGGACAAGGCACTTTCACTTTTGCTAGTGGCGAAAAATATGTTGGTGAGTTCAAGGATGGCAAGCAAAACGGGCGGGGTACTTTAACCCATGCTAATGGCAATAAATATGCTGGTGAGTACAAGGATGGCAAGTTCAACGGGCAAGGCACTTACACTATTGCCAATGGAAATAAATATGTTGGGGAGTGGAGGGATGACCAGCTCTGGAAAGGTACTGAATATGCCGGAAATGGCTTAATCATCAGAGAAGGCTTTTGGGAAAACAACAGGTTAGTTATTCCAACACCTGTACAACAAGCAACAGTTCCAAATCAAGAAGTAGAAAGACTTCGTGCAGAAGCGTCAGAAGCAAAGAGAAAGCAGGCTGAAGCTGAGCAGAAGATGCGTGTTGCTGAACAGCAAGCATCACAAACTAGAGAAAATGACAGACTTCGTGTAGAGGCTGAAGAAGCAAAAAGAAAGCAAGCCGAAGCAGAACTGCGCCTTGCTCAACTGCAAGCAACACAAACTAGTCAGTCAACTACTTTATCGTCATCATTGCCTACAATGGCAAATAGAAGAGCATTGGTTATTGGCAATGATTCATATAAATCAGTCACAAAACTCTTAAACGCGCGTGAAGATGCAAAAGCAATTGCTTCTAACTTAACTGCTGTTGGATACAAGGTTACATTGCAGCTTGATTTAAATGAAAAAGAAATGAAGACTGCATTACGAACATTCTCAAGTCAAGTTCAAGGTGGCGATGAAGTCATGTTCTTCTTTGCCGGGCATGGCGTTCAGTTGGGGGCCGCTAACTACTTATTGCCCACAGATATTGGTGGTGAATCTGAAGCGCAAGTTAAAGACGAAGCAATTCAACTTCAAAGAGTTTTGGATGATATGACCGAAAAGAAGGCTAAATTTACTTTAGCCATGATTGACGCTTGCAGGGACAACCCATTTAAGGCAACAGGTCGCAACATTGGTGGAAGAGGCTTGGCCCCAACTACTGCGGCGACAGGTCAGATGGTTGTTTTTTCTGCCGGAACTGGACAGCAGGCGCTAGATAGGCTTGGTAACAACGATAAAAACAAAAATGGTGTTTTCACAAGAACGTTTCTTAAAGAGATGCAAAAGCCGGGGGTTAGCATTGACCGTATTGTCAAAAATGTTCGCGAGGAAGTTGCTGAACTTGCCAAAACAGTGGGGCACGAACAAGTGCCTGCAATTTATGATCAAGTGCTAGGAAGTTTTTACTTTAAGAAATAATCTGGGCAAATAAGAGCTTTCAAATCCCATTCAGACCCCACCCACCCCGTACCCCCACTTATTGACGATGGGACTCCCGTCAGCCGTTGCATACTAATTTGCTCAAACGATGAACCTGCGAAAGGCCCCCTTGCTTTTTGAAATGCCTTAGCCGGGGGTATATTTTTTTTTAGAAAAACGAGAATGTTCTTATCAAAAGATAATCTAACGCTAATCGCCAAAGACTACAAAGGGAGCCCAATATCTTGGATGGAGATAATGATTATTTAATGAGTTCTGAATGAGCTTAATTTGCGCTTCTTGAAGTAATTGACCATGGGATAAGTTAGGCTTTGCGCTTTGCAATTCAAAGAGAGTCTGCATCAGTATTACAGTATAGTCGTCAGACACTTCCCAATGTGAAACCAATAAAGATCTTGCCCCAGCATATAGGAATGCGCTCGCCAAGCCAGATAGAGGTTCAGCTTCTGTGTCATTTGTATTAGCAGTATTGCATGCTGACAATACTACCCAGTCCGCATCTAGCTTAAGCTTCTTAATCTCGCTAGCTTGGAGCAGCCCATCGTTTCGAGGAGAAAAAATTTTAGGAAATGTTAACGCTAGCGCGGGTTCAGCGCCAACTTTTAGGTAGCTCTCTAATTCCCCCGTTACCAAACCGTGGGTCGCAAAATAAACCACTCGATAGCGGTCGAGAGGAATTGTTTTAACCACGTCCTCATTGGCTTCGATGCCAAATTTTAAATCGCTTTGTTCTGCGCCAAGAATTTTTGCAATACTTAAAACTTCTTTCCTTGTTCCTGGCAAGGCTGTTAAGGCTGACTGCAAGGCTAGGTAATCAAGTTTCGAATTGCGATAAAAATCCGGTAGGTTACGACTTTTAAATGATTGTCCGCGAGCCAAACTGCCTGCTTCTAAGGTTGAAAAGATCGGATCTGCGAAAGCGATAAGCGGCTTAGGCGCTATTGATTTTACGCGCGAACCTTTGAATAGAATGCTCCCAATTGAAGGAAACATAGTTGTTGCATGTGTCCGCATTAGCCAATCTGCATTATTTAAATTTTGGGACTCATTTGGAGATTTGATAAGTAGTCCAAATGGAAGTGTTGTGAGTGGTCCATCCGCATAAATCAACAATCGAGTAAATGGTTTAATTTTTTCGCCGATTTTTGAAAACAAGGTTGAATACAACCTGAACGATTCAACACTGTCAAATGGTATGTCCTTGTCAAAAGTTAAGCTGTTTCTTATGGCTTTCACGGATTTAAGTAATGACTCACGTTTTTCGCTAATTACTTCCCATGAGAGGTCGTCTTTAGAAATCGTCCAAACGTACGTCTTTGAATCCGTAGTGTGAATTATCAAAGCCGCCTCATCGGGGTCGATTGAAGCTTGCAAATTTGAAATTGAAATAGTCTTTGGTTGATGCAACCGAGTATCGACGCCTAGGCCAACCAACTCCTTTTGCAACTCTTTTAGTTTCTGAATGTGAGCTATAACTTTTTCATTTTTAATTACCCCGTCCTTCGGCATCCCTTGAGGATAGGCCTCTTTATAAGTCTCCGAACTATAGATCGTTAGTAAGTCCTGCCATTCGCGTAATTTTAAGGATTGAATTTCTGTCAAATTCCGTCGTGATATGGCGAGATCTGTGGACTTCGAAGCGGTTGAAATAGTGCGTGAATCGACCGAACGCAAAGCCAGTTCGCTAGCTATTCGCAGGTATCTTGGATCAGATTTGGCCAGAAAAAACAATGTTTCAAGCGAGGGGGCTATCAAATTTGAGGCAATAGCTTTGTTGTTGAGCGATTTTTGGAGCAATTGAATGAAGCCTTCGGTATCGCCAATCAAAGGCATAACGCATAGCAAACTATTTATCGGATCTGCAAGGCTAAAGTTATCTATATTTGAGCCCTCAAATATATCTATGGAAGTTTGTAAACTTATTGCAGCCTCTTTAAGCATATTTTGGCTGATGAAATATTGACCGAGCAAAAAATAGGATTTACTAAAAAATCTAGGATTTTGCTCGTAGCCAGTAATCTTCGACTTCATTAAAATACTTTGTTCAATTACTTTTCGGGCACTCGTGTAGTCGCGAAGAGCCATGTGTAAATTTGCTATATTGTCAAGAGTTGCAGCTAAGATTATTGAATGTTTGGTTTCTCCATCTACTTCAACGCTGTATAAAACTTCGTAAAGTTCTAAAGCTCGTCTGTAATCGCCCAGCTGTTCGAACAAAACTGCTGAGTTTGTCACTCTCCACAAGGCTATTCGGCTTTGCTCATTTTTCTTTAATAAATAGGCAGCGAGTTTTTCAATTGACGGCAGGTTGTCAATATCTAGTTGAGACCAAAGTTGCTTTAGCTGCTGTCGTTTTTGGACATCAACTGGTCCTGGATATTTTTTTTGACACTGACCGTGTGAATTTTCAATCAGCTTAGCCGAGTTGCCGGGACGATCTGGGTTATTGTGTCCCAGCTCTGATCTGCGAAAACCAATTCCAAGAGAATTTCGACTCCTAAGTTCGATCTCTATCTCCGCAATGAAGCGCAAGGGCTTTGGGTCACGACCTAAGCCTGTAGGTCGAAGAGTCTCCGCATTAACAAATGACGCACACGTTGTATGTAGGAGAAAAAGCATTAATGTAAATACAAGCTTTTGCATTTTTACAGCTCATTTAGCTTAAATCAAATGGATTTCTAGACACCAACTCGTTGGGTCGTGTTTTAACCAATACTTTTCCTCCATCGGCCTCAACGACTGAGATCCATTTTTGCAACCGATCTGGCACATTGTTTGGACTGACCTTGTCATAAAAAGCGACTTCAACTGAAGCGTTTTTATCTTGAAGTGATCCAGATAAATCGCGGTCAAACTTAGAAATATCTAAGAAACTCAGTCTAGCTCCGGTTGGAGTTGACTCCACTGCTGACGAGAGTGGGACATTGGAGGCGCAAGAGGCCAAAGCCAATGAAAAAACCACACCAAGTGTTCTTAAAAACATTTTTTAACGCTTTATAAAATTTCGGAAGACATTTAGATTTGTTTAATTAACAATTAAGTACTCAATTAAAGCTCAATTAAACATACTTATAAGAATAGACTTTACTATTCAATTGTCAAATTCAGAATTGTTAAAGCCGTGAAATTTGAAAAAGCTCTTTTTGTCTTATTTTTTACGATCTTCGGGTGGTGCAGTCAGGCCTTTGCACAGGGGCAAGAGACTCGTGTGGCCCTTGTCATCGGCAATAGCAATTACAAGAACTCACCACTCAAGAATCCTGTAAACGATGCGCGAGATATGGCGGCAAAGCTTAGAGGCTTGGGTTTTACTGTTATCGAGCGCAACAATCTTGCAGGTTAAATTAAATATGGAATACCCATGAAAACTAGACTCTATTTCAATGTTATCTGTGCGTTTGTATTTAGTTTTTCTAGTTCAGCATTTTCACAACCTGTGGCTACCGCATTGCATGGCGCGTGGATTTCGGTTGGTGGCGAATCAACTCTCGTATTTAATAGTAAAGAGGTTAAGTTTATTGAACCACCAGACAATAAAGAATTTATTTTGTCATGGATCAATTCACCGCCAAAGGATGGAACTTCTCCTGAAGCGAAGGTCTCTGTAGATGGCGAATACAACGTATGTTTTTATAGAGATTCAATTATTACAAGAAAAAAGCTCTTGATTAGTTTGGCTTATGAAAAGGATCAGGAAAGATCTACAAAGATTCGTTCTCGTGAAAGTTTGAATTATGAAATCTCTATCAACAAATGGTTAAAACTAATCAATAGCTTAAGTAGTGAAAGATTCAAAGTAATTGAATGCACCGAATATGTTTATTCAAAAGCCTCTAAAAACTATGAACTTCTAGGAAGTGGCGATGGTGATGTGTTCTTTTTCTACGATAACAACAAAGTTTATCGGTGGAGTGGAAACGAAGCTGTAGGAGGAATAGACGTGAAAACTTACTCAAGAAGATAAACTTGCAGTTATAAGAATAAACTTAACAACCTAAATGTCAAATCCGAAATTGTTAGCTACGTGAGTATTTTCCGAGCCTATTTAGTCATTATTACGGTGCTATTTACCCTGCCGGTGCAGGCTAAACGCATCGCTTTAGTCATGGGCAATGACAACTACACCTCGGTGAGCAAGCTTCAGAAAGCTGGTAATGACGCAACCGCAATGGCTCGTGAGCTAAAGAACGCCGGCTTTACTGTTCAGCTACATAAAGATTTGAATTATCGAGGTATGGTTAGGGCGGTTGAAGCATTCACAAACAACATAACGGGTGGAGATGAAGTGGTTGTATTCTTTGCAGGGCATGGAGTTCAAATAAGAAACGGTAGCTACCTGCTGCCGACCGACATTGAAGCCAACAGTGAAAGCGAAGTTGAAAAGACTGCTTATGAACTTCTTGCGCTCACTGACAAAATCAGTGAAGCAAAGCCTGCTTTTAGTTTGGTGATGGTTGATGCTTGCAGAGACAACCCGCTGAAATCTAAAGGCAGGAATATTGGTAATGCACGTGGCCTAAGCGCTATAGAGCCGCCCAAAGGGCAGATAGTTGTTTACTCAGCAAGCCGTGGTCAGCAGGCGCTAGACAGATTGAGTGATAAAGATCCGAACCCTAACGGTGTTTTTACTCGTGAGTTCATCACCCAAATGAAGAAGCCCGGCGTAAGGATTGAGGACATTATGCGAAGTGTTCAAGATTCTGTTGAGACGTTGGCTAAATCAGTGAGCCATGAACAGCGGCCTGCGGTTTATAACGAAGCCCGTGGCAACTTTTATTTTTTTGGGCCAACAGCGGTGCAGGTTGCACCTCCAGTTGCCGCTGAGTTGAACACCTCTCAGCGTGAGGATGGATTTTGGAGTGACGCAAAAGCTGCTGGTAACAAAGAAGCATACGAGGCTTACTTAGAAAGTTATCCAGCTGGACGATACGTGAATTTGGCTAAGGCAAATATTGCCAGATTAACTCCGCCCACACTTGTTGCTGCTGTACCTTCACCTGCTCCAATTGCAGTGCAGACAGCGCCGCAAATATCAAGCTCACAAAGCGCAGGTGTGGTTATCAAAGACTGCGCAGATTGCCCCGAGATGGTGGTGATACCAGCGGGGAGTTTTGAGATGGGGTCGAATGATGGTGCCAACTCTAGACCAGTTCACCGTGTCAACATTGCCGGCTTCCTGCTGGGCAAGACCGAAGTAACACAAGGTCAATGGAGGGCTGTGATGGGCAACAACCCCAGCCATAACAGCCAATGTGGTGACGACTGCCCTGTGGACCAGGTGACTTGGAACGACGCTAAAGACTTCGCACGTCGCTTGAGTCAAAAGACCGGTAAGCAGTACCGTCTGCCCAGCGAGGCCGAGTGGGAATATGCAGCAAAGGCAGGCAGCAGCAGCAAGTGGAGCTTTGGAGACAACGAGAGCCAGTTGGGCGACTACGCTTGGTTAGACCCCAACAGCCGCCAATACAAGACCCAACGGGTGGCGCAGAAGCGGCCCAATGCATTTGGTCTCTTTGACATGCATGGCAATGTCTCGGAATGGGTGCAAGACTGCTATCACGACAATTACACTGGCGCTCCATCGGGTGGCAGCGCCTGGACAACCGGCTGCAGCCGTCCCTTTAGAGGGTTGGTCCGAGGCGGCTCTTGGTCCCCGGGGGACATGCGCTCGGCGGCCCGCATCGGGGTCAGTCCCGATGGAAGCTCCCCCTTCGGCGGTCTGCGTCTAGCTAGGACTCTTCTTACCCCATGAATCTTGGCTTCTTTACGTCGTTTATATCGAGTCTTGTTAAATTTCAGAAAACACAATGCTTCAAACTACTCTAATTATGCGACTTAAGTAAAGGGCCTCAATTACGTCATGAAGCAACAGTAAACATCGCCATGGAAAACGCATATTTTGTTAAAATTAACTACTAAGCCTAGTGGTCAATTGAGGGATGTTATGACTGACAAAGTAACGGTAAAACAGGTTAAAGAAGGGTGCTCTGCTGAAGGCAAAGCAAACTACCTACTTACAGGCGGCGGGAAAATCACTTGCCTACGTTGCACAGCCCAATCAAGCCGAACAAAACAGCAATGTGGCAGGCCAGCCATCAAGACATCCCGAACTCAGAAGTGCCAATTCCACGGCGGTAGGCCTCATTCAGAAGAGACCCTTCAGCGCATCTCAGAAGCCAACATGACTCACGGTCAAGCCACTAAGGCGGCTAAGGAGCAGTACAGACATGACAGCGCCCTAATTCATGAGCTTGAAGACGCCGTGTACTTTTTGGAGATGGCACAAGGCCCACGAACACGAGGTCGGAAACCTGCAGGGTATAAGGGGGTTTATACAAAAGAGGATGTACTGAGACTAATTCACGAAAGACTTTTACATATGGTGTAACCGCTCAAACGAAGACCTAAATTTTTTTTAATAGCTAACCCCATCATCCAGCAACATTTGTCCCATGAACTTTTTGGTCTATTGTTCTTCATAGGCTAATGATTTTTCACCATAACTATACAAACCCTGTGGATCTAGCCCCATTGAATTTAGTACTTTCAATGCTTTGTTTTTGCGATCCGTGTGCCACTCGTATGAGCACTCGTGATGTAGCCATGTGTGAACTGGCCCAAGTGATGTTTGACTTGTTAGGTAGGGCAGGTGCATCCCCGTAGTCTTATTGCAATGAGCGCAGCTTCCTAATTTGGATGGACATGGATTAAGTTTGTACCATTGGTCAACGCAGCAAAAAAAGGCTATCTCCTCAGCATGCTCGCGCCCTAATTTCCCATTAAATTGAGCGATGTCAGCGCGTTGATTAAAGAACTCGTGCCACTGCTCTTTACGCCAATCACGCTCTCTTAATTTTAACGACTGCAAAATCTCATTCTTATTGAGACATATAGATTCACGCCAGCGTTCAATGGTAGACAGTTGACCCTGCGCTTTTATATTGCCTGTGGCAGAAATGCTTAAAAATACCCCCTCATTTTCTATCTCATCAAGAATTGCTAAGACGTTCATATTTCAACCTCCACCGTAGGCGTGACACTTTGGGCTAATGAGGGGTTCAAAGGCGGTAAAGGCGGTGAAGCCGGTATAGGAAGGGGCGGTGGTGGTTTAACAACCATGACGCACCAAGCTTTCCGCCCATCTGCCCAGCCCTGCCGAAACTCTAAGCCGCCGACAATTCTGTTGGCATTCTTACTTAGCAGCCATCCAAACTTTGAGTGGTTGATTCCCGCACGATCATCTACGGGAAACTCTTTGATTGCATCCATTAAATCGTGGTTATGCTGGGCAACAGTCAATACGGTGCGAATAGTTGTTGGTGTTGACCCAAACGATTTATGCCACAAAGTCATCAAACCAAAAAGTGCATCACCATCAGGGTCATGGTGTACTTGATCCAGTAACGAGGTTGCAGGATCGGGGTAACCTAACCACATCAAAGGGTAACGGCAATATGTAGACCAAGCTCCGTCAAATGTGACAATAGTTCCTGCATTTGCAGGTGCTGTTCCATACAACAAATAGGCTTGAATTATGGTGATAACTGCGGAAACGTATTTGCCTCTGTCTTTGCGTACTTTTTCAACAGGTGCTTCTTTATAAGCAATCGTTGCAGGAGTAGAGCATCGTGGATCAATATGGATTGTCAATACACGGCGAAGTAAATCACGAACTGGGCCGACGTTATTTCCAGACCCTAGAAATAAGGTTCGTGTGCTGACGGTTGCCGTTTTACTGATACCCAAGATCCGGTCAGTTATATGTTCTGCTGTTAGCATCCTTTTGATCGTGCCGTGAGGGATCCAGTCGGAATCCATATCGTCAAACTCAATCACCGCTGGGGAAGTCATCAGCAAGGATAAGATGACCTTAGTGGCCTCTTCGGAAGTTGTGGGGTAGCTCACTTTGGAATTACCTCCCGGCCCAGCGAATGCGCCGATCAGTTCACAAAGATAAGTCTTGCCGCTACCAAATACGGGCGCACGTACGTGATATGCAGGTGCAAATGGCAAGGTTTGTCTCACAACTGCCGTAAACATGGCTGACAGTGATGCGGCCTTATCCGTCTGGTTCAAGAAATGAAATTCTGGTATCAAGTCTTCCAGCAATTTCAGCGCCGCCGTTGCCGCCTCTTTCGTTGGCTTTGGCAATGGAAATTTCCGCGGATCAAATACTCCATATAGATGAGACTTAGCGTCATAACCGGGCTGCTTAACTAGCACTCCATCCGCGCTCCTAAAATAAGGCTGACGTACAACCCCTGCTAATGGCGGCAGGTGCTTGAAGTTTTGAGAATCAAAAAGAATCGCGACATGACGATTTGGGGGATCTGTTCGCGTCCAGTTTTCTTTTCTGCCGTCATATTTTTCCCAAGTGACTGCTACAGAAAGTTCACGAGTTAAGGCGTGAGCACTGGTTGCAATAATTGACGGATCGCCACTGGTGGGGTCTGTGGATACAGAGACAATCAAACCTCCTGATTGATAATGCCGCCCGCGGTTGGCTAATTCTTTTTCTGCAACGTCTACAACTCTGTCCATCGCACCTAGAACGATCCTTATTACTGGCTTGTTCTTTGCTGCGGATGTACGCACACCAAGAGTTACAAGTAGTTCGCCAATTTTGTACTTATCACGATGGGAGTGTTGGCAACAAAAGCCGCCTATCGGATACGACTCATCTGGTTCAAAGTACGCTGCCCCGGTGTCTAACGCATCAGTGTGTTCACCAAACCAAGGGCAAGTAACGTCATGCTTACCCGAACCTAAGGGAGTTTTATAGAGGCCCTTTGCTTTGAGCGCAGCAACAACGGGATTTTCAGCCGCTTTTGGAGTTAAAACTTCATCTTCGTCTGGCCCCAGAACTTTGGACTCATCAACACCTTGAATAGAAAACTTATTTGACTTCTTTGGCTTTCCGGCTGGAGCAAGTTCTAATTGCAGCCCCTCAACAATCTCTTGAGGTGTGTATCGTTTGTCTGGTCGCCACTCAACTAGTCGGCATTGAAAGGGAGCGCCCTCAGGGGTTAAGTATTTGGTTTTGCCATTGATTGACACTGGCAGCCGTGCCCAGCGGGTAACTGGACTATTTGCGCCCTTATCGCACAAGTCTTCGTCAATTACCGCATTTAACAGCCGAATCGCCGCATTGCCGTCGGTTAATGGCTCCGCAAAGACGATGCCACCTTGATAGTTTCCGGGGCTGGTCTCAATAAGCCATGACAATTGAAAGTCACCCAAACGTTCAAGCGGAACCTTAGTGCCAAGGTCATCAAGCATCAAGAAATGACAAGCTGCGAAATTGATCTTACGTGCGTTGAAAGAACCATCGTCACCGGGGTAAAAACTTGAGCAGCCGACAAAGTTATTGGCAGAGTCATCCATTCCTTTAACAAAAATATCTGCTCGGTGAGCCGCCCAGCCTCCTAAGTTGGGGTCGCCGGCCTTAGAGCACACCGCTATGAAAGCGGCTTCTGGAACTTTTGGGAATACATTTGCTACAAACTCAGCATTGGTAATTTGAGTTTCACCGCCTTTACCGCCTTTATTCGGGCCAGTTACAAAAACTGTCAATTCATGGGGTGCTTTGCTTGTTGCCTTTGCATCAATTTGATCAGCGTTTTTTACCGCATTTTTAGATTTAGTTGATTCATCACTAGCGATCAGTTGATTCTGGTTTGGTGGTGATTTTTTTGAAGGTTGAATCATGGTAATGCTCCCAATTCCTGAACAAGCGTTTGTAATTCCTCAAAGCTTTTTGCGGGCTGAATTTGCCCATATGCCCAAAAGATGAAGTTGCAGTCCAAAAGGATTTGGATTAGAAGGCCTGCGGAAAAGAGGCCATGTTTGTAATTGGCAAAGTATTTACAACGCGAGAGAATGCTAGGATAATGTGCAGTGTGATGTGTTTTTATTAAGCCTTCTGCGTGTCCAGCGCAGGGGGCTTTTTCTTTGAGGTGAGCCATTAGTTCTTACCTTTTGATGGGTTGCCAATGGCCTCTAAATATTTACGTATGTCGCCAACTCGCCATGCAGTGATGCCTGAAGATATTTTTATTGGGGCTGGAAATTCACCACTGCGGGATTTTCGCCAATAAGTTGTTGCTGAATAAGGCAATATTTCATAGTCGATCAAGGTTTGGACTTGAATCATTGCCATGTCTGGCAAATCATTGAAGGCTACGCTTGGTTTATCTTGGCTCATGTTGCCGCTCCTTGGCAGTAGAAAACATGAGTGCAACGATACCTGCAGGACTGTCTTATGTCGCCCTTATCAGCGGTGCGCTACCGGCAGAACACTACCGCAACTTATCTAATCTTCTTCAGTAGGCCAAGATATGTTTGCCATGAAAGTGGAGGGAAAAGCTTTTCAAGATCAACGGCTGCATCTTTTTTTGTTTTGTAAATATGCCGATTTTTTTGAAAATGCTCTAAAGCTTTAGCCTTAACTATGTTGTTTGCTGCGTGCTTTGCATTTCCGCCTGCTTGACTAAGTTTGGACAGATGACTTGCTCCTGAAGCTTTCTCGATTTGAATTTTGTGATCAATTGCATTTGAAAGATACTGAGTCGCTGTGTGATATTGGCCTAAAAAGACTCGATTCACGTATTTTTGAATTTGAGCTAGAACTGGGTCTTCGGTATCCCAAGATGTCCCCTTGTGGATTATTTCCTGCTGTAGATTAAATTTATCAATTGGTGAGTCTGCTTCTTTGTAAATCAAATACAAGTCAATAATTAGTTTTTGAACAGCTTGAGCGTCTTCACCGCCATTGTCCAAATTATTTTCGTCAATATAAGATTGGATTCTTTGGTTGAGTAGTTGCTCGATTTCACTGCTTAGACTGCCTTCTTTGGGCCAAGTCATGCTTTTTTCCTCAATGTACGAACGTTGTCCGATTGTTTGGCAGTAGGGTGCTCCATGTATTTTGCCCACTCGTTCATTAGATTTCTGCGCTTGTCTAAAAGGTCAGTTCGTTGATATGCTTCTTTTACGGAGTCTCCAACAGTGTGTCCGGAGGCAGCTTTTCTTATTTCGTCTGGATATGCGGTCTGCTCCGCTGCCCAATTCCTGAATGTGCTCCGAAAACCATGCGGTACTCCTTCACCTGTTAACTCACCTCGCTTACGCATTCCCCGCATGAGTTGGTTTAAAGCCATATCGCTCAAGGCTTTGTTTGTCCGATTTGGAAATATTAAAATTGACCCTGATGACCTATTCAATGACTTAAGTAGCTTGATAGCTTGAGGCTGTAACGGTACGCGGTGTTCTTTCCTTGATTTGGTGTGTTCGGGGGGAATGACCCAAAGTGAATTGTCAAAGTCAATTTCAGTCCACTCAGCGTTTCTGACCGAGCCAGAGCGAACCGCAGTTAAAATCAAAAGCTCAAGTGCCTTTGCACTCAGGCTTGGGTTTGATCGCAGCTTTGAAATAAAGTCACCGATTTGCTGATAGGGCACTGATGGGTGGTGTTCCTTCTTTTGAATCTTTTTGGGGGAAGGCAGTTGCGTCGATAAAAAACCTGTCCATTGCGCTGGGTTTGCACCGGAGCGGTATTCATTAACTGTTGCGTAATCTAGTACTGTTTTGATTCGTCCAAGGAGACGCTTGGCTGTCTCAGTTTTCACATACCAGAGCTTGCCTTTTGTTTTTTTATCAACCACAGTCTCTTGCTCTAGTACGTTGAGAACGTCACGCATCGCAATGTCAGACACCAGCATTTTGCCTATGATTGGAAATGCGTAAGTGAAAAGCGTTGCAGGCCACTGCTTCCTGTGCTTTTCATTGGTGTAGTCGCTGCTATGAGAATCCATGTAAGCCGCTGCACACTCTTGAAATGTCTTGTTCTTTGCTGCTGCTGCTATAAGAGCACTTCTTTGAGCAGTTTTTTTTGCTTTCAGATTCACTCCTTGCTTTGCTTCTATTGAAAGCTTTGCAGCTTGTTCGCGGGCTATGGCTAAGGATACTTGTGGATATGACCCAAGGCCAATTGGTTGTCTTTGATCTCCCACCTTGACCCTTAAAATCCAAGATCGAGGCATTTGTGACCCAACTTTTTCTGGTTTCCGTACTTGCAATAGAAGTCCGGCAACTCCTCCTACCGCATGCCATCCAACTCGTGTGATGCGTCGTACTTGAAGGTCACTTAGTGGTGTTACTATTTTGGGCATTAAAACCATCCTGCATACCATAAAGGTCGGTATTGGATGCTATCAGTTGAACGATCTTGATGCAAGCTGAAAGGTCTTACAGAGTGAGATCTGGAATTTTAATTCTTGTTTCACTCTCGATTTAGCGGACTCCGATTCCGCCAGCTAAGTTTGAAAAGCCGTTGATCCGTCAACGGCTTTTTCATGGGTAAGTTTTTTTTGGCATTGCTGAGGGGTGATGCATTGGGGTAGCTTCGCCGGCTCTGAAGTTACAAACCTTCTACCCACTTTCTGTGTCGAAAAAACGCGCCTCTCATTTGACGCGAATTGCTATGATGGCTGCAACAAGCTCTCAAATTCCCATGGAGAAAATCTTGAAGATTGCCTATAGCCGACTTCACTTGCTTCAAACAACAATAGTCACTGCGAGCCTTTGTTTGTCTAGCGCTTTCGGATTGCCCGCAGTAGCTCAGTCCTGGCCCACAAAGCCAGTTAAAGTAGTGGTTCCTGCTCCAGCTGGCAGCTCCTTGGATGTCATTGTGCGAGGTATGGGTGACACCCTTAGCAAGCGTTGGGGGCAGCCATGGGTCGTGGAAAACAAACCCGGTGCGGGCGGCACCATTGGCATGGACTTGGTAGCCAAAGCGCCCGCCGACGGCTACACCCTTGGTATCGGTTTCAACGGCCCCATCGCCTTTGGCCCCTTCATGTTCAAGAAAATGCCCTACGACCCTGCCAAGGATTTGATGCCCATTGTGCTCACCAGCTCACAGCCCAATGTTTTGGCTGTTCCTGCGGCACACCCTGCCAATAATTTTCGTGAGTTTCTTGCCTGGGCAAAAACTCAGGGTGACAAAGTGAGTTACGCCTCTGTGGGGCAAGGGAGTTCATCGCATTTGTCGATGGAGTTGCTTAAGGCCACTGCTGGCTTTGAAGCCACGCATGTGCCCTTCAATGGCTCCCCTGCTGCTGCAATGTCTGTCGCACAAAACGAAACGCAGGCATTGCTAGCTGTTGAGCCTGCATTGCTTTCTCTGGTGCAAGGGGGCCGTCTTAAATTGATTGCCGTCACCAGCCCGCATAGGTTGCCCACTCGCCCAGATTTGCAAACTGTGGCAGAAGCAGGTTTTACGGGCTTTGATGCTTTGGCATGGAATGGCATTTTTGCACCCGCCGGCACACCTGCAGATATCGCCATCCGTTTGAATACCGATATTAACGCGGCCATGACCGAGCCCTCTTTTCGGCAAAACATGCTGAAGCAGGGCTTGATCATTGGCGGTGGTTCAGCTGCGAGCTTTAAAACATTCATTGACAGCGAAACACGTAAGTGGGGTGCCATCATTACCAAGGCAGGTATCAAGATTGATTAAGCTAGGTGCTCGCTTATGGATGTTGTTTTTGATGCTTGCGTTGTCAGGCTGTGCCAGTCACACGCGAAGTATGGCCGACAGCATTGGGCCTCATTTTGAAAAGTTCCAAGAGCCTGTTTGCCAGCGTTCTTTTGAATTGGCTTCTTTGCACGATGACATACGCTTTGCCCGCATGATTGCTACGCCTTCGTTGTTGCTTTTAACTGGTGGTAGTTATATCGTTCCTTTACTGAGTCTCAACATGGGCTTTGACGCACTTGATCAAATAGACTCATCACATGTGTCGCAAGCTTGTGGAGGCTTTGCAACGCCTGCTAGGAATATTTTGGAGAAAGTGGTGTTGGGGGCAGGGTTCAGTTTGTTTACTGGAAATGTGAAACTGGGTGGCAATTGAATTTGCGTATCTGAGTCTTATCTGCTTAACGCTCCCCGCCAAAGAACCTAAACAAATCAATGTTGATCTAACCCCAATGAAAGTTTCACAACTTGCAGGGCTTGGGGCATGCATGTAACTTTTAGATCCGTTGCAAAACCCAAGGTCTCACCATCTGCGGCCACTGGCACAGGGGTAGCATTGCGTATGGATGCAATTGAAAACGGACAGCACTGAATGCGTGCATGCCCTATGTGTTTGCCTATCAGTAAGCGAGGCAACATCAGTAAAGTTTGCAAGCGGTTGAACTTTCCGCCTACCAACAAGTTAAGTTGGCCGTCAGTGATTGACGCACGAGGCACGGCTGGCATACCGCCGCCATAAGTCGGTGTGTTCAGCGCAGAGGCCAGCAGGCTTGAACCTTGGTGGATTAAATGACCGTCAGCTTCAATTCGCAAATCCCAGTTTTTCAAATGCACCAACTCACGCAGAGTAGCCAATAAATACCTTGGCAGACCGCTTAAGAATTTGGGGCCAGCCAGAGCACGATTGCCCACGGAGGCATCGAAGCCAACGGCCAAGCTGGAATGAAAGTAATGCACGGACTTGTGGCTCAACTCAACGCGCCCCAAGTCAATTGAACTGGACGGCGCATGAAGCGCATGTACCAAGGCTTCTTGCCAAATCATTCGATGCAAACCCCAGGCACGTGCGCAATCGTTGCCACTACCATACGGCACCAAGCCCACTTCATGGCCACCTTTCAGCAGGCCTGGCAACATTTGATTTAACGTGCCATCGCCACCCACCACAATCACGCGCGTTTTGTGTGACAAATCAGAAAGCACTTGAAGCGCCTTCTCAATGCTCTCGGGGACAAGAATTTGAGCTTGTGCGTTGTTTGCAGGTAGGGCCTTGCAGAAAGCCTGAATGGGATGCACCAGCCCTCGAGCTCGGCCACCTGCGGCATGAGGGTTGATCAGGATCAGAGTGGGCATGGACTTTTTTTGCGGAATGCACCAAAGATTGCAATTGGTTTTCACCTTTAATTGTCTGCCCTGTCTTCAATTGGACGATTGGTGTTGACCCTAGTTCGCTAGTCTTTAGAATGACAAGGCATATTCAAGAATTCCGAATCTCAGGGTACTTCATGGCTTTAAAATTTAGCTTTTTCAAAATATACGTTCTAAAGGCTCTGTGCCTTGCCTCCATCGCCACTGGCGTTGTTCAGGCGCAAACGCCGCCCACCGCGCCAGCTTCTGCTCCTGCTCCAGCAAGTGCTACGCCTGCAGCTACTGCCACACCGCCTGCAGCCCCTGGTTCATTGCGTCCCATGAAAGACATTCTGAAAGATGCCAAGTCAACGCCTGGTTTTTTCAATTTGCACCAAAAAGACGAGAAGATCTGGATTGAAATATTGCCATCGCAGTTTGGCAAACCTTTTTTCTTTTCTTACAACGTGCCTCGATCAATTGGTGAACGCGGTTTGTATGGAAGCCAAATGGGTGGCTCCAAGTTGGTGGAGTTTCACAAGGTGGGCAATCAGGTTCAGTTGATCGCTAAGAACACACAGTTCTTCGCGAAAGAAGGCACGCCACAGGCGCAATTTGTGTCTGAGTCTTTTTCCGACAGTTTGATGAGCAGTGCCCCTGTAGTGTCAGCACCCAATCCTGAAACCAAATCTGTTTTGGTGGAAGCCAATGCTCTGTTGTTCTCGGATATTCCAGGTTATCAAACCAGACTGGAAGGGTCTTTTCGCATGCCCTTTAGTTTGGACACCCGCAATACCTCCTTCAGTACGACCAAAAATACACCATCATTGACAGGCCTTGAAGTCAAAGCGCATTTTTCTGTGCCCAAGTTGTCAGCACCGCCTATGACGCCATCGTCAGTGGCAGCGCCACCACCCCCCAGTGCAACACCCGACCCACGAAGCCTGTTTGTATCTTTCTACTACAGCTTCATGCCCTTGCCAGATCCCATGGCGATCAGAATTGCTGACGAGCGTGTCGGTTACTTTACTGTTGCACGCACAGACTACACCACCGATTTGAACTTGAAATCAAAAAATCATTTGGTCAAGCGTTGGCGTCTTGAAAAGAAGGACTCAAAAGCTACAGTGTCTGAGCCTAAAGAGCCCATCGTTTACTGGCTCGACAAAAATATTCCAGAAAAATACCGTGACACTGTGAGTCAAGGTGTTTTGGAGTGGAACAAAGCTTTTGAGCGTGCTGGATTTAAAAATGCTTTGGTGGTTAAACAGCAGCAAGCCAGCGACGATGTCAACAATATGGATGCCAAGCATGCATCGGTGCGTTGGTTTACCGGCTCTGATGTGGGCTTTGCCATTGGCCCATCGCAAGCCGATCCGCGCACTGGAGAAATCTTAGATGCAGACATTGGTATGTCTGATGTGTTTACGCGGGGTGCTCGTCGCACCGTCATTGAAGATTTGGCAAGAATTCGTGGATCAGATGGTGAATTGTGTGACCATGCCGAATCTGCGGTAAAAGAATTGCACTATGCCTTAGATTTGTTAGAGGCTCGCGGCCTCGAACTAGACAGTCCACAGGCCGATGCACTTGCCAAGGCGTATTTGAAAGATGTGATCATGCACGAGGTTGGGCACACTCTGGGATTGCGACACAATTTTAGAGCTTCTACTGTATATGACTTGAAGCAAATCCGAGATCCTAATTTCACCAAGATCAATGGCGTGGCATCGTCAGTCATGGATTACACGCCGTTCAACATTTCTGCCAAAGGCGAAATGCAAGGTGAGTATGTCATGTCAACGATTGGTGCTTATGACTATTGGGCCATTGAATTTGGCTATAAACAATTTGAATCTGGACAAGAAGAGCAAGGACTTGCGCAAATTTTGGCCAAATCTACTCAGCCTGAGCATCAGTATGACTCCGATGAAGATGCGGGATTTGGCGGCGTGGGCGGCTTAGATCCCATGGTGAACCGCTTCGACTTAGGGGCCGATCCTTTGGCTTATTACAAGAAGCGTATGAAACTTTCAAGAGAATTATGGGACAGGTTGCAAAATATGAATTTGGCAACGGGTGATAGCTATGAGCGTCTTACTCGAAGTTTTAGAAGCGGCTTTAGTCAATTGGGGCGTGTTGCACCCTTGGCCGCCAAATACATCGGGGGAGTTCACGTTCGACGTGAGAGAGCGGGCTCTGGCAAACCTGTGTTTGAACCTGTAAGTGCCCTGAAGCAAAGGGAAGCGCTGAGCTTAATCAACCGAGATTTTTTTGGAACAGACAGTTTTAAATTCAAGCCTGAGTTTATTGCTCGTTTAGCACCCGATCGATTTGAGCGCAGTGGCCCAGAGACTAATTTTCAAATGTCTGTCGCCAGTCAAGTTGCCAATGTCCAAAAAGGCATCCTAGACCATGTTTATTCAAGCGCGGTCGCCACGCGATTGGCTGAAGTCGGCATGAAAGTAAACGACCCCAAAGAAACTTTGAGTCTGGCTGATGTTTACGATAGCCTGCAAGACGCTATCTGGTCTGAGGCTAAAGCAGGTCAAGAGACCAGCCTGATTCGACGTAACCTGCAGCGCGAGCAATTGCGTCGCATGACTGATGTGTTGGTTAAACCTGCCGGTTCATGGCCTGCCGATGCGCGGAGTATCATGCGCGAAAACGCACGTCAGTTGGTCAGTGTGTTGGAAAAAGCCAATGCCAAAACCGGTTTGTCTAAAACCACGCGTGCGCATTACGCCGATGCGCTCGATACTTTGAATGCAAGCTTGAAGGCCTCCATGCAAAGGGCCGCACCCTAAAAGAATTTACAAAATTGAGTTTGTCTTGACCGAAGAGTTGACAAACGTCTTCGCTAGATTTTCGCACCCAAGTCCATGGCTAAATTTCTGCCACAAGCAACAGACTGAGCATTCTCATGGATTGCTTGTATAGTGGTTGGCCAGCCTTGCATGTGTTGTTCACTGATGGCTGCCAGTGCATCGATCCATAGGGGCTCGTCGTTCATGCAGGGTATATAGTTGAAGGTCTTGCCGCCCGCATGTAAAAACGCTTCGCGGCCTTCCATGCTAATTTCTTCCAAGGTTTCTAGGCAGTCGCCTGTAAAGCCCGGACACACCACATCAACGCTTTGGGTGCCCGCTTGAGCCATTGCAATGAGCGTTGGCTCGGTGTAGGGCTCTAACCATTTGGCCTTGCCAAATCGAGATTGAAATGTGACTTTGTATTGGTCCTTGGTCAGGCCTAATTTCTCAGCCAAGAGTCGACCTGTTTTGTAACATTCGCAGTGGTAGGGATCGCCAAGTTGCAGGGTCCGTTCAGGCACCCCATGAAAGCTCATGACCAGTTGTTCTGCACGGCCATGTGTTGCCCAATGCTTTTGAATGCCTGCTGCCAAAGCTTCGATGTAACCAGCGTGGTCGTGGTAGTGATTCACAAAACGAAACTCTGGCAAATTTCGCGTTTTTAAACTCCAACGGTAGACGGCGTCAAAAACAGGCGCAGTGGTTGTAGCGCTGTATTGAGGGTAGGCGGTCAACATCAAAATACGTGTAACCCCTTCTTCTCGCAAGGCGGTCAATTGCGATTCGATGCTGGGTTGGCCATAGGTCATGGCGTACTTGACGGCTACTTCATGCCCTTTTGATTTTAAATTTGCAGCCAAACCCAAAGCTTGTTTTTCGGTCCATACCCGCAATGGGGAACCTTCTGCAGTCCAAATGCTGGCGTATTTGGCGGCAGATTTGGCAGGCCGTATCCGCAGAATAATGCCGTGCAAAATAAGCCACCAAATGGGCTTGGGAATTTCAACCACGCGAGAATCTCCCAGAAACTGGGCGAGATACTGCCGCAGCGCTGGTGCTGTGGGCTCTTTGGGGGTACCAAGGTTGCAATACAGGACAGCTGTCTTTGCAACTTGTCCATGTTGATAGGGGGGTTCTTTTTGAAATGCCATGCGTTATTCTCTCCCACCATGATCGACTTTTCAAAAATTAAAGCCATCTCTCTCGATTTAGATGACACTTTGTGGCCCGTTTGGCCCACGATTGAGCGCGCCGAGGAGGCCTTGGCGCTGTGGTTGGCCGAAAAAGCCCCAAGAACAGTGCCCTTGTGCGCTATTCCGGGTTATCAACGTCAAATTCGCGAGACCATGCCCACGCTTCGGCCTGATCTTGGCAATGACTTGTCAGCTTTAAGGCGAGAAGCCATTCGGGTACTGCTTGAGCGTGCGGGGGAGGATCCTGGTTTGGCCGAGCCAGCTTTTGAGGTCTTTTTTGAAGCCCGACAAAAAGTTATTTTTTTTGAAGACGCGCTGTCGTCCTTGGACTTTCTCAAATCCAGATACCCCATGGTTGCACTTTCTAATGGCAATGCGGATATCCATAAAGTTGGATTGAAGGGCTACTTTGTAGCAGCTTTTAACCCTATCATTTTGGGTGTGGGAAAGCCTGACCCCAAAATGTTTCATGCGGGAGCTCAAGCTTTAGCCGTATTGCCCGAAGAAATCTTGCACATTGGCGACGATCCTCACTTGGATGTGTTGGCAGCGCAGCGTGCAGGCTTGCAAGCGGTATGGCTGAACCGTGAAGAAAAATTGTGGACCCATGAATTACACCCGGCTCCATTCACAGTGACCAGTTTGAAGCACCTTTGTGATATTTGGCCAGACTGATCGGAATGGCCAAACTGAAAACTCAGGGCACCGCCTGGATGCCTGACATGACGGCGCCTTCTAGGGT
>Ga0315904_10003879_pt1 | contig 21716 bp, 16 predicted proteins | sample LakEriMetagenome_6_FD_203529 | JGI IMG/M metagenome (GOLD analysis project Ga0315904, IMG submission 203529) | Freshwater fungal communities from buoy surface, Lake Erie, Ohio, United States - Buoy 12 MA120 | ecosystem: Environmental > Aquatic > Freshwater > Lake | place: USA: Lake Erie, Ohio...
GAGCTGACGCCGCCGGACGTGCGCCGGGTCGTTTCCGGGCCGCGCCGGCGCCACACTGGCGGCCGATGACCGCCACCACGTCGCCGCACCCCTGGCACGTCGACGTGCGCCGGGGCCCGGCCGCCGAGCTCCACGGGGCGGTGCCGCGCACGGACCGTCGGTCGGCGTCGTGGTTCGAGGTGGAGCGCACCGCCCTGGTGCTCGGGTCCGCGCAGCGCGACGAGGTCGTCGACGCTGCCGCGTGCGCCGCGGCCGGGGTCGAGGTGGTGCGCCGCCGCAGCGGGGGAGGGGTGGTGCTGCTCGTCCCCGGCGAGTCGCTGTGGCTCGACGTGGTCGTGCCGGCCGGCGACCCGCGCTGGCACGACGACGTCGCCACGGCGATGTGGTGGCTCGGCGAGGTGTGGTGCGAGGCGCTCGTGGCGTGCGGGGTCGACGGCGCCGCGGTGCACCGGGGCGGTCTGGTGCACTCGCCCTGGTCGCGGCTCGTGTGCTTCGACGGTGTCGGGGCCGGCGAGGTGCTCGTGGCCGGGCACAAGGCGGTCGGCATCAGCCAGCGTCGCACGCGCGACTGGCTGCGCCTCCAGTCGTCGATCCACCTGGCCTGGCGTCCCGAGCTGCTCGTGTCGCTCCTGGCCGGAGCCGAGCCGGCGGCCGCCGACCTGCGCGCACCGTACGTGCACGAGGGCGCCGCCGCCGACCTTCGGCTCGCGGTCGAGCAGGCGCTCGCCTCGCGCTGACCCACTCGTCGGACCCCGCTCGGCCGGCCGGTCCACCCACCCCCTGATCGCGCCGCGGCCACCGCCGCCGGCGCCCTGGCCGGCGCCGGCCTCCGGAGATCGCTCACGCACGGTCGGTCCCGCGCGCCCACGTCGTCCGCCGTGCCACGGAGAGAAGGGGGCGTCGGGCAGGCCGCGGCCGGTCTCCGGTGGGTCCTTCGTGGCTCCTCCGTCGGGTTCTCGAGGGGTCCCACGGGGGGGCGTGGTGGGTCGGAAGTGGCGCGAAGGGGGGACATGTGGGGACAAGTGTTGACTTGAGGGGCGTCAGTGGGGAAGAATGGGGATCGGGCGGAGGATCCGGGACGATCACATCCATTGGTCGGACTCGCGCACTTCCGTTCACGGGACCGGCGGGCAGGCCGGCTCCCACCGCACGCAGGCGGGCGTCTCGCCCGGCGGCACGGAGGCAGGGAAGCGAGGTGAGAACCAGGTGCTGTTCGTCGGGACGCACGAGCGTCAGCTCGACGAGAAGGGCCGGCTGGCGCTGCCGGCTCCGTTCCGCTCGCACCTGGGTGAGCGCTGCTACCTCGCCGTCGGCGACGACCAGTGCATCAACGTCGTGCCAGCCGAGCGGTTCGAGGCCATGGCCGCCGACCTGGTGGAACGCGTCCGCCGGGGCGAGGTCGACCGCCAGTACCAGCGTGTCGTCAGCGCCAGCGCGACACCTGTCCAGGTCGACCGGCAGGGCCGCGTGGTCGTGGACGCGAACCTCCGCGCCTACGCCGGTCTCACCCCGGAGTCGAAGGTGATCGTGAGTGGCAACTTCGACGTGATCGAGATCTGGGCGCCCGCCCAGTTCGAGTTGATCCAGCAGGCCGGCACCCAGGCCATCGCCGGGGGGATCCGGTGAGCACCGTGCGCGATCCCCACCGGCTCCCCACCGCTCCCCACCGGAGCCGCCGGCCCGACCGGCACCCGAATCACCCGATTCACCCGAATCACCCGAATCTCGAGGCAGCGAAGGAGGAACGAGGCACCGACGACGAGCCGATGGCTCCGTCCCACCCATGACCACCACACGCCAGGCGCCACGCGATCACCGTGATCATCGTGGTGCATCTGCAGTCCGCCGGCCGGCAAGATGGACAGCCCCACTCCGCCCGCTTGCCGTCTCGTCGACCGGGGAGACATCCCGGCGGCACCCGCCGACCGGCGGGCTGCAGATGCCCCACGACCCACGGAGCGAACCGTCCGATCACCCGGAGGCCCATCGATGAGCGAGTTCGCACATCGGCCGGTGATGCTCGACGAGATCCTCCAGGTCTTCGCGAGCGTGCCTCCCGGATGGGTGCTCGACGCGACGCTCGGCGGCGCCGGGCACGCGACGGCCCTGCTCGATCGGCATCCGCACCTGCGGATCCTCGGGCTCGACCGTGACGGCGATGCGCTCGCCGTGGCGAGCAGGCGATTGGCGGTCTACGGGGATCGGGCGGCCACCGCGCACCTCCGGTTCGACCACCTCGACCACGCCATGGAAGCACTCTCGATCCCGAACCTCTCCGGTGCACTGTTCGACCTCGGGGTCAGTTCGCCCCAGTTCGACCGGGCCGAGCGCGGGTTCTCGTACCGTCACGCCGCGCCGCTCGACATGCGGATGGACCAGCGCGAGCCGTGGACGGCGGGTGACATCGTCAACGGGTACGAGGAGTCGCAGCTCGCACAGGTGTTGCGCCGGCACGGGGACGAGCGCTTCGCCACCCGGATCGCCCGCGCGATCGTGGCTGCCCGTCCGATCGAGACCACCACTCAGCTGGCCGAGATCGTCACCTCGGCGATCCCCGCCGCGGCGCGCCGCACCGGTGGTCACCCGGCCAAGCGCACGTTCCAGGCGATCCGCATCGAGCTCAACCGCGAGCTCGAGGTGCTGCCGGGTGCGCTCGACCTCGCGATCGAACGCACCGTGGTCGGCGGTCGGGTCGCCGTGATCTCGTACCACTCGGGCGAGGACCGCATCGTCAAGCAGCGACTGCGCTTCGCCGAGACCGGCGGCTGCGAGTGCCCGCCGGAGCTGCCGTGCGTGTGCGACGCGGTGAAGACCGTGCGCCTGGTGCGTGGCATCCCGCGGACACCGGGTGAGGCCGAACGGACCGCGAACCCGCGGGCGCGCAGCGCGCGCCTGCGCGTGGTCGAGCGCATCGAACCCACGCGCCGCGGCTGAGATGGCCCTCGCAGCACGACAGCACGCCGCGCAATCCGCGCTGCCCGCGTCCCCCCGTCGTCCGGGCGGTGGTCGGCGCGCGCCGCGCGAGCGGGTGATCGCCACCCGTCGCCACGGCGCGGCCGCGCCGGCCGGCCCGCAGCCGCTGGTGCGCGCCACCGCGGGCATCCGGACCAACGACCGCCCGCACCTCGTGCTCGTCGCGCCCCGGGGCCGCCGCGCGACACACCTCGCCGTCGTCGCGAGCGTGGTGCTCGGCGTCGCGATGATGGGCGCGGCTGCGTTCCAGACCCAGCTCGCGCAGCGCCAGGTGGAGCTCGACCGCCTCGACCGCGACATCTCGGCCGCCCGCGAACGCTACGAGGTGCTGCGGCGCGAGCGGGCCGAGCTCCGCTCGCCCGGCCGCCTGTCCCAGATCGCCGCTGCGAACGGGATGGTGCCGTCGAGCGACTCCGAGCTGCTCACCGTGCAGCCCGACGTGCTCGCGATCGTGGCCGCGTCGACCGGGGCCATCGACCCCGAGGTGCTCGGCGACGGTCCGAGCACGCTCGACGACTTCCGCGAGGTGAAGGCGATCACGTCGGGGGCCGCCCGCGACCGGGTGGACACCGGGACGGACGCCTCCGAGGCGGTCGCGCCGTGAGTCGCCGACCGCCGATCGATCCGCGCGAGCTGCGCGATCCACGCGCCACCCGGTCGCGCGACGGCCGTGACGGCCGGTCCGCGCCCCGGGGTGGTCGCGCCGCACGTCAGGTGGACCACCTCGACCGCGACGTCCGCGACGGCCGCGCACGACACACCGGGCCGGCAGCCCGCGGATCGCGTGGGCGCACCGGTGCCGGCGCCGCGACCCGTCGAGCCACGGACCTGCGCGACGCCCACGATCTGCAGGGTCGTCGTCCCCGCGCCACGACCGCCGGCGCGGTCGATCCCGCCGCTCGCCCCGTCCGCACCGCGAGCGGCGCCAGGTCGGCCCGAGTGGTCGAGTCCCGAGCGGGTCGTTCCGCACCCCTGCGGCGCCGCCCCGACGTGGCACGGGTGGGCGCCGCCACCCGGTCGGCACGCGCGACCGGGACCGACCGCCAGCCGCTGCAGAAGCGTCCCGTCCGGGTGCCCCGCGCGCCCCGCCACCTGTTCCGTGCCGGTCAGGGGCGGCGCCGGCTCGTCGCCGTCCTGGTCGTCACAGCGGTGCTGTTCACGGTGATCCTGGCGCGTGTCGTGATGCTGCAGACCACCGACGCCGGCCAGCTCCGCGAGGCGGGTCGCGAGCAGCGGACCAGCGAGCGCGTGCTTCGCGCCAACCGGGGCGTGATCTTCGATCGCAACGGCGACGAACTCGCGCTGTCGATCCCGTCGACCACGGTGATCGCCAACCCCAAGCTGGTCACCGATCCCGAGGGCACGGTGCGCACCCTCGCCGGGGCGCTCGGCCTGTCGGTCGACAAGCAGGATGACCTGCTCGAGGCGTTCACCGCCAAGGAGAGGTCGTTCGTCTACGTGGCGCGGCAGGTGACCGACGACCAGGCCGCAGCGGTCGACCTGCTGCAGTTGCACGGCGTGGACACGATCGCGGAGGACCGCCGCACCATGCCGGCCGGCTCCGTCGGCCAGAGCGTGATCGGCCGCACGAACATCGACGGCGAGGGGATCGCCGGCATCGAGATGCAGTACGACCTCGTCCTCACCGGAAACGACGGTGTGGTGCTGCGGGAGCACGACCGCGACGGTCGGTCGCTGCCGGGCTCGGAGACCACCAGGGTCGCGCCCGTGCCGGGCCAGGACATCGTGCTCACGCTCGACCGTTCGGTGCAGTACACGGTCGAACAGGAGATGGTCCAGCAGGTGACGAACATCGGTGCCAAGGGCGGCACGGCGATCGTGATGGACTCGCGGACGGGCGAGATCTACGCGATGGTGGGGGTCGTCCGTGGCGACGACGGCGTGGTGCGGGTCACGAGCGGCAACATCGCCGCCGTGGAGGCCGCCGAGCCCGGGTCGGTGGTGAAGGCGATCACCGTCGCCGCTGCGCTGAACGAGGGTACCGTCACGCCGGTGCAGACCTTCGAGGTGCCGTGGCGGAAGAAGTACTCCGACGACTACCTGAGCGACGCCGAGCAGCACCCGACCTACGTGTGGCCGGTGACCGACATCATCGCCAACTCGTCCAACGTGGGCACGATCGAGGTGATGCTCACCATGGGTGAGACGATGCGCGACCGGAAGGAGCGCCTCGGCGCGTACCTGCGTGCGTTCGGGCTCGGCGAGCGGACGGCGCTCGACTTCCCGGGGGAGTCGCGCGGCCTCGGGGTCGACTGGACGAAGTGGGAGGGCACCGAGCAGTACACGGTGGCCTACGGCCAGGGTCTCGCGTCGACGTCGATCCAGCTCGTGTCGGCGATCAACGTGATCGCGAACGGCGGTGTCTACGTCGCTCCCAAGCTCGTGGGCGCCACCATCGACGCCGAGGGCGTGATCACGCCGACACCGGACAGCGGCACCCATCGCGTGGTGCGACCCGAGGTCGCCCAGCAGGTGAACCTGATGATGCGTCGCGTGGTGTGCGACGGCACTGCGACCCGGGCCCAGGTGGAGGGCTTCACGGTCGCCGGCAAGACCGGCACGGGCCTCAAGGTGCTCGACAACGGCATGTACGAGGACGAGAACGGTGAGGGTCGCAAGTACTACTCGTCCTTCGCCGGGTTCTTCCCGGCCGAGGACCCGCGGGTGACCGTGCTGATCTCGATCGACGAGCCGCCGGGCGGCCAGGGCATCCACTACGGCGGCACCGCCGCCGCACCGGTGTTCGCCGAGATCGCACCCGCGATCGTGAACGAGTTGAACCTCACCCCGGGCGACGAACCCGGGGGCTGCCCGGCGACGAGCTGACCGTGGAACCGCGCACGATCGCTCGGATCCTGGAGGGCGTTCGGGGCGGCCCGACGCCGGCGCTCGTCGGCCCCTCCGACGTGCTCGTCTCCGACGTCACCCTCGACTCGCGGCAGGTGCGTGACGGCTCGCTGTTCTGCTGCGTCCGCGGCGAACGCAGCGACGGCCACGACTTCGCCGCTGCAGCGGTCGAGGCCGGTGCGACGGCGCTGCTCGTGGAACGCCGGCTGCCGCTCGACGTCCCACAGATCGTCGTCGCCGACTCGCGCGCCGCCACCGGTTGGGTGGCCGCTGCCGCACACGACCACCCGTCCGACTCGCTGATGATGATCGGTGTGACCGGCACCAACGGCAAGACCACGGTGTCGCAGCTCGTCGGTCACGTGCTGCGCACGACCGGTCGTCCCACCGAGGTCTCGGGCACGCTGTCCGGCCGGTTCACCACGCCGGAGGCACCCGATCTGCAGCGTGCGCTCGCCGCAGCGCGTGACGACGGGGTCGCGGCGGTGTCGATGGAGGTGTCGTCCCACGCGCTCGCGCTGGAGCGCGTGGCCGGGACGCACTTCGACGTGGCCATCTTCACGAACCTCGGGCGCGACCACCTCGACCTCCACGGCACGATGGAGCGCTACTTCGCGGCGAAGGCACGGTTGTTCGAGCCGCAGCTGTCCGACGTCGGCGTGGTCAACACCGACGACGTGCACGGCCGGCTGCTGTTCGACACGGCCACCATCTCGCTGGTGCCGTTCTCGATCGACGACGCGAGCGACGTGGAGGTCGGCCCCACCTGGCACCGCTACACCTGGCGCGGACACCGGGTGGAGGTCGGCATCGGTGGTGACTTCAACGTGATGAACACCCTGGCAGCGGCCACGGCCTGTGCGGTCGCCGGGCTGGGCGAGGCCGAGGTCGCGGCGGCGCTGTCGCTGGCCGCTCCGGTGCCGGGCCGCTTCGAACCGGTCCAGGTGGGACAGGACTTCTCGGTGCTCGTCGACTACGCGCACACCCCGGACGGCCTCGAGCAGTCGCTGATCGCGGCGCGCCGGGCCGCCGGCTCGGGCCGCGTGATCGTGGTGTTCGGCTGCGGCGGTGACCGCGACCGCGAGAAGCGTCCGCTGATGGGCGCGGTCGCCGCCCGGTTGGCCGACCGGGTCGTGGTGACGTCCGACAATCCGCGCTCGGAGGATCCGATGTCCATCGTGGATGCCACGGTGGCGGGGGTACCCGACGACTACCGTGGCTCCGTTGTGACCGAGCCCGACCGCAGGACCGCCATCGGTGTCGCGCTGCAGCTCGCCCGTCCGGGCGACGTGGTGCTGATCGCCGGCAAGGGCCACGAGACCACCCAGACCATCGGTGATCGCGTGCTGCCCTTCGACGATCGTGCAGTCGCGCGCGAACTCCTGGCGGAGCTCGGCGCCGGAGGTGGCCACCCGTGATCGCCGTCATGATCGCCGGGGCGACGTCGATGATCGCGTCGCTGTTCGGCACCCGCTTCCTCATCACGTTCTTCCGCAACCGTGGCAAGGGCCAGCCGATCCTCGGCAAGGAGGACCGCGGACCCGAGCACCACATGCAGAAGCAGGGCACCCCCACGATGGGTGGGCTCGCCATCATCGTCGCGGCCTTCATCGGCTGGATGCTCGCTCACGTGCGCGACGGTCTGGTGTTCTCCACCCAGGCGATGATCATGTGGTGCGGCGTGCTGATCATGTCGTTCATGGGCTTCCTCGACGACTACATCAAGATCACGAAGGCCCACAACCGGGGCATCTTCTGGAAGCGCAAGAGCTGGATCACGTTCGCGTTGGCGGTGGGCGTCGCGTGGTGGTTGTCCGCCGGTACCGGCATCAGCGAGACCTTCAGCACCACGCGGGCCAGCTACCCGGACTGGACCCTCGACACCGCGGTCTGGATCGTGTGGGCCGGCCTCATCATCTGGGCGACCACCAACGCGGTGAACGTCACGGACGGTCTCGACGGCCTCGCTGGCGGGTCGGCGATGATGGGCTTCGTCGCGTTCGCGATCGTGGCCTACTGGGCGTTCCGCAACGACGACATCTACGGCGCGGTGGTGAATCCGCTCGACCTGGCCACGCTGGCGGCGGGCTTCGCCGGTGCGTGCGCCGGCTTCCTGTGGTTCAACGCGGCGCCGGCGCGCATCTTCATGGGCGACGTGGGCGCGCTCGGCGTCGGGTCGGCGCTGGCGATGCTCGCCCTCGGCACGAACACCCAGATGCTGCTGATCCTGATCTGCGGCATCAACGTGATCGAGGCCGGGTCGGTCGCGATCCAGATGGGTGTGTTCAAGGCATCCGGTCGCAAGAAGCGGCTGTTCCGGATGTCGCCGATCCACCATCACTTCGAGCTGCTCGGCTGGCCCGAGACCACGGTGATCATCCGCTTCTGGATCATCCAGGGCATCTGCGTGGCGACGGCGCTCGCCGTGTTCATCGGTGACTTCACGCGACTGGAGGGGATGCGGTGACGCAGACCCGCACGGCACTCGTGCACGGCGTGGCCGTGGCCGGCGCGGCGGTGGCGCGCGCCCTCGCCGCACGCGGCTACCGCGTGCTCGTCGCCGACGACGCGCCCGACGACGCCAAGCGCGAGCTGGCCGGCGAGCTCGGCACCGAGCTCGTGGAACGTCCCGACGGGGATGCGATCCGGCGTCTGCTGGCCCGGGTCGACCTCGTGTCACCGGCGCCGGGGGTGCCCGAGACCCACGAGTTGGTCCGCGCCGCCCTGGCGACCGGCGTGCCGCTGCGCACGGAGATCGACCTCGCCTACGAATGGGAGCAGGAGCGTCCCGGTGGCCCGCGTCCCATGGTCGGCATCACCGGCACCGACGGCAAGACCACCACCACGATGCTCGTCGCGTCGCTGCTCACCGCGGGCGGCATGCGCACGGCGGCGGTCGGCAACACCGACGTGCCGTTCGTCGCCGCGCTCGACGACCCCGACCACGAGGTCGACGCGTTCGCGGTGGAGTGCAGCAGCTTCCGCCTGTCGTGGATCCGGGCGTTCCGTGCGGAGGCCGCGGTGTGGCTGAACCTGGCACCCGACCACCAGAACTGGCACGAGTCGATGGTGTCCTACGAGCAGGCGAAGGCCAACATCTGGCTGCACCAGCGACCGACCGACGTCGCCGTCGGCTGGACCGGTGATCCGATCGTGATGCGCCGTCTCGCCGCCGCACCCGCTCGCCACGTCACCTTCGGCATCGCCGACGGCGACCACCGCATCATCGGTGACGTCGGGTCCGACGGCGACCGCCGTCGGTTCGCGAGGGCGGCGGGGGAGTACGCGTCGGTCGCCTCGCTCCGGCGCCGGTTCCCGCACGACGTCACGAACGCCCTCGCGGCGGCGGCGGCGTGCATCGAGAGCGGGCTGGTCGCACCCGAGCGGATCGACGACGGTCTGGCAGCGTTCCGAGTCCCGCCGCACCGGATCGAGCCGGTCGGCGAGTTCGACGGGGTCACCTGGTACAACGACTCGAAGGCCACCTCACCGCACGCCGCGCTCACGGCGATCCGGTCGTTCGACTCGCAGGTGCTCATCGCCGGTGGCCGGAACAAGGACCTCGACCTCTCGTCGCTCGCATCCGAGTCGGCGCGCATCCGCACGGTCGTGGCGATCGGCGAGTCGGCCGCCGACGTCGTCGCCGTGTTCCAGGGGCGGTGCCCGGTGGTGGTCGCGCACTCGATGGCGGAGGCGGTCGACGTCGCCCGCGCCGCCGCCCGTCCGGGCGACGCAGTGCTGCTGTCGCCGGCGTGCGCGAGCTTCGACTGGTACTCGGGGTACCCGGCCCGCGGCGACGACTTCCGCTCGCTCGTCGCCCGGCTCGTCGCCGGCGGCACCGAGCCGGGTGGCACCTCGCCTGCAGCAGGAGCGACCACGTGAGCACCCCGAGCATCGCCGTCCGGCGGCGCCAGGCGGTGCAGCGCGTGGCCGCGCTGCGCCGCAACGACCGCACGGTCGACAGCCGTCCCGAGTTGCCGCCGCCCACCACGTTCTACGTGATCGCGCTGGTGGTCACCGTCTTCACGGTGCTCGGGCTCGTGATGGTGCTGTCGGCCTCGTCGATCCGCCTGTTCCACCAGGGCGTGTCGCCGTGGCGCACGTTCAACCGCCAGCTGGTGTGGGCGATCCTCGGCGCTGCGGCGCTGTTCGTCTGCGCTCGCGTGCCGTACCAGTCGTGGCGCCGTTTCGTGGTGCCGGGCCTCGCGGTGTCGACCGGGTTGATGCTGCTGCCGTTCGTGCCCGGCGTCGGCCTCGAGGTGAACGACGCGAGCGCCTGGGTGTCGCTCGGTTCGCTCAGCCTCCAGCCCAGTGAGTTCCTGAAGCTGGCGGTGCTGCTCTACTGCGCCGACCTGCTCACCAAGCGGGGCGACGAGATGCACGACCTCAGCCGCACGCTCAAGCCCACGCTGGCGGTCGCCGGTCTCGCCGCCGGCCTGTGCCTGCTCCAGGGCGACCTCGGTTCGGCCATCGTGCTGGCGGGCATCGTGTTCGCGGTCGCCTTCGTGGGCGGCACGCCGCTGGTGCCGATGTTCGCCGCCGGCGCCGCCGGCATCGGGGTCGCCACGCTGTTCATCGCGTCGAGCCAGCGCCGCGTGAACCGGTTCACGGCGTTCCTGGACGTGACCGGCAACCGGGACCACCTCAGCTACCAGACGTACCAGGCGATGATCGCGATCGCGCAGGGCGGCACCACGGGCGCCGGTCCGGGGCGAGGCCTGAACAAGCTCGGCGACTTCCTGCCGCTCGCGCACAGCGACTTCATCTTCGCCGTCGTCGCCGAGGAACTCGGTCTGATCGGTGTCGTCGCGGTGCTCGGCGGGTTCCTGGTGCTCACCTACTGCGGGGTGCAGGTCGCGCTCGCGGCGAAGGACCGCTTCGGCAGCCTGCTCGCCGGTGGCATCGTGGGCTGGTTCGTGGTGCAGACCGTCATCAACGTCGGCGGGGTCACCGGGCTGATGCCGGTCACCGGGCTCACGCTGCCGTTCTTCTCCGCCGGCGGCAGCTCGCTGTTCGTGTGCATGGCCGCGGCGGGGCTGTTGCTCAACGTCGCCCGCCACGCCCGATGACATTCGCCGTCGTCACCGGGGGCGGCACCTCCGGCCACGTGCTGCCGGCGCTCGCGATCATGGACCGCCTCGTTGCGGCCGGGCATCCCGCCCCCGAGCTGCACTACGTCGGCACGCAGCGCGGCATCGAGTCGCAGCTCCTGCCGCCCACCGGGTACGGCCACACGCTGCTCGACGTGGTCGGCCTGCAACGGTCGCTCACCATGCGCAACCTCGCCGTCGTGCCGAAGCTGGTCCGGGCCACGCGTCGTGCGACCGCGCTGCTCCGCGACCTGCGTCCGAAGGTCGTGGTGAACGTCGGTGGCTACGCGAGCATGCCCGCCACGCTGGCCGCGGGCCGCCTCGGGATCCCGGTGGTCGTCGTGAGCTACGACCTCCGGCCCGGGCTGGCGTCGAGGCTCGCCGCCCGGCGGGCGGCGGCCGTCGCCGCGGCATTCGAGGGCTCGCCGCTGCCGAACGCCATGCTCACGGGCGCGCCCATCCGGCCCGAGATCATCGCCGTCGACCGGGTGCGTCATCGCGACGCCGCACGGCACGAGATCGGCATCCCGCTCGAACGGACGGTCGTGACCGTGTTCGGTGGCTCGCTCGGGGCGAAGGCCGTCAACGAGGCGGTCGCAGCCCTGGTCGACACCTGGAGCGACCGTGACGACCTGTACGTGCACCACGTGGTCGGTCAGCGCTGGCTCGCCGACGCGCCCCCTCCGCGGGAGGGTCCAGCGGGCATCATGTACCGCGTGATCGGGTACGAGGACCGGATGCCGGCGCTGTACGCCGCCAGCGACGTCATGGTGACGCGGGCGGGGGCGAGCACCATCGCCGAGCTGGCCGCGACCGGCACCCCCGCGGTGATCGTGCCCTGGCCGGGTGCCGCGGAGAACCACCAGCTGGACAACGCCCGCACCCTCACCGACCACGGCGCCGGCGTGCTGCTGGAGGAGCGTGACCTCACCGCGTCGTCGCTGGCCACCACGCTCGGCCGTCTCGTCGACGACCCGTCGGCCCGCGCCTCGTTGAGCGCCGCGGCCCACGCCCTGGGCGCACGGCACCGTGACGACTCGCTGATCGATCTCGTCGACGCCGTCGCCGCCGGACGGGTGGGTGCCTCGTGACGACCTCGCCGGCTCCGATCGCCCCGATCGACCTCTCCGAGCGCAAGCGCCTCCACGTCGTCGGCGTCGGTGGGCCGGGGATGAGCGCGATCGCGATCGTGCTCGCCGAGATGGGCCACGAGGTGAGCGGCAGCGACCTGCGCGAGCGGCCGGTGCTCGATCGCCTCCGCGCCGGTGGCGTCACGGTGCACGTCGGCCACGACCGTGCCGTCGTGCACGGGTGCGACGCCGTCACCGCCAGCACCGCCGTGCCCGACCGCAACGTCGAGCTCGACGAGTCACGTCGGCTGGGCATCACCACGCTGCGCCGCGCGGGCATGCTCGCGTCGATCTGTGCACAGGCCCGATCGCTCGCCGTGGCCGGCACGCACGGCAAGACCACCACCACGTCGATGCTGATGATGATCCTCGCCGAGGCCGGGTTGCGCCCGAGCTTCGTGATCGGGGGTGACGTCACCGACACCGGCACGGGCGCGCAGTGGACGGGCGGGGAGTGGCTGGTCGTGGAGGCCGACGAGAGCGACGGCACCCATCTCGAGCTGCCCCTCCACGGCACGATCCTCACCAACGTCGAGGTCGACCACCTCGACCACTACGGCACCTTCGCGGAGATCGAGCGCAGCTTCGACCGCTACCTCGGCCAGATCACCGGGCCGAAGGTGGTCGCGGCGGACGATCCGGTGTGCCGTCGCCTCGCCGCCGACCACGGTGCCGTCACCTACGGCACCGCCGACGACGCCGACGTCCGGGCGGTCGAGGTCGAGTCGGTCCGTGGGTCGTTCCGGTTCGGCGTGGTGCGTCACGGCGAGCACCTCGGCACCGTCGAGCTGCCGCTGCGCGGCATCCACAACGTGCGAAACGCCGTGGGCGCGCTCGCGATGGCGATGGAGGTCGGCGTGTCGTTCGACGACGCCGCCTCGGCGCTCGCCCGCTTCGGCGGGGTCGCACGACGGTTCGACGTCCGCGGGGTGTCGGGCGGGGCCACCCTGGTCGACGACTACGCCCACCTGCCGTCGGAGATCGCCGCCGTGCTCGCGGCCGCACGTGTCAGCGGGGACGGCTGGCGTCGCGTGGTGGCGGTGTTCCAGCCGAACCGGTTCAACCGCATGGCCGTGATGTGGCCGGACTACGCCGACGCCTTCACCGAGGCCGACGTCGTGGTGCTCACGGACATCTTCGCGAGCGGCACCGAACCGATCCCCGGTGTCACCGGCAAGCTGGTCGTCAACGCCGTGCTCGACGCCCACCCGAACACCCGACTCGTCTGGCTGCCGCGGCGGCAGGACCTGGTCGAGTTCGTGGCGGGCGAACTGCGCGACGGCGACGTGTGCATCTCGATGGGGTGCGGCGACATCGCGTCCTTCCCGTCGGAGGTGATCGCGGCTCGCGCCGCCAGGGGCGTCGGTTCCGAGGAGACCTCGCCGTGAGCGACGTCGCCGACCGGATCGAGGCGGCGGCGGCGGTGCTCGGCCCGCTGGCACAGCGCGACGTCCTGCTCGGTCCGATGACCACGTACCGGGTGGGCGGTTCTGCGTCGCTGTTCGTCCGTCCCGGGTCGGTCGACGAGTTGCTGGTGGTGGGCGAGGCCTGCCGCGCCGGCGGCGTGCCCGTGCTGGTGGTCGGTCGGGGGTCGAACCTGCTCGTCGCCGACGCCGGGTTCCGAGGTGTGGCGGTGTCACTCGCCGACCTGCACGCGGGCATCGAGATCGACGGTTCGGTGGTGCGTGCGGGTGGGGCCGTGGCGTTGCCCGTGCTCGCCCGCCGCACGGTGGCGGCGTCGCTCACCGGGTTCGAGTGGGCCGTGGGCGTGCCGGGCTCGGTCGGCGGCGGGGTGCGCATGAACGCGGGCGGACACGGCAGTGACATGGCGGCCAACCTGCACGAGGTCGACCTCGTCGACCTCGTCCGGGGCGAGCGCCGCGTGGTGCCCGCCGCCGGGTTGGGGCTGCGGTTCCGCGGGTCGGACGTGGCCGACCACCAGGTGGTGGTGGAGGCGACGCTGGTGCTCGCGCCGGGCGATCGTGCGCGCTCGGAGACCGAGCTGGACGAGATCGTCCGGTGGCGACGCGAGCACCAGCCGGGTGGCCAGAACGCCGGGTCGGTGTTCGTGAACCCCGTGCCGGGCGAGGTGACCGCGGGTGCCCTGATCGACCGTGTGGGGCTGCGCGGCCTCCGCCTCCGGTCGGCGCACGTGAGCGACAAGCACGCGAACTTCATCCAGGCCGACGAGGGTGGATCGGCCGAGGACGTGCGCGAGCTGATCGAGTTCGTCCGCGACCGGGTGGCCGCCGAGACCGGCTACGTCATGCGCAGCGAGGTGAAGCTGGTCGGCTTCGACGACTCGACGCCGGGTGCGGACGCCGGTCCGGGCACCGGTGCTCCCGATGGCGCTCCCGATGACGCCCATGCTCCGGCCGGGGTGCGCTGGTGAGCCGCGAGCCGCGCGAACCCACGCCGTCGCACGGCGACGACGTGCCCGACGTCGTGCTCGACGAGTTGCGCCAGGCGTTCACCGGTACGCCGCCGCAGGGGTCGTCCCGCACCGACCCCGACCCGACGGCGTTCGCCGGTCGGGAGGACGACACCGACGTCTCGCTGCTCGGCGACCTCACCTTCGACGACCTCCCGATGGCCGAGGTGGACGACCTCCGCGACCTGTCCGCCGACGAGTCGGGCGCCGGCTTCCGCCGTGGCACCGACGACTCGGTGTTCGGCCCCGACCCGCTGCTCGGTGGCGTCACGGGCACCGAGTTCTCCGAGCTCACCGGACTCACCGGACTCACCGGACTCACCGGACTCACCGGACTCACCGGACTCGCCGGGCAGGACGGCCCGCCGACGGCGCCGTGGGTGCCCGACGTGCCGCCGGCAACCCGGCTCGACGACGACCCGGCGGAGGTCCGTCCGGCGCGCACCACGATCATCATCGGCGGGGACGACTCGCTGCCGGACGCCGTGTACCTCGACGACGACCCGGTGGCGGTGGCGGCCCGGTCCGTGCGTGGCGACGCACCGGTGGCGGCACCGGGAGCGCCGGGCGCGACCGACGCGGTGGGCGAGCGCGGCACGATCGTCATCGGCGACGAGCTGGAGGCGTCGGGTGCGTTCGACGCGGTGGCGGTCCCGAGCCGGTCGATGGACCCGAGGGTGCGGGCCCGGCGCATCGCCGTGAAGCGGGCCCAGGGCCGCAAGCGGCTCCTGATCGTGTCCGGCGTCGGTGGCGCCGTGCTGGTGCTGGTCGCCGTGCTCGCCGTGTTCTCGTCGTCGTTGTTCGCCGTCGAACGGGTGGACGTGCAGGGTGCGCCGTACACGCGGGCCCGCTACGCCGACGGGCTCCAGGCCGTGATCGACCGGTTGATCGGCGAGCCGGTGCTGTTGGTCGACACCCGTTCGGCGGAGGAGGAGCTCGAGTCGCTGCCGTGGGTCGAGCGGGCGTTCGTCACCACCGACTTCCCCGACCGCGTGCTCATCGACATCCGCGAGCGGCAGCCGCTCGCCACCTTCCAGGGCTCCGACGGCCAGTACCGGGTGATCGACCGTGCCGGGTTCGTGCTCGACGTGCTCGCCGGTCGCCCGGCCGGCTACATGCTGGTCGAGGGCATCGGTCCTGACCTGGGGCCGGGCGCCACGGCGGGCGCGCCGTACGCGGCGGCCGCCCAGCTGGTCGGTGCCCTGCCGGCGGAGATCCGCGACCTCACGGTCGCGGCGACGCTCGACCCGACCACGGGCGACCTGGGCCTGGTGCTGCAGGTGGTGCCCGGCGTGGACACGACCGGCACGGGCGACGTGGGTGGAGCCGGCGACGGCACCGGTGACGGCTCCGACGACGGTTCGGGTGAGGCCGGCGACGGGTCGGGCGAGCCCGGTGACGCGGCCCCGGTCCTGGTGACGGTGCGGATCGGCAGCTTCACGGGTCTCGACGGCAAGCTGGCCCGCCTGCTCCAGCTCTTGCGGGACGGCATCGGCGACACGACGGCGATCGACGTGGCGACCGACGATGTCATCGGCTGAGCGAGCGGAGCGAGCGAGGTCCACCTCGACCGGCTGAGCGAGCGGAGCGAGCGAGGTCCTCCTCGACCGGCTGAGCGAGCGGAGCGAGCGCAGCGCGCCCCTCACCAGGCGTGGCTCCGCGTCCTGCAGCGCGCGGCGTGCCAGACTGTGGACGGCGACCGACCGGCACCGGTTGGGCAGGAACCGGTCGTCAGTCGTTACGATCGGATGGTCATGTCGTCCGCCACTACCCTGCTCGCACCCCACCGGCCCAGGCAGGCCGGGTGCAGCATCCCAACGAGTCTCGAAAGCTGGAGGTCAGGCTGATGGCCGGCGCCCCACAGAACTATCTCGCCGTCATCAAGGTGATCGGCGTGGGTGGCGGTGGCGTCAACGCCGTCAACCGGATGATCGACGCCGGCCTGAAGGGCGTCGAGTTCATCGCCGTGAACACCGATGCGCAGGCGCTGCTCATGAGCGATGCGGACGTCAAGCTCGACATCGGCCGTGACCTCACCCGCGGCCTCGGTGCCGGGAGCGACCCCGAGGTCGGCCGCGCCGCCGCCGAGGCGCACCGCGACGAGATCGAGGAGATGATCAAGGGCGCCGACATGGTGTTCATCACCGCCGGCGAGGGTGGCGGCACGGGCACCGGCGCAGCGCCGGTCATCGCCGAGGTCGCCCGCGGCCTGGGCGCACTGGCGATCGGCGTGGTCACCCGCCCGTTCAGCTTCGAGGGCCGCCGTCGTGCGGTGCAGGCCGACACCGGCGTGGCGAAGCTGAAGGAGAAGGTCGACACCCTCATCGTCATCCCGAACGACCGACTGCTCACCGTCGCCAACGAGAAGACCAGCGTTCTGAACGCGTTCAAGATGGCCGACGAGGTCCTGCTGCAGGGCGTCTCGGGCATCACGAACCTCATCACCACCCCCGGTCTCATCAACACCGACTTCGCCGACGTGAAGATGATCCTGTCGAGCGCCGGGTCGGCCCTCATGGGCATCGGCCAGGCCAGCGGCGAGAACCGCGCGGTGGTCGCCGCCAAGGCGGCGATCTCCAGCCCGCTGCTCGAAGCCGCCATCGACGGCGCCCGCGGCATCCTGCTCAACATCACCGGTCCGTCCAGCATGGGCCTGTTCGAGATGAACGCCGCCGCCGAGATCATCCACGGCGTCGCCCACCAGGACGCCAACATCATCTTCGGCACCGTGATCGACGACGAGATGGGCGACGAGGTCAAGGTCACCGTCATCGCCGCCGGGTTCGACCGCTGGGACACCGGCGCCGGGCAGGGTGCATCGGCGAAGCCGGCGCTCAAGGCGGTCGAGACGAAGCCGGCGTCGTCGCTGAAGGACCTGTTCGCCGACGACGTCGTCGATCCGCTCGACGGTGACGACGACTTCGACGTGCCGTCGTTCCTGAAGTGAGCTGCGAGCCGGCGCCCGTCCGGCCCGTCTGACGGGCCGCCGGCGTCGACCGCTGCCGACGGACGCGAGAGGGTTCCGACGTGATCACCGCCGCCGAGGTCGCCGAACGTCTCGAGGCGATCCGTGACCGCATCGCGCGCGCCGGCGGCCGCGACGTCCGCGTCGTCGGCGTCACCAAGACCTGGGGTGTCGACGCGGTGCGAGCTGCTGCGGCGGCCGGGTGCGACGCGATCGGCGAGAACTACGCGCAGGAGCTCGTCACCAAGCTGACGGGCGAGGCGGACCTCCCGCCGGTGCACTTCATCGGACGCCTGCAGACCAACAAGGTGCGGCTCGTCGCGCCCTTCGTCGACGTCTACGAGACCGTCGATCGTGACGGCCTCGCCGTCGAGATCGCCAAGCGGGTGCCGGGTGCGCGGGTGCTGGTGCAGGTGAGCCCCGACGGCGATCCCGACAAGGGTGGCTGTGCGCTCGGCGACGTCCCCGCGCTCGTCGAGCGGTGTGGCGCGCTCGGGCTCGTCGTCGTCGGGTTGATGACCGTGGGGCCGACCGACGGTGGTCCCGAGGTCGCCCGGGTCGGGTTCCGGGCCGTTCGACGCGCCGTCGACGACCTCGGGCTGCAGGTGTGCTCGATGGGGATGAGCGACGACCTCGAGGTCGCGGTCGGTGAGGGGTCCACCCAGGTGCGCATCGGCAGCGCCCTGTTCGGGCCGCGGCGCACGACCGGGTGAGCGTCGCGACCGTGGTGCGCAGTGCGTCGTCGGTGAGCGGGGCGCGCCGCCGCGCAGGCTCCACCGATCGTTCGACGTGATGAGATAGCCTCGCCGGTCCAGGAGGAGTGTCGATGTCGATCTGGAAGAGGGCCATGGATTATCTCGGGTTGGGGCCCGACGATGCCTATGACGACTACGACCTCCCGCCGGAGCCCGACCCGCGTGGACCGCGGGGTCGTCAGCCCCGCTACGACGAGCCGGTGGTCCGTGGCCGGTCGGTGCCCGAGTACGAGACCGACTCGATCGTGCGCACGGTGCCGTCCCGTCCGAGCTTCCCGACCCGCGACGTCGAGCCGGTCGGCCGCCGTCCGCTGCCTGCCAACGACGACTCCAGCGTGCATCCCCGCCCGATCAACCCGACCCGTGCCAACGCCCCGGCGCGAGGAGGCACGTCCATGAGCTCCGACCCGCACACCGTCCGCCCGCGTCGCTTCGACGCCGCGCAGGAGATCGCCGACAAGTTCAAGGAGGGCCAGCCGGTCATCATGAACCTGGAGGCCACCGAGCGCGACGTGTCCCGCCGACTGATCGACTTCGCGAGCGGGCTCTGCTACGGACTCAACGGCAGCATGGAGAAGGTCGCGACCGGCGTGTACCTCCTGAAGCCCGCCGGTTCGCGTTCGTCCGGCTACGGCGACCTGCACGAGTGAGCGAACGACATCGCCGAGTGACCCCGTCCACGCGCGAGGCGTAACATGGCCCGCATGGAACTGAGCCCGCAGGCCGTGGCTGCCGCCACCTTCAAGACCGTCAAGCGGGGGTACGACCCCGATGAGGTGCGGGCCTATCTGATCGAGGTGTCCGCTGCTCTCGAGGCGTCGCACCAGCAGGCCACCGCGATGGAGGCCCGGGCGCGAGCCGCGATCGCCAAGCTGCAGGACGCCACTCAGCAGGCGCAGCAGGCGGCGCAGCACACCGGTCCCGTGCCCGTCGTGGCGGCGCCCACCGTCGCGGCGGAGGACGCCGAGGCGATCAGTCGCACCCTGCTCCTCGCGCAGCGCACGGCCGACGCGACGGTCGCTGAGGCACGCGCCCAGGCCGTGGCCATCACCGAGCAGGCGCAGACCGACGCGTCGACGGTCACCGCGTCCGCGAAGCGCGAGGCGGCGGCAGCGCTGGAGCAGGCTCGTGCCGAGGCCGCCCGCGTGCTCGACGAAGCACGGAGCGAGGCGACCCGAGCGAAGTCCGAGCAGCACCTGCGAGCCGAGGCCGAGGTGCGCGAACTGCAGTTGCGGCGCGAGTCGCTCGTGGCCGATCTCGACACCCTCGAGCGCCACGCCGCTCGCCAGCGGGAGCGCATCCGCGAGGCCGCCGAGGCCTTGTCGCGCCTCGCGCAGGACGTCCCTGCCGACGACGAGCGTCCCGTGCTCACTGCGGCGGACCCGGCGGCTCCCGGGACGACCGACCCGGCGACGGCGGCCCCGGCCGCCACGCTCACGAACGGCGAGCGCACCGGGTCGCACCTGCTCGCACCGCCGGTGGGCGGGTCGCTGCTCGGCACCGGCCCGGTCACCGGTCAGGTGCCGCTCCAGCCGGGTGTCGAGCCGCTCGTGTCGCCGCGTCCCACCTCGGCCGAGGAGGTGCGTTCGATGTGGGCGGAGGCCGAGCGGGCCGAACGCGAGGCTCGCAGCGCTGCGCCGACGAAGGACGACCCCACGCCGGTCGAGGGTGTCATCGGGCTCGACGAGTCCACCCCGACCGAGGGCGTCGCCCGCTGAGCGGAGCCCTCGCGCCCGCGTTCTGCGGTTCGCCGGTCGCCCGGCCGACGGCCGAGCGGCGGTAGCATCGGGGTCCAACGGCGTCGACGAGGCCATCACCTCCGAGCCTTCGGAAGAACGGGCCGCCGGCAGCGTCCTCAGTAGAACCGAACGGGTCCAGCCCGTCATCGCTGGCGAAGTCGAGTGGTGTCCGACCGTGGTCGGGCGCAAGCAGGGTGGTACCGCGGATCGCCGACGGCGAGTCGTCCCTGTGGAACCCGTGTGACACGGCCTCCAGGAGACACCGCTCATGAACCCCCAGCCGACGAACACCCAGCCGACGAACACCCAGCACGACGAACACCCCGCTGCGGCGGCGAGGTCCGGCACCTCGCGTCGCTACCCGGACGTCGAGCCGCAGCCGGCGTTCCCGGCGCTGGAGCGCGAGATCCTGTCGTTCTGGGAGGGCGACCACACCTTCGTCGCGTCGGTCGACCAACGCGAGGGTGCCGACGAGTACGTCTTCTACGACGGCCCGCCCTTCGCCAACGGCCTGCCGCACTACGGCCACCTCCTCACCGGGTTCGTGAAGGACGCCGTGCCGCGCTACCGCACGATGCGGGGCCAGCAGGTGCACCGTCGCTTCGGGTGGGACTGCCACGGGTTGCCGGCGGAGACCGTGGTCGAGAAGGAGCTCGGCGTGAGCGGGCACCCCGAGATCCTGCAGTTCGGCCTCGACAAGTTCAACGACGCGTGCCGCACGAGCGTGCTGCGGTTCACCGACGACTGGCACCGCTACGTGACCCGCCAGGCCCGCTGGGTCGACTTCGAGAACGACTACAAGACCCTCGACCTCCCGTACATGGAGAGCGTCATGTGGGCCTTCCGGTCGCTCTGGGACAAGGGCCTCATCTACGAGGGCTTCCGGGTGCTGGCGTACTGCTGGCGCTGCGAGACGCCGCTCAGCAACACCGAGACGCGCATGGACGACGTGTACCGCGATCGGCAGGACCCGGCGCTCACGGTCGCGTTCCAGCTCGACTCGGGCGAGAAGATCCTCGCCTGGACCACCACGCCCTGGACGTTGCCGAGCAACCTCGCGCTCGCCGTCGGTCCCGACATCGAGTACGCGGTGCTCGAGGAGGACGGGCAGCGCTACATCCTCGCCGAGAACCGTCTCGCCGCCTACGAGCGCGAGCTCGCGAACGCGACGCACGTCGGCACGCTCACCGGCGCCGATCTGGTCGGTCGGGCCTACCAGCCGCTGTTCCCGTTCTTCGCCGACACGCCGAACGCGTTCCGTGTGCTCGCCGCCGACTTCGTCAGCACCGAGGACGGCACCGGTGTGGTGCACATGGCGCCCGGCTTCGGTGAGGAGGACCAGAACGTCTGCAACGCCGTCGGCATCCCCACCATCTGCCCGATGGACGAGCACGGCCGCTACACGACCGAGGTCACGCCCTGGGCGCAGGTCCATGTGTTCGACGCGAACCCGATGGTGATCAAGGAGTTGAAGTCCCGCGGCGTCGTCGTGCGGCACGACTCGTACCAGCACGCGTACCCGCACTGCTGGCGGTGCGCGGAGCCGCTCGTGTACCGCGCGATCAGCTCGTGGTTCGTGCAGGTCACCGCGATCAAGGAGCGCATGCTGGAGCTCAACCAGCAGATCACCTGGGTGCCCGAGCACATCAAGGAGGGCAGCTTCGGCAAGTGGCTCGCCAACGCCCGCGACTGGAGCATCAGCCGCAACCGGTTCTGGGGCTCGCCGATCCCGGTGTGGAAGAGCGACGACCCCGAGTACCCCCGC
>Ga0315904_10003881_pt1 | contig 21708 bp, 19 predicted proteins | sample LakEriMetagenome_6_FD_203529 | JGI IMG/M metagenome (GOLD analysis project Ga0315904, IMG submission 203529) | Freshwater fungal communities from buoy surface, Lake Erie, Ohio, United States - Buoy 12 MA120 | ecosystem: Environmental > Aquatic > Freshwater > Lake | place: USA: Lake Erie, Ohio...
CTGCCCCTCGCGGTATTCATTCCAGGGACGTTCATGCCACAAGCCAGCGGTGGCGTGGTAGTAGCCCACATCAGGCACGTGGTGATTGTTGGGATACTCCTTGTTCTTTTTCACCGCCCGCAACTCGTCGAGTCGCTGCTCCGACTTCCGTTTGTTCCAAAAGCCCAAGCCTCCAATCCAGAGGACAAAAAGAAGGAAAAAGAGTGCCGCATACCAGTTCTGCATGAGGGAATTCTATCGCGCACGACCTGCATCGCGAGCATGTTTTTGGCCTGGATTGAGCACTGATTCAAAACCGGTTGTGAGTGGCATCGGTTCGTCCTATCGGCGGTTATGCCAGCCATGAATCGCCGCCACTTTCTCCAGAGCTCCCTTTTCGCCGCCATCTCCGCCTCCGCTGCTGACAAGGGCCGCGCGCCGCGTGTCGTGCTGCGTTCCTCGTGGCAGACGGTGAACATCGGCGACATCGGCCACACGCCGGGCGTGCTCGCGTTGCTGGAAAAGCATCTGCCGGAAGCCGAGGTGCGCCTTTGGCCGTCGAAGGTGGACAACGGCGTCGCCGAGATGCTCGCCGCGCGTTTCCCGAAGGTGAAAATCATCAACGGCGAGGCGGTGAAGCAGGCATTCGAGGAATGTGACTTCCTGCTGCATGGCAGCGGTCCGTCACTCGTCGCGCAAAACGATGTCGAGAAGTGGTCCAAGGCCACTGGCAAGCCGTATGGCATCTACGGCATCACTTTCAGCGCGCAGGGCTCCACCTCGACGAAGCCTTCGGCGGAGAGTTCGCTCGCCAAAACGATCAGTATCCTCAGCGGCGCGAAATTCGCGTATTTCCGCGATTCCGTGTCGCTGGAGCTCGCGAAGAGCAAAGGCTGCACCTGTCCGCTGATGGATTTCGGCCCGGATGGAGCCTTCGCGGTCGATCTGGCCGATGATGCGAAAGCCGAGGCCTTCTTGAAGGCGAACGGTCTCGATCACGGTCAGTTCCTCTGCTGCATTCCGCGCCTGCGCTTCACGCCGTATTGGACCATCCCCGAGAAAAAGGCAAAGCCCGACCCCGTGAAGCAGGCTCGCAACGACGCCATGCGCGACCACGATGGCAAACCGCTGCTCGATGCCATCGTGAAAGTCATCGAAAACACCAAGCTGAAGGTGTTGCTCTGCCCGGAGGACAAAACGCAGATGGCCGTCGCCAAGGAAATGCTCTACGACAAACTGCCGGAGTCCGTGAAGTCCCGCGTCGTGTGGCGTGAGACTTACTGGCTTACCAATGAGGCCCTGAGCACCTACCGCCGCAGCGCTGGGCTTTTCGGCCATGAAATGCACAGTCCCATCATGTGCATCGGCAGCGGCATCCCCGCTATCGTCTGCCGCTGGGCCGAACAAACGAGCAAAGGCCTCATGTGGCGCGACATCGGCCTCGGCGACTGGCTTTTCGATCTCGACAAAGACGACGAACTTGCCCGCGTCGCTGATACCGTCCTCGCGATGGCCCAAGACCCTGAAGGCAGCAAAGCCAAGGCCGCCAAGGCACGCGATTTCGTCATGAACCGCTTTGCCACGAGCATGGGCGTGCTGCGCGCGGAGCTGAAAATGAGCTGACCTGCCTCAAGCCTGCTTCTTCGCCTCCGCCACCGCCTGATCGAGCACTTGGTTCGTTCGCACGATCCACTTTTCCTCCATCGGAGTGTCCCAGAGCAGCTTGCGCACCTTCTGCTCATCCAGCCGCTTCGTCGCTAGCAGGAAAGCCAGCAGCCGGATGTCTTTTGGACGCCCCGCAAACAACTTCGCGACCGCCATGTCATGCGGATCGAGCGCAAACACCCGAGGGCAACCTTCCAGCGGCACCAACCGATCCCGAAAGTCAGGCGGGAAGCAATCGAAGGCGGCGGGAGAAATGATATCCGCGTAGTAGCCAAAGTGATCGTAAAACAGGCTCTCCTTGCCCACTGCGCTGTTCAGCGCCTTGCCGAGGCTTTGTTCCCATGGCTCAAAAATGAAGTCGGCATCCTTTGTCTGCTGGTAGAGTTCGCATTCGACACCCAACTCCGGGTAGGTGGCAAAGACCGAGGCTTAACCAAACACGACAATCGTCGAGTCCGGAGCCAACGCGGCAGCGGAGCTGGCGAGATGTCTCAATGCCTCGACGCGCATATAAACTGACGTTTTTCAGATGGGGCCAGGACACCAGGAAAGGGATCGAAGCCTTTGAAGAAGCGGCTTTCCTCATCATCAGCACGCAGCACCCCGACCAGTTTGAGAAGTCCGTCGCGGGTTTGTTTAGCCGCCTCGATCAATCCTTCCCAGCGAGCCAATTGCTCCAGCCCCCAAGTGCCACGCTTCTTCCAGCGGGAGATGGTTTCGAGCGGAATATCCAGCAGCGACGGATCACGCTCGAACTTGTCTGCCAGGTAGCAGAAGTAAGCGTGCTCCAGCTTGTCGCCGGTGTCGTCGTGCTCTTTGAACATGGGCGGATTGTAAGCGGAGGCTCCGGGGCTGCCAAGAGGCAGTTTGGAAGCTCACCCGATGATCTCCTTGATCGGTTTCTGCCTCTCCACGCCGGTCAGCCGCGCGTCGAGGCCTTGGAACTTGTAGCTGAGGCGCTCGTGGTCGATACCGCATTGGTGGAGGATGGTGGCGTTGATGTCGTTGAGGTGCGCGGGGTCGGTGGCGATGTTGTAGCTGAAGTCATCGCTCTCGCCGTAGGTCGTGCCGCCTTTGATGCCGCCGCCGGCCATCCACATGCAGAAGTTTCGCGGATGGTGATCGCGACCATAATTCGTCTGCGAGAGCCCGCCTTGCGAATAGACAGTGCGGCCAAATTCACCGCCCCAGATGACGAGCGTGCTATCGAGCAGGCCGCGTTGTTTGAGATCGGTCAAAAGAGCGCCGATGGGCTGGTCGGTATCGCGGCATTGGAGGCGGATGTCGCTCGGAAGGTTGCCGTGCTGGTCCCAGCCGCGATGCAGCACCTGCACGACGCGTGTGCCACGCTCCACGAGTCGCCGCGCGAGGATGGCGCTGGCGGCAAAGCTGCCCGGTTTGAGCACCTCGGGGCCATACAGGTCGAGCGTGGCCTGGCTTTCCTGTTTCAGATCGACCAGATCCGGCACGCTCGTCTGCATGCGGAAGGCCATCTCATACTGCGAGATGCGCGTCTGGATTTCGGGATCGCCGAACTTCTCAAAGCTGTGCGCATTCATCTGCGCCAGAGTGTCGAGCATCGCGCGACGATTCGCGGGCGAGACGCCGTCCGGGTTCTGCATGTAGAGCACGGGATCGCCGACGGCACGCAGGGCCACACCGCTGAATTTGCTCGGCAAAAAGCCGCTGCTCCACATGCGGGTGAAAAGCGCCTGCGCCATCGCCTTCGCGCTCCAGGTGGGCGTGAGCACCACAAAGACCGGCAGATCATTGCTCTCGCTGCCGAGCCCGTAGGCCAGCCACGAGCCGAGGCTCGCAAAGCCCGGCACCTCGCGTCCGGTCATCACAAAAGTGCAGGCCGGGTCGTGGTTGATCGCGTTCGTATGCACCGTCTTGATCAAAGCGATGTCATCGACGTGCTTCGCCGTGTGCGGCAGCAATTCGCTCACCCAGCGCCCGCATTGCCCATGCTGCGCGAACTTGAACAAGCTCGGTGCCACCGGAAACCGCGCCTGCTTGCTCGTCATGCCCGTCAAACGCTGCCCACCCTGCACGCTCGGCGGCAAATCCTTGTCATACCACTGCTGGAGGCCCGGTTTGTAGTCCCAAGTATCGAGCTGCGACGGCCCGCCGTTCATGTGCAGGTAAATCACCGCCTTCGCCTTCGCCGCAAAGTGCGGCAGCCCCGGCAACGGCTCATGCACCTGGGACTTCGACGCCGCGAAAGCGTCTCTGCCCATCGCATAAGTCAAACCGAGCCCACCGAGGCGCAAGCCGCTCTGTCCGAAGAATTGACGGCGGGTTTGGAGGAGATTGGATTCGAAAAGAGGGTTCATGGGAAAGTGTTTCAGGATCAAAGTTGGCCGATTTTGAGGCGTGTGATTCGTCGCGGCAGCGTCGTGGAGTGCGGTGGCAGAGATGCAAGGGCACCTTGCATCGGCGACACCGCTTTCGAGCGCGGGAAGAATGCGCTGAGGCCGCAGAACACCGTCCGGCACACGACAGCGGTGTCGCGCCAAGGCTTGCCGCCGCACTCCACGACGCTGCCGCGCCATGCGATGCAATAGAAAGGAGAATCACCGATCATGTTAGTTACGGGTGACAGTTTCATCGAGGTTCAGCACCAGATTCGCGATCAAGGTCCACGCGGCGGTTTCAGCAGGCGCTGCGACCTTCTTTGGAGTCGATTCACCGACCTGAATCGCTTTCTCGGCGGCTTTCTGGTCGTTTTGATACAACTCGCGTTGTTTCGTCAAAGCGGCAGTGAGCATCGAAAACTCTTTGGCGTCCGGTTTGCGGCTCAAAACGGTGCGAAAGAGCCAGTGGAGGCGTTTTTCGTCGTCTGGGCCGCTTTCAGCGATCAACCGCTCAGCGAGAGCTCTCGCGGCTTCGAAGTGCTGGACGTCGTTCATGAGCTGGAGGGCCTGCATGGGGGTGTTGCTGCGTTCGCGGCGGGTGCAGCTTTGCTCGCGATTCGGAGCGTCGAAGTTGCTCATGAAGGGCGGCGGGGCGGTGCGCTTGAGGAAGCTGTAGAGGCTGCGGCGGTAGAGCGACGGGCCGTGGTCTTGCAGGTAGTAGCGCGTGTTGCTGTCGCCGTAGCCGACGGGTTCCCAGATGTTCGGCGGCTGGTAGGTGCGCACGCCACGACCGCCCATCTCGAGGTTGATGAGGCCGCTGACGAAGAGCGCGTTGTCGCGGATCTGCTCGGCATCGAGACGGATGCGAGGTCCGCGAGCGAGCAGACGGTTTTCAGGATCGGAATCCAAGGAGCGGCGGTTTTCAACCGCCGAGGGCGCTTGCAAAGCGCCCATCCTTGAACTCTGGCGGAAGGCTTTCGTCATCACGAGTTCCTTGATGAGCTGCTTCACATTCCATCCGCCTTTCTGAAAACGCACCGCCAGATCATCGAGCAGCTCAGGATGGATCGGAGGCTCGCCTTGGGAGCCGAAGTCGTGGCTCGTCTTCACCAAACCGATGCCGAAAACCTGCTGCCAGAAGCGATTCACGGTCACGCGGGCTGTCATCGGGTTTTCGGGAGCGACGAGCCACTGAGCTAATTCGAGTCGCGTGGCGCGGGCACCAGATTTCTTCAGCGGATGAAAGGCAGCGGGCGTGGTGGGCTCGACCTTGTCACCGAGTTTGTTGTAGGCACCGCGCATGGCGATGAAGGTATCGCGCGGCGTCTCGGCATCACGGAAGATGAAGGTGCCGGGGATCGCCAAATCGGCGGCGGAATGCGCGGCGCGGGCGTTTTCCCAGGCGACACGGCGTTTCGCGAGGTCGTCATTCACCGGTTGTGCGATGCGGGCGAGGTAGAAGCGCAGCAACGCCTCGCGCTGCTTTGCATCGGTGACCTTGTCAGGTGCTGTGGCGAGGGTTTTGGCGAGTGCAGCGGGCAGTTCGGGCGGATTTTTCTTTCCGGCGGCGGCTTGTTTCCACCAGGTGGCAAAAGAGGTCAGCGCATGCTTGTCGGGCGCGGTCTGGCCGCTGAACTCGCCGCGATCAAACACCGCGGTGCCGCCGAACTGCTGCACGCTGACGACATTGATACGCGTGCCCGCTTTCAAGCCGAGAACGGTCGGATCAAAGCTCAGTAGCGTCCAGTCGCCGCACTTCGGTAAGAAATCCACGACCACATCTCCCTCCTGCGCGTAAGCGGTGCCGGTGAAGACGCTGCCATCACCCCAGACGAAGCGTTTATTGTTCAGCTCGACGCTGATGGTGCGCGGCGTGTTCAGCGGATCGAGCCGCACCCACACGCTGAAGCGCGGCGAGTCGCCGAGCACGACCGGCGTGAGTGTCGGCGTGATGTTTTCTTCGCTGAACTGGCCGTTGCTAAGCTGGAGGACGCGATTTCCAGACATGGCGCCGAATTCGGGCTTGTTCAGCCAGTTGCTGGCATTGCGCGTGGTGTTTCGTGTTTCGGCCCCGTAGGCGAAAACATCGTCAAAGAGCACCTGCGTGATCGTTTCGGGTTTTGAGCCGGATTTTTCGACTTTGGGTGCTGCATCGTCGAGAGCCTTCAAAGCTGCGCTTTCGGCCGCGATGGCCTCATCGAGCGTTTTTTGCTGCTCGGGCGTCGGCAGACGCAGGTAGGGCTCGGTGGTGTTGATGTTCTTGTCCATCGGCGGGTCGGCGCTGCTGAAGAAGAAGGCGTAGAGCGAGTAAAACTCCGCCGTGGTCAGCGGATCGTATTTGTGATCGTGACACTGCGCACAGCCGCCGGTGAGACCAAGCCACGCGGTCGTCAAAGTGGCCGCGCGGTCCACGGCGTAGAGGTGGCGATACTCCTCGTCGATCGCGCCGCCCTCGCTGGTGGTGACATTGCAGCGCGAGAAGCCGGTGGCGATGAGTTGATCGCGTGTGGCATTCGGAAGTTGATCGCCCGCGATCTGCCAGATGGTGAATTGATCGAAAGGCAGGTTCTCATTGAAGGCCCGCACCAACCAGTCGCGGTAGGCCCACATGTTTCGCTCGTTGTCGAGATGCAGGCCGTGCGTGTCCGCGTAACGCGCCACATCCAACCAATGCCGCGCCATCTCCTCGCCAAAGCGTGGCGACTTCAAATAGCGGTCCACCATCGCCTCGTAGTTGCCGTCTTTGAGAAAGGCATCCACCTCCGCCAGCGTCGGCGGCAGGCCCGTGAGCGTGAAGGACACGCGGCGGATGAGTGTCTCGCGGTCTGCCTCGTCAGCGAAGGTGAGTTTGTCTTTGGCGAGACGTTCGCTGAGCAGCGCATCGATGCTCGCGTTGGGTTTTTCCTGTGGCTTCTCAAACGCCCAGTGCTTCTGATACGGCGCACCCTGCTCGATCCAAAGCTTCAGCGTGTCCTTCTGCTTCTGCGTGAGCTTCTTGTGCGACTTCGGCGGCGGCATGAGGTCGTCTTCATCGCTGGTGATGATGCGCTGCCAGACCTCGCTCTTCGCCAGATCGCCCGGTTTGATCGGAAACGCGCCGTCTTTGGCCGTGTAGGCACCTTCCGGCGTATCGAGCCGCAATTCGGCTTCGCGGTGCTTCGAATCAAAGCCGTGGCAGGCAAAGCAGTTCTCCGAGAGGATCGGGCGGATGTCGCGGTTAAAGCTGAGCGGCTCCTCCGCGGCGGATGCGGCAGCGATGGCGATAAAAAAGACGGCGGGACGGATCATGCGCTCTTATTTACGCCGTTCGCGGTGGGGATTCAGGTGCTTCGTTTGGCAAAATCCCGCCTCCGCAGGCATGTGCCGCACCTTGACACCCCGCCGCGCCGCTCCACAAAGGACGGCCCATGCCCACCGACCTCATCGCCGATCTCGAATGGCGCGGCCTGCTGAAGCAGACCAGCGACCTCGAAGCCATCCACGAAGCGCTCCAAACGCCGCAGACCTTCTACTGCGGCTTTGACCCGACCGCGGACAGCCTCCACATCGGCAATCTGCTGCCGCTCATGGCCCTGCGCCGCGTGCAGGAGCACGGTCACAAGGCCATCGCCATCCTCGGCGGCGGCACCGGCCTCATCGGCGACCCCAGCGGCAAGGCCAACGAGCGCACGCTGAACACACCCGAGACCGTGGCCCAATACGTCGAAAAAATCGGCGTCCAGGTGCGCACCATCCTCGATCCGGAGAAAACCATCGTCGTGAACAACGGCGACTGGATCGGCAGCATGAGCGCCGTGCATCTGCTGCGCGATGTCGGCAAAAATTTCTCCATCTCGGTCATGCTCAGCCGCGAGAGCGTCTCTGCACGCCTCGAGAACGGCATCAGCTTCACCGAGTTCACCTACATGATCCTGCAGGCGTATGACTTCGTGAAGCTCTTTGACCTGCACGGCTGCCGTTTCCAGATCGGCGGCAGCGACCAATGGGGAAACATGGTCTCCGGCCTCGATCTCATCCGCAAAATGCGCGGCGAGTCGGCGCACGTCATCACGTTCCCGCTCATCACGACAAGCAGCGGCAAAAAGTTCGGCAAGTCCGAGGCCGGTGCCATCTGGATGGACCGCGCGAAGACCAGTCCGTATGCCTTCTACCAGTTCTGGGTGAACAGCGAAGACCCCGACGTGCCGCGCTTCCTGCGCTACTTCACGCTGCTGAGCCAAGAGGAGATCACCGCCATCGAAACCGAGCACGCCGCCCGCCCCGAACTGCGCAGCGGTCACAAACGTCTCGCTGCGGAGGTCACCAAGCTCGTTCACGGCGAAGCGGAGCTGCAAAAAGTCATCCTCGCCTCCGAAGCCCTCTTTGGCGGAGCCGATCTTGCCACCGCCGATGTGGACACGCTCATCGAGGCCACCGCTTCCGCACCGACGTGCGAGGTCGATCTCTCTGCGATCCCGAGCGTGCCCGATTTGCTTGTGCAACTCGCCCTCGCCACCTCGAAAGGCGATGCGAACCGCCTGCTCAAAGGCGGCGGCTTCTACATCAATAACAAGCAAGTCGCCGCCGATACGCCCGCTGCACTTACTGCTGCCGATTTCCTCGGCGGCAAGGTCTGCGTGCTGCGCAAAGGCAAAAGAAACTACGCCACGGTGCGGGCGAAATAGGTTCATCGCTTCCGCGAGCATGATTGGAGAGATCCTTTGAGCTGCATGGCTCAAGGACCGGGGCTTTCGTGCTCACGGGGTGAGAAAAAATTCGGAAGAGGCGGGAATAAAGCGGCGGCGGGGTGCTCACACGATCCGAATGCGGCCAATACCGGCCTCATCACCCAACTCAACGAACCACACCTCACCATGAGCACGAAACACATCCTCGCCGTCGCAGCCATCTCCGGAATCCTCGCCGGCAACGCCCTCGCGGCCTCCAACACCAGCACGAAGGCCGCCCCGGGCGTCTCCATCGAAAAGATGGCGGACAAGGGCCAGCACACCTGCAAGGGACACAACGAATGCAAAGGCCAGGGCGGCTGCAAGTCCGGCGACAACGGCTGCAAGGGCAAGAACTCCTGCAAAGGCAAAGGCGGCTGCAGCACCATGCCGAAGGCTCCGAAGAAGTAAGCCGCGCGCTGAGACGCGCTGTTCTCAGTTCTCTGTTCCCGGTTTGCCGTTTTTAAAACCCCACGGCGGCCGGGAGCAGAAACCGGGAACGGCGAACCGCGAACTGAGAACACCACGCGCCATGCCAGCAAACCCACACAATGTCCACTCCACGCTCGAAATCGGCCTAGGGCTCCGTGTGCCGCACTACCGGCACATTTTGGAGAAAAAGCCGGTTTGTGGCTGGTTCGAGATCATCTCGGAAAATTTCATGGTGGATGGCGGACGGCCTTTGGAGGTGCTGGACTCGATTTTGGAGCAGTACACGGTCGTGCAGCACGGTGTGTCGATGTACCTCGGCAATGCAGATCCGCTGGATCGCGATCATTTGAAGAAACTGAAGCGTCTGGTGAAGCGCACGAAGACGCCGTGGCTTTCCGATCATCTCTGCTGGGGCAGTGTGGGCGGAAAATGCTCACATGACCTGCTGCCGATGCCTTACACGATGAGCGTGGCGAAGCACACGGCGAAGAAGATCCAGCAGGCGATGGATTTCCTCGAAGTGCCGATCTGCGTCGAGAATGTGAGCAGCTACGCGGAATTCACCCAGAACGAAATGACCGAGTGGGAGTTCTTGAGCGAGGTCGTGGAGCGCGCGGACTGCGGCGTGCTGCTAGACGTGAACAACATCTACGTTTCCTCACAGAATCACGGGTTTGATCCACGCGAATACCTGCGGAACGTGCCTCATCATCGCGTGGGGCAGATGCACATCGCCGGTCACACGCGACTGGAGCAGGTCATCCTCGACACGCATGATCATCCCGTGCCAGATCCGGTGTGGAGCCTTTACGCGGAGGCTGTTCGCCTTTGCGGGCGTGTGCCGACGCTGCTGGAGTGGGACGACAAAATTCCGAGCTTTGATGAAGTGCACGCCGAGGCGATGAAAGCACGGCGTTACTGGAATGGAAAGCAGCCAAAGACCCTCGCAACCTCGCGCAAGGAGGCGCTGGCGGCATGAAGACGCTGCGGGCACTCCAGCACGAAATGGCCGCCGCGCTCATGCAGCCGCTCACTCGACGTGACGGGCTGCAAAAGGCCACACGGGCGGATTTTATCGCGCCGAATGACCGCATGAGCGGCTTTGAGCGCCTGGAGATTTATGCGCGGCAGTATTGGTTCCGCCTGCTGGATTGCCTTCACGATGATTATCCGGCGCTGCGTGCTTATTTGGGCGGCGCGCGGTTTCATGCGCTGTGCCGCGAATATTTGGCGCAGCATCCGAGCAGCTCGTGGACGCTGCGGAACCTCGGATCGCGCCTTCCGGGCTTTTTGAAGCAAGCAGCCGCGCGTGACGTGGCAAAGATCGAGTGGGCGCAGACGCTGGCGTTTGATGAAGCGTGGCGAAAGCCGCTTCACGTGGCTGATCTGGCCGGTGCGGATGCGGAAACGCTGCGACTCGGCCTGCAAGCCTGCGTGGTGCTCGTGCGGCTCGATCATGCGGCGGATCATTTCATCACCGCGTTGAACAAAACGGACTCGGAGGTGCGCGGCGCGGCCAGCCAGGCAGTTGCGGGCACACGCAAACGCGCGGTGACGCGGCGCAGGCCCGTTTTGCGACGCGAGCGGGTGCATCTGGCCGTTCATCGGCAGGACAACCGGCTGTTTTTCAAACGCCTGCACCCGAAGGCCTTCCGCCTGCTCACCGAACTGCAAAACGGCCGCACGCTCGCCGATGCGCTGTTGGTTTCCAAAGCCAGCGTGGAGCAAATCCGCGCGTGGTTCAGCGAATTCACCCAGCTCGGCTGGCTCATCACTCCCTCCATCAAACCATGAAGACACTCTGGACCCTCACGAATCGCATCCTCGACAAAACGGCCTCCTATATGCCTGATCCGCTGCTGCTCGCGCTGCGGCTTTACTGGGGCTGGCAGTTTTTTCAGACCGGCAAAGGCAAGCTCATGAACTTGGAGGCCACGACGGAGTTTTTCGCGGATCTGGGTCTGCCATTGGCGAAGCTGAATGCCATCATGGCAGGCTCGACGGAGTGTTTCGGCGGCTTGTTCCTGCTGCTGGGCCTGTTTTCGCGGGTGACGTGTGTGCCGCTCATTTTCACGATGATCGTGGCCTACAGCACGGCGCACATTGAGGAGCTGAAGGGCATGTTCAGCGATCCGGACGCGTTTGTGACTGCGGCGCCGTTCTTGTTCCTGCTCGCCAGCGTGATCGTGTTCACCTTCGGCGCGGGCAAATTTTCCATCGACGAGGTGCTGCGGCGGAGAAAGGCTCTGGCCTGATATGAATTGCCCCCTGCTTTGGCTTCCCGCTTTTCTGCTCGCTTCATGCGCCACGGCGCCGGTGAAGCTACGATGGGCCGGGCACGAGGCAGGCGAGGATTTGCACACGCTGCTCACGCAGGCCTTGGCGAAGCCGGAGACACCGGAGTCCAAGGAGGCGCTGGCTCATTTCATCGAGCGATGGAAGCAGGAGTCGCGTGGATCGAGGGACGTCGTCGCTGCCGCATCGGGACAGGGCGTGGGTTACGAGGTTTCATTCACATCGGGCGGTCCTGGGACCTACTCGCCAGACTATTTTGATGAGCTGCGACCTGCCGCTGATGCCCAGCTCGAAAAACTGTCGCATCACACACGAAGTGGCGCAGGCGTGCCGCTTCTGGCGTTGCGTGAGAACCGCCACCGTGAGCCGCTGGAGCGTTTTTACCCTCCGGAGGCCATCACACGACCGGTGACTGCTTTCGCCACGGAGAACAAAGTCTCCGCGGATCGCAGCGAGGTGCGGATCGAACTCGTGTGTCCGCTGAGTCACGAAAAGGTGGAAGGGAAGGCACTGGCGGCGGATTTTTCTGTGCCGTGGGGTGCGCTGCTCGCGCGTGCGGGAAAGCTGAAGCAAGCGCAGTTGCTCGATTTCCTCTCCACGATGCCGAGCCGGGCTCCGCAGCTGTATTTGATGGAGCCTTACAACCCGCAGAAGGAGCCGCTGATCATGATTCACGGCCTCCTTTCGTCACCGCTGGTCTGGGCGAAGCTGAGCAATGAGCTCTGGGCGGATGAAACCGTGCGCAGCCGCTATCAGATCTGGCATTATCAATACAACACCTCCGCACCCGCGCTTTATTCCGCCCGGCTGCTGCGGGCGCAGTTGAGTGAGCTGCGCCGACAGCTCGATCCGGAGGGAGATGATCCGGCGATGCGTCACACCACGCTGATCACGCACAGCATGGGCGGGCTGGTCGGAAAAGCGCTCGCGGTGAAGCCCGGTGATGCGTTTTGGGAGGCTGCGTTCACCGTGCCGCCGGATCAGCTGACCATGAGCCCTGAAGACCGCGCGATGCTACAGGATGCCTTTTCCTGGGAGCCTGACCGCAGCATCCGGCGCATCATTTTCATCGCGGTGCCGCACCGGGGCAGTGATTTCGCCGACAACCCGGTCGGCCGCATCGGTGCCTGGCTTTCCGCGCCGCCTGCGCCCTTCCGCCAGTTTTATGAACGCGTCTCCGCAGCGAATCCGGGCGCCTTCACGCCTGCCTACAGCGAGCTCGGCAGCGGCAGGCTGGACAGCGTGCATTCGCTGTCACCGCGGCAGCCGACCTTGCACATTCTTGCCTCGTTGCCATTTCCTCCGCGGCTGCAGGCGCACAGCATCATCGGCAATCGAGGAAAGCCCGGTCCCTTGGAAAAAAGCAGCGACGGCGTGGTTCCCTACCGCAGCAGCCATCTCGCGGGCGTGATCAGTGAAAAGATCGTGCCGGCCGGCCACAGTTGTGTCAGTCATCCGGACACCATGTCGGAGGTGCGGCGCATCCTCGCCAACTGAAAGCACTCGCATGGCCAATCCCATCCCCAACGATCTCGACAAAGCCGCTGCTGCCCGCGCGGTGAATGATTACATGAATCACTACATCGCCGCGCTGGACTCCAAGGCCGGCCTTTTCCTCGCGGGCAATGTCGCGGCGGCCTCGCTGCTGCTGCAGCGCTGGCCTGAGGACTTCGTGGGTAGTGTGGCCGCGGTGATCAGCATCACCTGTTTCGCCGCATCCACGTATGCCGCCGGGAGCGTCATCATGCCGCGTGTGCCGCCCTGCGGCGGCAGCGTCATCTTTTGGGGTGATGTGGCCCGCGACGCGGATGCCGCGGCCTACGCGCGCCGTTTTGACGAGGTGGTGAACGCCGGCCGCCTCGATGATCAATACTCCGTTCAGAACTACTGCTCCGCCGTGGTGCTGCGCCGGAAGTTTGTCTGGCTGCGCGCAGGCATCTACTTTTTCTTCATCGCGCTGGTAACCGGCTTCTTTGCCTACGTCTGGAAGGCCCCGGCGTGAATTTTTTCATCTGGCCGGGAATAAACCGCCAGGAAGGGGCTCTCACCTGCATCGCGTCCCAATGACTGCCTGGAACTCACCCTCGATTTCGGCTTTGCGCAGCCCTCAACCCTCAGCATCCCTCAGCGCCGCATGAGTGACTCACCACCCAGTTTCGAGCAGATTGTGGAGACTCACTACCAGGCTCTCTACCGCTTTGCGCTCAGCATGAGCCGGCGTGAGGCCGTGGCGCAGGATCTGGTGCAGCAGACTTTCCTGCAATGGGCCAAAAAAGGCCACATGCTGCGCGATGGCTCCAAAGTGAAGACCTGGCTGTTCACCACGCTTTACCGCGAATGGCTCGGCATGGCCCGGTGGGAGAAAAAACACGAGGAAGTCGAGTTTGAGCCGGATCTGCATGGCGCCACGCAAACAGACGATCCAGGCGAGGAGCCTCGATTTGACGCGCTGATGCTCAATTCGGCCTTGGAGCAGCTCGATGAGGGCTACCGCGCGCCTTTGGTGCTCTTTTACATGAAGGAGCTCAGCTATCGCGACATCGCGGAGACGCTCGGCCTGCCCGTGGGCACCGTGATGTCCCGCCTGTCCCGCGCGAAAGACAAACTGCGCGAAATTTTACGACGGCTTGAGGAATCCGCCGCGCGCCACATCGTATCTGTGAACTTCAACCCCAGCACCGCCTCGTGAACCGCGAAGAAGCCCGACTCGAACTCGATGCCACGACGCTCCGTCCGCAGGATGCGTCTGCGGAGGCGCGCGCCGTGCTGCAAAGCGACGCGGAACTGCGCGAATGGCATGAAAAGCGCACCGCCTTTGACCAGCAGGCTGCGCAAGCCCTCGCCGTGTCGATCCCGGCGGGGCTTAAGGAAAGCATCCTGCAAAGCGTGAAGCAGCAGCCGCGTCGAAGCGGCAACCGCTGGATCGCGCCGGTGATCCTCACGGCTGCCGCAGCCTGCATCGCGGGCGCGTGGCTGCTCCTCTGGCCGGTGCACGGAGGCATGCCTGCCTGGCAGGCCGATGCGATGGCCGAGGTGACGAAACTCGAATACGGCATGGGCCGCCTCGATGAGAGCGCACCGACTCTCGATGAACTGAAAACGATGCTGGCCGCGACGAATTCGCCCGCGCCGGACTCCTTGCCCGGCGAACTGGCCGCAACGCGCACCTACGGCTGCAAACGCATCACCGTGGACGGCAAAGCGGCCACGATCATTTGTTTCAAGCTCGGCGAAGGCAATCAGGAGGCGCATCTGGTCATCGTGGATGCCGCGAATGCCTCGCCACCGTCGCCCAAGCTGGAGCAGAGCAAAAACTGGTCGCTGGCGAGCTGGAGCGCGGGCACGAAGACCTACATGCTCGCGACTACGCAGGGCGCGGCGGAGCTGCGGCGGCTGCTGGGCCTCGTTTAAGTGATTGGCAGGCCGCGGAAGGCGCGTTTGATGATCGCATGATGCTCCTCCGCACTTCCGTCCTTCTTTTCGTGATGTCCTGCGCCGCTTTCGGCGAGGAAACGGTCCAATCCGCCTTCCAGCGCGGTGTGCAGATGTTTTTCGATGCGAAGCCGAAGGAGTCCGTGGAGGCCTTTGATGCGCTTTTGAAGCTGGAGCCCAAAGCGAAGCCGGAACTCTGGCAGCGCGGCCTTTCCCTCTACTACACAGGCGACTTCAAAGCCGGACGTGAGCAGTTTGAGACGCACCAGACCTACAACACGAACGATGTGGAGAATGCAGCGTGGCATTTCCTCTGCGTGGCGAAAGCCGAGAGCGTGGAGGCCGCGCGGAAGGTGCTGATCCCGATCGAAGGCGATACGCGCGTGCCGATGAAGCAGGTGCATGAGCTCTTCGCCGGCAAAGCAACGCCCGAGGATGTACTGAAGGCTGCGGAGAGCGGGGAAGGGGAGACGCTGCGCAATCACCGCTGTTACGCGCATCTGTATCTCGGCCTCTACTTTGAATCCGTCGGCGACAACGCCAAGGCGAAGGAGCACATGGTCAAAGCGGCCACGGATTTCAAAATGGACCACTACATGGGCAAGGTGGCCCAGGTGCACTGCAAGCTCCGCGGGTGGGAATGAGTACGTTGTTCACGCTTTAGCGTGCCTCTGCGAATTCCAATCCCACGCTAAAGCGTGAACAACGTACTTAATCAAAGTGCGTGCAGCAGCTTGTCGTGGATGCCGTCGAAGCCGCCGTTGCTGAAGACGACGATCACATCGCCGCTGCGGGCTTCCGTTTTGAGGCGCTGGACGATGGCGTCGGTGTTGGCTTCGAACCAGCAGGGCTTGCCACGCGCGGTGACGGCGGCGGCGACCTTCGCGGTGTCGAGGCGCTGATCAGCGGCGACTTTCTCGGGGTTCGCCACGGCGGCGATCACGCTGGCATCGGCTTCGGCGAGGGCTTCGATGAGTTCGTTTTGCAGCACGTTGCGGCGGCTGGTGTTGGAGCGCGGTTCAAACAGCGCCCACAGGCGGCGGCCGGTGTAGCGCTGGCGCAGTCCGCGCAAAGTTTCACGGATGGCGGTGGGGTGATGACCGAAGTCATCGATGATCGTCACGCCGTTCTTTTCGCCGCGCTCCTGCTGGCGGCGGCGGATGCCGCGGAAGCTCTTCAAGCCGTCGCGAATCTCCGCGTCGCTCAATCCGCCGAAGCGGCCGGCGCAGACGCACATCGCCGCGTTGCGGGCATTGAATTCACCGACCATCGGCACCTCAAAGGCATCGCCATTCACGGTGAAGGCCGTGCTTTCCGGCGTGGTGCCGGTGATGACGATGCGGTAGTCGCACGTCGGCCCCAAACCGACCGTTTTGAGCGGCGCGGGGCATTTCGCACGCAGCGTGAGGCAGTTCGGATCATCGCCATTGATGAGCACGAGGCCGTTGCGCGGCACGGTGTTGAGGAAGCGCTGAAAACTGAGCAAAATGGCGTCGAGGTCCGGGAAGATGTCCGCGTGATCAAACTCGATGTTGTTCACGATGGCGCACTCCGGCAGGTAGTGGAGGAATTTGCTGCGCTTGTCGAAGTAGGCGGTGTCATACTCGTCGCCCTCGATGACGAAGATGTCGGAATGCGTGAAGCGGGCGCCGGATTCGAAATTCTCCGGCACGCCGCCGATCATGAAGCCGGGGTTCTTGCCCGCGTGCTCGAAAAGCCAGGCCAGCATGGTCGTCGTCGTCGTTTTGCCATGCGTGCCGCTGACGACGAAGCTGCGTTTGCCCTGAATGACCTGCTGCTTGAGCATTTCGGCCATGGAGACGTAGGGCAGCTTCTTTTCGAGCAGCGTTTCCAGCTCCGCATTGCCGCGGGAGATCGCATTGCCCACGACATACACATCCGCGTTCAGGGGCAGATTTTCCGGTTTAAAGCCCGCCAGCACCGGGATGCCTGCATTTGCCAGCACATCGCTCATCGGGGGATAGACCTTGTCATCGCTGCCGCTGACGTGGTGGCCGAGGGCTTTCAAGGCGACCGCGGTGGACCCCATCGCGGTGCCGCAGATGCCGATGAGGTGAATGTGCTTGTGAGATTGGGACATGAATCGGGAAGAGGGCGTGGATAGAAGCCGGATTTGGCCATGTCGCTCAAAAAAAGTGCGGGTACGGGGAAGATTCGCGGCTCCGTGGCGGCAGGCGCGACGCGCGCGTTGCGTTCCCGGCCAAAGCGGCCTAAATCGGCGGACTCCCCCGCTTATGACTGTTCTGGAACTGCCCAAACTCTACACGCTCTTCAACGCCGCCGCCCTGCTGCACATCATCATCGGCTTGGTGATGATCAAAACGGCCTCCCGCAATGACCGGGCGGGCCACACGCTGCAAGGCGCGGCCTTTCGGAAGGCGCACATCGCCAGCATGATCGTGGCGCTGCTTTTCTCGACCGCCTTCCTCGGCTGCTACCTGTATTACCACTACCACGCTGGGCATGTGAAGTACAATGGGCCGGAATGGACCCGCCCGGTGTATTTCACGATCCTCTTCACGCACATCCCGTTGGCCATCATCAACTTGCCCTTGATCATCATGACTGTGGTGCCAGCGCTGCGGCAGCGCTTTGACCGCCACCGCCGCATGGCGAAATGGACCACGCCCATCTGGCTCTACGTGTCCGTGACCGGCATCATCGTGTATTTGATGTGCTACGTGTGGTATGGGCCGCCGATCCGCCCCTGATGCCATGACCACGCGCCACGAACTGCTCGAATGCGTCCACCAGACGCCCCACGGCAGCGTCTGGTGCGCACGCCACGCGGAGACCGGCGCGCTCCTCGCGCTGAAGACGCAGCGGAAGGCCCCGCCGCCTGCGCTGCTGAAATTGAGGCACGAAAATGTCGTGCCCGTGCTGGAGATCCATCCGCCGGATGAGGATGGATTCTGGCTGTGCGTCATGCCGTGGGTGGAGGGCACGACGTTGGAGGAAAAAGGCGGCGACAGCTCTTTCGATGAGCTCGTGCGTCAAACACTGGCCGGGCTCGCTGCGGTGCATGACGCGGGTTTGCTGCATCTGGATCTGAAACCGGAAAACATCCTGGTCAGCGCGGACAGCTACCAGATTTCCGACTTTGGAAATGCACGCGAGGCAGGCGCGGCGCGTGCAGATTTGCACGGCAGCGTGCATTGGATGGCACCGGAGTGTTTTGAGGGCGCGGAGCTGGATGCGCGCACGGATTTGTATGCGCTGGGCTGCGTGTTTTACTTCGCGTGGAGTGGAATGCGGCCGTTTGAGGGCGAGCTGGCTCCGCAGGTCATCACGGCGCATTTGCAGCATCGCGTGGAGCCGCTGCCAGGTGCGGTGGGCGCGTGGATTGGGCGTTTGATGAGCCGCAGGCCTGCGGACCGGCCCGGGTCGGCCGCCGCGGCGCTGGAGGCGTATGCGGAGATTGCGCAAGACGGCGCGGCGGGTTAGTTCCGCGGCATGAAAACGCTCCTCGCCGCCTTTGCGCTGTCCGCCGCTGCCTTTTTGAATGCCGCGCCGATGGAAAAGGACGCCGCGCACATCGTCCTCACCCAGTCCGAACTGGAGAACGCCACGCGCTGGGATGAAATCCGCCGCTGGAGCACGGAGGCCTCCGCGCGCGGCGCGAAGACACTCATCGTGGAGATCAATATCACGCAGGGCAGCGCGCAGGCCGCTCTGCCGCTGGCGGAGGAGCTGGCGCGGCTGAAGATTCGCACCGTCGCGTGGGTAAACACCTCTGCGGTGGGCGGCGGCGCGTTGCTGGCGCTGGCCTGCGATGAGATCTGGATGGCTCCCGGTTCCCGCGTGGGCGCGGCACCGCCCGTGGTCTCGCAGGACAAGGAATTGTCCACCAAGGCGCAGGACACGCTGCTGGCGGAGTCGCTAGCGGTGCTGAAAGCGGGCGCGCGCAGCCTAGCGAAGCTTAAAGGACACAAGCCGGAGATCGCGGAGGCGTTTGTGGACCGCGAAAAAGGCTTTCCACCACATGCCGCGCCCGGAGAACTGCTTTTGCTTGATGCGGATGCCTCCGTGCCAGTTTTGGCGAAGGGAATCGCTGCCGAGGTGAAAAACGCCGCGGGCGGTTTGAACGTCGTGAAGCTCGATCAGGCCTGGTTTGAGCAAAAACCGGCCGAAACGGCCGCCGTTGCCGAAAATCCGAAAATCGCGTCCAAAGCCCCGCAGGTCGAAAAACCGGTCCAAGCCGTTTCAGGCCGCTACAGCGGCAAAGTGGTCGTGATTCCGGTGGGAATGGACGACTTGATCATTCCAGCGCGCTTTGAATTCATGAAACGCACCCTGCGCCTGTGCGATGACGAGGGCGCGGAGGCCGTGATCTTTGATTTGGACACGCCTGGAGGCATGGCGTGGGAAACGACGACGCTGATGATGCAGGATCTGCAAAAGCTGAGCACGCGCTCGCTTTCCTACGTGAACACGCGCGCGCTTTCTGCCGGCGCGATGACGGCGATGTCCACGGATGTGATTTACATGGCCCCGGCGAGCAGCATCGGTGCCGCCACGCCGGTGAGCGGCAACGGCGTGGAGATGGGCGAGGCGGAGCGCGCGAAGTACAACTCCGCCTACACCGCGATGGCACGCGCCGCGGTGAAGGCGAAGGGCCACGACATCCGCATCATGGAGGGCATGATCGACATGGAGCCCGGCCTCACGATCAACGGCCGCGTGATCGTGCCAAAGGGCAAGATCGTGACGCTCGACGCGGAGCAGGCGACAATGCTCATCGATGGCAAACCGCTGCTGGCCAAGGCGGTCGTGGAGAGCATCGACGAGATCAAAAAACGCGAGTCGCTTAAAGGCGAATCCCTGACCGCCGAGCCGACGATGTTTGAGTGGGTGGCTATCTGGGTCACGCAATACGCGTCGCTGCTGATCCTGGTCGGCATCGCGGCGGGTTATCTGGAGTTTCAGACGCCCGGATTCGGCATCGCAGGCTTCACGTCGATCGTCGCGTTCAGCATTTTCTTCTTCGGACACTACGTCGCGGGCAGTCTCGTGGGGCACGAGTCGCTGATCGTGACGCTCATCTTCGTGGCGGGCATCATTTTGATCGGTGTGGAGTTGCTGGCCGCGCCGGGGACGTTTTTGCCGGGCATCCTCGGCTTTGGCTGCGTGATGGTGGCCTTGGTTTACACGATGAGCGGCTGGGAGATCGCGCCAGCCGTGCTGCCCGGTGATGGAACGACGGCTCCGGCGGAAGGCGGCGGCTTCAACCTCGCGCAGTATGCCACCGGGCTGCGGAATTTCGCGCTCGGCGTCACGGGCGCGGGCATTTTGATCACGCTCATGATCATGTGGCTGCCAGAGCTGCGGCCCTTCCGCGCGCTGGTGCTGGAAAGCGCTGCTGGTGGCTCCGCGGCCGACGCGCCTGTGCAACGCGACGCCGCGAAGGCTAGCGTGGGCGACAGCGGCGTCACGCGCAGCGCGCTGCGGCCGTATGGCAGCGTGGAGATCGCCGGACGCGTGATGGAGGCCGTGGCGGAAGGGAATGCGTATCTGGAAAGCGGCCAGGCCGTGCGCGTGAGAGAAGTCACCGCCGGACGGATCGTGGTGGAGGCGGTTTCTTGATGGAGAGGAAGATTGCGGCCAGCGCCGCGTTTTGGGTGCCTCAACTCACCATGAAACGCCTGTTTGCCCTTCTCTTGCTCTGCTCCGCCGCCTTTGCGCAGGAGCTGCCGAAGCCGGAACGCTTTGAAAAAGCCATCGCAGCCTTTGAAGAGGCGGACAAGGCGAAGAAACCGGCGAAAAACGCCACGCTGTTTGTCGGCGCTTCGAACATCCGGCTTTGGAAGTCGCTGCCGGACCGCTTCAAGAAGGACAAGGTGATCAACCGCGGCTTTGGCGGCGCTTTGATGAGCGAGGTGGTGCACTTTGCGGACCGCATCGTGCTGCCTTACGCGCCGAAGCAGATTTATCTCAACGCAGGCGGCAATGACCTGCACCTTGGCCGCAAACCGGAGGAGGTGCTCGCCTCCTTCAAGGAATTCGCCGCGCTGGTGCGCGAGAAGCTGCCAAAAACGAAGCTGGCCTTTCTTTGCATCCCCACATCACCCTCGCGTTGGGATGAGGTGGAGACGGTGCGCACGACGAACAAGCTCATCGCGGACTTCATCCATGCCGATGGGGACAAGATCGACTTCATCGATTACTTCCCCATGCTGCTCGGTGCAGACGGCCAGCCGCGCGCGGAGTTGTATGTCGAGGACCGGCTGCATTTCAGCGAGGCGGGCTACGACGTCGTCACCTCCGTCATCAAGTGGCAGAAGGAAATCGCGGCCATCGAGGGGCGCTACGCGGAAAAGCCCGCGCCAGCCGCGCCGATCGTGTTCGTCGGCAGCTCCAGCATCCGCATGTGGAAATCGCTGGCGGAGGATTTTCCCGGGAAGCCGGTGCTGAATCACGGATTTGGCGGCTCGGAGGTGTTTGATTCCATGAACTACGCGCACCGGCTGGTGCTGCCCTTCAAGCCGAAGCAGATCGTGATGTATGCCGGTGGAAACGACCTCAACGCGGGCAAAACGCCGGAGCGGGTGTTTGCCGATTTTCAGGCCTTCGTGGCCAAAGTGAAGGCCACGCTGCCGAAAACCAAAATCTGCTACATCTCCAGCGCTCCGAACCCAAAACGCTGGTCGCAGATCGTCGAAACGCGCAAGCTCAACACCCTGGTGAAGGATTTCTGCGCCAAGGATGAGCGCTTGAGCTTCATCGACGTGCATCCGGTGATGCTCGGCGCGGACGGCCAGCCCAAACCGGACATTTTCCTCGACGACAAGCTGCACATGAACCCCAAGGGCTACGCGCTGTGG
>Ga0315904_10003884_pt1 | contig 21698 bp, 10 predicted proteins | sample LakEriMetagenome_6_FD_203529 | JGI IMG/M metagenome (GOLD analysis project Ga0315904, IMG submission 203529) | Freshwater fungal communities from buoy surface, Lake Erie, Ohio, United States - Buoy 12 MA120 | ecosystem: Environmental > Aquatic > Freshwater > Lake | place: USA: Lake Erie, Ohio...
TTGCCAATACGTACCATTGTTCCGGTCGAAATCATGTTGAGCACCATCTTGGTTGCCGTCCCGGCTTTGAGCCTGGTCGATCCGCTGAGGATCTCTGGGCCGACGATAGGAGCGACGAGAACATCGCACACTGCAGTGAGCTCCGATGCCTGATTGCAGGTAACTCCGATCGTCGCCGCTTGGATGGTGCGAGCATACGCCAAAGCGCCCAAGACGTAGGGGGTGCGCCCGCTTGATGCAATCCCGCACACCACATCCGAGGGATTCAGTTCGACTCCTCGAAGATCCTCTGCCCCAGCCTGGGAATTGTCTTCGGCACCTTCGATCGCAGTGGTCAAGGCTCGAAGCCCACCGGCGATCAGGCCTACGACTAGCGAGGGTGGTGTATTGAACGTCGGAGGGCATTCCGACGCGTCCAATACCCCCAAACGCCCGGAGGTTCCTGCACCGATATAAATCAAACGTCCTCCCTTTTCAACGCGATGTGTGACCAAATCGATCGCTTGTGCGATTGCCGGTAGAACTTTTTCGACAGCAACGACAACCTTATGATCCTCGCGATTCATCAAACGCGCGATCTCGATCGGATCCATTTGATCGATGGCGACGGAATCAGGGTTGTTCTGCTCCGTGGTCAGGTAATCCATGAAACTAGTTCCCCCATAGCGTAAAACTTACCCGGCGACGGGCCGAATTATTTTTATTACAATGACTCAATCTACATTGGACGAACCCATTGAAAAGGACAACTCATGCAGATTCCACTTGGAATCATCGATTTGATTGTGTTGGTCGTAGCAATGGCCGCCTCAGTCATGATAGGCCTGACGATCGCCGGTCGAAACAAATCGGTAGAAAGCTATCTGCTGGGGGATCGAAATCTGCCTTGGTGGGCGATCCTTGGTTCGATCGTTGCAACCGAGACAAGTGCAGCAACGGTACTGAGCGTTCCAGGGATCGGTTATGGGGCCACTGGATTCGCCTTTCTACAACTTGCGCTCGGGTACATCCTTGGGCGGTTGATCGTTGTCGTTTTTTTGCTCCCAAACTACTTCAGTGGCAACATCGTTAGCGCTTACGAAATCCTCCGCAAGCAGTTTGGAACGACCACTACGCGATTAGCATCGATGCTGTTTTTAGTGACAAGGAATCTTGGAGATGGACTGCGGTTGTACTTAGCCGCGATGGTCCTAGAGCAACTCGTCGGGTGGCCGATTATCCCAAGCGCCCTAGCGATCGGCGGTGTGACGTTGCTCTATACCTACTTCGGTGGCATGCGTTCGGTGGTATGGAATGATTGCATCCAATTGGTGATCTATTTGTCGGGCTGCATCGTAGCGGCAATTCTGCTCGTTCGCATGTTACCAAATGGCTGGGCAACTTATTCGGAATACATGGATGCGACTGGCAAATGGAACTGGATTGATTTCGACATGTCGCTCAAAAAGCCTTACACGCTGTTTGCGGGTCTGGTGGGAGGAACATTTTTATCGCTCGGATCCCACGGCACCGATCAGATCATGGTGCAACGTTATTTGAGCGCTAAGAGCTCCAAGCATGCGGCGGTAGCAATTCTTACGAGTGGGGTTTTCGTTTTTCTTCAGTTCGCTTTGGTGCTTTGGATTGGCACGTTGTTGGGAGCCTTTCATGTTGCGAATCCTTTGCCAGAGGGGATCAAGGACGATAAGGTTTTTTCGTACTTTATCACCCACTATTTCCCAACCAATACCGGGCTCATCGGACTGATGCTAGCGGCGATCCTCGCCGCGACGATGTCTACATTATCGAGTTCTCTGTCCTCTTCTGCATCTTCTGCCTACAGCGATCTTTGGCTGACGAGTCTTAAAAACCAACCGAGCGAAGCTTCCAAGATGTGGTTCACTCGATTTGCAACCATGGTCTTCGGTGTTGTCCAGATTGGGATTGGCATCTGGGCAAGCACATTCTCCAACAGCGTGGTCAACAACGCCTTGACCATCGCTGGATTTTCCTCCGGGGTGCTCCTCGGCTGGTTCTTCTTGGGGTTGTTCCAACCCCAAGTCGGACAACGTGCAGCGATCGCAGGTGGGGGTTTGGGACTCGTCGTTCTTTTGTGGATCCAGTTTGTTCTCAATAAGCCCGACGATGTGCAGATCTCCTTTCCATGGCTTTCGTGCATCGGCTCGTTAGTGACCTTTGCAAGTGCCAGTTACCTGTCGTACTTGCCAGCTTTGAAGACCTCGAAGAATACAACCGTTTAGGGAAAATAGTGGCTGGAGGTTCATGCCCTAGCCCGCTTCGAGTACGAGCACGAGCACCGTTTCACTGAGCACGTGACCAACGCAGCCCACCGCAAATTGAATCAACCGAGCCAATAAACTTCCTTAAGTACAAAAAACAACGAATCATGTACCAAAGATATCTAGCCTACGCCTTGGCGTTCCTGATGCTTGCCACTTGCAGTATGAATCTGCAAGGACAGCAGGAAGTTCCGATCGATGCCGAAAAAATCGAGAGGTTTAAGCAGCAAGTTCGTAGGATTGTCGATCCGGCCATTGGTGAAGGTAAAATGCCGGGTTGCGTGATCGGGGTCGGGAATCGAAACGGCCTTTTTTATCAAGAGGCCTTCGGCAATCGATCGATCGATCCGATCCAACCCATGACGCTCGATACGGTTTTTGATTTAGCATCGATCACCAAGCCGGTGGCGACGGCCACTTCGATCATGCAACTGATCGAACAGGGCCAGCTTCGACTTAATGACAAGGTGGCGACCCACTTTCCGGATTTCGCAGTCAATGGTAAAGAGCCGATCACCATCGAACATCTCCTGCTCCATACCAGCGGACTGATTCCTGACAATCCGCTGGCAGATTACCTCGAAGGCCCCGAGGTCGCTTGGCAAAAAATTCTCGGACTGAGTCTTTCGTCTCCGATAGGGACCGCTTTCAAGTATTCCGACGTGAACTTCATCATCCTTGGAAAGATCGTCGAGAAGATCTCAGGGAAAACGCTGGATATATACACGAGGGATCATGTCTTTCATCCGTTAGCGATGGCAGAAACCCTTTACAACCCGCCGGAGTTTCTTATCAATCGATGTGCACCGACCGAGAAACGCGACGATCGATGGATTCAAGGTGTCGTCCACGATCCTAGAGCTTATCATCTCGGAGGCGTAGCAGGCCATGCGGGACTTTTTTCTACTTTAAGAGATCTTTCGATATACGCCAGATCGATGCTCGAAGGATTGAACGGTCAATCGAACATCGTGTTCCTTGAGAAAATCCAACCGATCCTCGCTCCAATGACCTTGCATAAGATGACGCGAGGCTATGAAGTTCCCTCGGGTGTACGCGGATTGGGCTGGGACAAACGCTCTGGCTATTCCATCAATCGCGGTGATCTCTTTAGCGACAAAGCCTTCGGCCACGGAGGATTTACCGGCACGGTTTTGTGGATCGATCCAGGGACGGACTTGTTCTATATCTTTTTAAGCAATCGCGTCCATCCCGACGGCAAAGGACTTGTCAATCCTATCGCCGGTCGAATAGCCAATCAAGTCGTCGCTGCTTTCGGAGATTTAAGATCGGATCCGAGAAATGGGCTCTCTGATAAGCCCGTTCGACCCGTATCGGTTCGAAACGGTATCGATGTTCTTGAATCCCAGGATTTCGAACTTTTAAAAGGCAAACGAGTCGGCTTGATCACCAATCATACTGGGCGCAATCTCAAAGGACTCAACACCGTGACGGTACTGAGCCAAGCCCCAGGAGTTCAGTTGTCAGCATTGTTTAGCCCTGAGCATGGATTAGAGGGGAAACTCGATATCCCTAAAGTGGATAATTCGCAGGACAAAAGCACTGGGCTTGTCATCTACAGCCTCTATGGTGAGACGCGAAAGCCTACGGCCCAGATGCTAAGCGGAATCGATACGATCGTTTTTGACATTCAAGACATCGGCACCCGTTTTTACACGTATGTTTCGACGATGGGCGAGGCGATGAAAGCGGCCGCAGAGCACGGTAAGGAGTTTGTGGTTCTGGATCGCCCCAATCCCCTCGGTGGGCAAATCGTCACCGGTCCGATGCTCGACAAAGGGCAAGAAGCCTTCGTCGCCTTTCATTCCTTACCGGTTCGACATGGAATGACTATCGGTGAATTGGCCAAAATGTTTCTTGAGGAGCTCAAACTGGATGTCAAATTAACCGTCGTGCCATGCGAAGGCTGGACTCGGGAGATGACTTGGGAACAGACTGGCCTGACCTGGATCAACCCCTCGCCCAATATGCGGAGCCTAACTCAGGCATTTTTGTATCCTGGGGTAGGATTGATCGAGTCAACGAATGTATCGGTTGGACGAGGTACCGACACTCCATTTCAAGTCGTAGGAGCACCGTGGATCAAAGGAGTCGACTTCGCCCAAGAACTCTATAGGGCAGACTTGCCCGGTGTTGTTTTCGTCCCAATCGAGTTTACACCCGATTCGAGCAAGCATGCCAACGTCGCTTGTCAGGGAGTCGAACTGATCATCACCGATCGGAAACGATTCGAGAGCGTGGCGACCGGTTTAGCCCTGGCCCAGGCATTGCGTAAGCTTTATCCGGAGGCTTGGGAGACCAAGAATTTGAATACTCTGCTTAGGAATCAAATCGTCCGCGACGCAATTCTCGATCGAAGCGTTGATCCTCGGTTCGATGAAAGATTGAATATGGGAATTTTTGAGTTCCGGCAGCGTCGTCAAAAGTTTTTGATCTATCCCTAGTTTCAGTTTCGCCGCGCGTGCCGGATATGAGTTTAGGACGCTTGAAAAATTGTTGTGGCTGAGAATTTGCGCTACTGGTCTTGTTGTAAGCGTACAGGTGGCTTGGGGATATCAGCAAGTTCGAGCTTGGATAAAACCAACCCAAGGACACGGTTCGGGTTACTAGCCACGGGGCCGCAGGCCCAGTTAACCCGAAGTGTAAACGAGGAAGCACTCGAGTGTGCGTCACGCGAAGCCATAGGCCGTGCACTGACGCTGCCTCCCTTACGGTTCGGGTTACTAGCGAAGCCACCGGGCCGCAGGCCCAGGTACCCGAAGTGTCAACGAGGAAGCACTCGAGTGTGCGTCATGCGAAGCCATCGACCGTGTACTGTCGCTGCCTTGCTCACGGTTCAGGTTACTAGCGAAGCCACTGGGCCGCAGGCCCAGTAACCCGAAGTGTCAACGAGGAAGCACTCGAGTGAGCGTCATGCGAAGCCATAGGCCGTGTACTGTCGCTGCCTTGCTCACGGTTCGGGTTACTAGCGAAGCCACGGGGCCGCAGGCCCAATACGGTGATCCGACCCATCGCGAGTTTGACCCTATTTCAGTTGCTGGAGCACTTGGCCGTTGTCAATCTGCCAGATCCACAGGACACCGTCTTGCCCGCCCGCAAACGCCAGCGGAACCTTGCCAGCGACCACCGAGCAATAAATCGCTTCGCCCGGCCCACCCAGCACTCGAACTTGTCCTCCGTTGCTCGCATCATGGACCCGAACCTGTCGATCCGCTGAAGAAGAGACCACTTGGTTGGTTCGACCCACAAACGCTAAAGCGGTCACCTCTTTGCCAAAGCCAGGGATGTTTCGAGTTGCTGACCCGCTCTCGACATCCCAGATCTTGATGGTGTTGTCCGCCGACGCACTTGCGATCCAATGGCTATCATCGTGCCAAGTAACGCCTAACACGTGGTGAGTGTGGCCTTCCAAAGTCCGAGGCGGTGCATCCGCATCGACACGATGGAGCCGTAAAAGCTTATCTGCTGCACCGGTGGCGACCGTTAAGCCGTCGGGCGAAAGCTTAGCGACCAAAATCGAATCGCTATGGACTTGCCCCCAATCCTTGGCAATACCGCCATCTGCAACACGTACCAGCTTCAACTCACCAAAACGACTCGGTGCTCCACTCCCAACGACCAAATGCTGACCATCTTGGCTCCAATCCATCGCCGTGACCCGGTCGCTAAAAGGCGAATCGTTCGCGTTACCTATGGTTCGTTCAAGCACCCAGCGATTGCCCCAGTCCCAGACCAAAGATCGTCCATCATCGACCGTCTCGCAAAGGAATCCCGTTGCTGTAGCGATCAAGCTGCTGATGTTGGCCGCTCCACCTGCAAGTACAGTTTGCTGAACTCCTTTATCCCCGCGAATAATGGAAATCGAACCATCATTGCGGGCAGTTACGATGCTACGATGATCGGCAGTGAACGTTCCTTTGACGACGGGCAAAGGAACCGCGCCAGCTTGTACCTGCATGAGTCCTTGCTCGAACTGAGCTGTCTTCTGTTTCTCTTGCTCCAAGGTCATCTGAAACTGTGCGAGATTCATAGCGGCCTTCTCGATCGCTTGGGCTGCTGTCGCAATGGTTTTATCCATCGTAACCAGCTTGCCTTCCACATCCATCTTGGCCTTCATCGCCGTAGCTTGCGTTTGCTTTTTGGCCTCGACATCCTTGGTCGCAGCCTCCATTTTCTTCATCGCTTCTTCGACCGCCGCTTTTGCAGCTACCATCGCCGCTTCGCTATCGGCTACCGCCTTGGTCTGCGCATCGAGTTCGGTCTGCTTCTTTCCTAAATCCTCCATGATCTGATTCCGCGAGGTTTGCAGCTTTCCATGAGCCTCCATCTCGGCCTGCTTGGCCTTCTCAAGCTCTGGAACCTTGGCGGTCGCTCGATCCACCTTGGCCTTGTGCCTGGCTAACGCCAACTCGGATTGATCGATTTTACGTTGGTTCAATGAGTCTACTTTTTGTTCCCAAAGCATCGCTCCATCGGCAGCCTTCCACGCTTTGATCAAACCATCGGCACCGATTGTGGCAAATTTGCTCGAATCCCCCGCTGCGATCACATGCTGCAAAGGACCGCCATGGCCAACGGTTCGAAGCACCGCTCCATCGGTTCCTTGCACGACCCGAACATTCCCATCTCCCGTTGCGACCAAAATGCGCGCGACTCCACCTTCCTCATATCGAGATAAACCTATCACATCACCAACGTCTCCCAAGCGATCGATCTTGGTCAATGCTGCGGGAACTTCGGCAGTCCCAGTTGTCAAACCCCACCATTGGGTTTTCTTCTCAGGGGTGATCCCAACAAAGGATTGCGCATCGTTACTGACCAATCCCTTCAATGGCTGCTCGAGCTTTCCAACAAACGTAGGCTTGATCGCAACGGCCGCACCCGTTTCGTTTGGATCGATGGAGTACTGATAAGCTGCCGCGTCTTCGCCAACAACCCACAACTTGGTCCCATCGTTGCTCCAAGCCATCGATGAAACGACACTCGGACACTCGAGCGTATGCGACACAGAACTCTTATCGGCGCGAATAATCTCAAGGGTTGGCGTTCGGGTCGCTTTGGCAATCGAGATACCGTTGTTGGCGATCGAGACGCTGTGGGCACCTTTTAGCAGAGTACCAATGCCATCTTCGGCTACCGCTGTATTCCTTTTCCAAATCTTGATATCGCGGAATCCACCTGTAGCGATCCGAGCTGCATCTGGACTGATCGCCACCGATTGAACCATGTCCAAGTGAGCTACAGGAAGTTGTGTCTGCAATTGCGTCTGCGTGGCCGGATCGACCAAAAATGCAACGTCAGCAGCACCGTCAAGCGACGGCCAACGGTAAACAATCGTTTGATTGGCACGCCCTGTTGCAACCCATTGCCCATCGGGACTAGCCGCCATCGCATACATCGGGCGAACTGTATCGGGAACCTGCTTCCACTGCGCTGCGTTCAGAGGCTTGAGCACTCCGGCAGGTGCCCCAGCATCGATCCATGCCTGTATCAAATTGGCCTCTTCAGGAGTCAATCGCTTGGCCCCCACCGCGTTCTTGTCCGGAGGCATTACCGATTCATCGGTGGCTCGGACGCGTTTGACCAACTCGCTTTCAGCCCCCTTGCCAGCGACGATCGATACACCGCTGTCTCCACCCTTGGACAACTTGTCAAAGGACTCCAAATTCAATCCCCCCTCTGCCTTTTGCGTGTTGTGACACGCAAGGCAATTCGCCCTGAGGATTGGCAACACATGGTTTGCGTAATCCTTGGCCTCCGCAGGCCCTTGGCCATGCACCTGCAAGCTGCCTGCGAGCAACAAAGCCAGCAAGCCCGCAATTGAAAATGGAGAGGTGATCTTTATGAACTTCAAAAGCATGGTAGGAACTCTCGGCATCGAGGAGATTTAATTCTTATTTAGGGGCTTCAGGGGCTGGAACGATTCGTAGCCTCAGCGGAGCCGATGAAACAAACGAAGGAAAATCCTTCGGTGCAATTTCCTTAGCTAGCGCTTCTATTTTTGGATTCGTTTCGGCGATGATCTTCTCTGCAGCAGGACGGTCTCCAGTCCAATTCGGATCGGAAAGCTTGGCCTGGATCCGGTCTCGATAGGCTAACAATCTCGCATGGGATTCCGGATGCAAAGACTGTTTGAGCACAATCTCAGTCTGGAACCAAATCGTATATTCACCCGGCGTTGCATCCGCAGCGACTTTAATCTCCGGTGTCGCCTCTGCAGCATTGGGAGGCAACTCAAACTCACCGAGCGTCACCTTGGCCGGAACGTTCTGAGGTCGCATAACCCCTTTCTGCTCTCCACCGGCTCGGCGTATGGCTTTGATTGGGATTTTGGCACTCCCACCAAGCGGGATTTCAAGAATCCAACCAGGTCCATCACCAGCCTTGAGCTGAATCGGTGCAATGTCTTGTTCGATGACTTTCAATTGCCATTGGCTCGACAAACGGGCTTGAGGCAAACCCCGTTCGGCAGAAGCTGAGACCGCGATCGTGCTTGCTCGTATCGGCACAACGATTTCCTGGTTCGCGTTGTTTGGATCCGTCAAAGCCCCTTTGGCAACTGGGTTGATCAAACCGACCCAATTGGTCGCGTTTTCTTCAGCGTAAAAAACCAGTTGCGTTTCGGTTTGCCCTGGTGCGATCACCGCTGGGTACACCGAAACACCCGCGGGTAAGCCCTCGCAGGTCACCTGAACCGGTCCGGCGAAACCTCCAGCTCTGCGAATACTGACTTGCATGGCGCACTGCCCACCCTTGGTCAATCCAACGCCAGTGGTTTTAGCTTGTGGAGCATTGTTCGTATCAGGAACCCAATGCCCAACGGCATGGATTCGTGGTTGCTGCGGCCCGACGCGTAGAGTCACAGGGGATTTGAATTTGCTTGAAGCCGACAACTGTAGATCGCTTACCGAGAGCCGCACATGCTTACCCGCAGATCCTGCGGGAATCGTAAAGATCGGATCGAGGGATGTCATGCGGACGGCTTTGGTTCCAGACCCAATCCCGTCTTCTGCCACAGCAATGATCTCGCGACCAACGCTACTGATTCGGGCTCGGTAGTCCTTGACCCGTTGCTCGATCGCCGGATCGATTGCGGTGCCTGTAGGGGCATTCATCACCGCTTGGATTTCAGCAACCTGCTCAGCCGTTGGAGCAGGAGTTATTCGATCGGCGACAATTCGAATATCGGAAAGATCGGAGTCTGAAAACACCTCGCATTCATAGACCGCACCTTCGGCAACCGGAAACTCGATCTCCAAAGAGGGTTTCGATGAGCTAAGCTCAACCGTTGTTTGCCAGGGCGGGGCTGGATAAGTTCCACCAGCAACAACAGTGTTAGGCTCGATGATCGGCCAAGGAGCCATGGATTCGGCAAACGCTTTAAAGGGTGGCTTCCAAGCTAACGTGCTTAGAAGCGGATGATTTTCAGGTGGATCGATCACCAATGCAAAGACGGTGGAATCCGACGATCGAAACAGAAAATCGTAGATCCTAAGGTAAACATCCTCGATCGGATCGCTTGGGATCGAAACGGGCTTTTCAAACACAACAGGCGATTTGCCCTGAGCTCTAAGTTGATGGAGTGTAAACTGCTTGCTATCGGTCACTGTCATAGCAGGGATCGTGGCCGCATCAAAGACTTGGCCAGCAAGCAGGCACTTAGGCCAATGGTCGGTTTTCTTCGTTTTTACAACGACCTTATCGCTACGCTTTGTGGTTCCCACATAACAAACCCCTGGCTTGAGCTCCGGAGGATTCTTCGGATCAATGTTCCCAGGTAAAACCTCGACAGGAGTACTGACCACCGCGATCATTCGCGAGTTCGAGATACCATAACGACCAACCGCCCAGACCTCGTAGTAACCAGGAGGCGTGGCCGGATCGACCGTAACGCTAAACTGGCCATAACTCTTTTGCGGCACATCATCCAATGGCAGATTCGGAGCCGCATCGAGAACTGCGCTGATACGAGGGTCGGAAAAGACCAGCGACTCGATGTCCTGGTTGAACCTTCCTGCCGTCACCCGAAACGCATTAGGCCCAGCGGTGGAAAGCACTGGTGGAAAAACCGAATCGAGTGCCACCACGGGGGCCTCGCTTCGTAACCGACCGCAGAGCAAACCCAACACCAGCAAGCACAGCGCTGGTTTTATCCTAGAAAGCAATTTCATGGGTCTGCGTCGGCTTAATGATTAAACAGGAACTCTTTACTATTGACGATACCCCAGACGAGGTCCTCGTAAGCTTCCTTGAGACGATCGGCCCGCTGCATTAGATACTCCATGGCAACATTTTGTTCGGAATCTGTTGGGACTCGCCCGAGACTCCGAAGATACAATTCACGGATCCGATCCGGGGACGTCTTGCGTATATTCTCCACCGGACTCAGGCTTTGATCGACCACAGTCGCATTTGCCCACTGAGCGGCCCTACCTGAATCCGCCGAAAGCTTGCTCTGCATCTCTTTAGAGTTGAGCAGGTGGAGGCTTTGCGCTAAGGTCGAAGAGTTCGTACGCTCGCATTCGCAAGCCGTTGAAGAGTCAGGCCGTCCAAAGACTGTCAAAAAGTAGGAAGCAAAGGAGGTGTCGGGCAACTCCATCGCTCGCGTTCCGGCAGGCATTCCATCAAAGCCGGTCGAACTTCCTGTAACGGTATCGATGCAATCGAGCAAAAGTTCTGCCGAAAGACGCTTAGGATAGAACCTAGAATAGCAGTTAGTGTCCCTGATATTCAAATCATTGGCTGCAGAACTCAATTGATAAGTGGTCGATGTACAAATCGAGCGTATCAGGTGCTTTAGGTCGTACCCAGAATCGACAAGTTGCTTGGCAAGCGCATCGAGCAACTCAGGATTCGACGGTGGATTGGTAATCCGCATGTCATCCTCGGGTTCAACAAGCCCCTTACCTAGAAAATGCTTCCAGTAGCGGTTCGCAACCGACTTCGCAAAAAAAGGATTCGTCGGAGAAGTCATCCAATGGGCCAAGGCACCGCGTGGATCTTCATAATTGGCAAGTTCCGCTTTCCCTGAGTCCAATCCGGTGGCGGGCAAAGCTTGGCCGGTCTTGGGATGGCTAGCCGTCGCGGCTGCAACCCGGCTTACAAAGCGAGGTTCGTTGGGAAGTGCACCCTCGCGGCGATCGACCGTTGAGAAAAAGGCGGCCATTTGGTAATAGTCTTGCTGAGCCCACTTCTCGTAAGGATGATGGTGGCATCGAGCGCACTGCAAGCGTTGCCCCATGAAAAGCTGGGCGATGTCTTCGGTCCTCGATTCGGTATTGTTAACTTGTCGGAACCAAATCACCGCTGGGTTGCTTTCGGCATCTCCCGTGGCAGTCAGCAACTCCCGAACCATGATGCTAATCGGCTTGTTTTCAAAAAAACCTTGCCGCAACCAATCATGGAACGCATAAGCACCGTACCGCGTTTCTTCGTTGCTTCGATTATTTCGCAGGATCGCAGACCACTTCGATGCAAAATTCGATGCGTAATCGGCAGAAACAAGCAACCGATTGGTGATATCGGTTCGTCTCTGTTGGATGGCTTCGGGTGCATCACCTCCAGCGACCGACAAGGCTCGAAACGACTCAACCTCCTCAACCGTTGGCAATCGTCCAGCGATGTCCAAAGTGACCCGCCTGAGGAAAGTCGCGTCGTCGCATAGTCCTGAGGGTGGAATCCCGAGCGTCTTGAGTTTTTGAAAGACCGCTTCGTCGATCGGCCCACGCGCGATTGGAAGCGATTGGGTCAGTGTCCCAAGCGGTACGCTGGCTCGAAATACGGTAACTTGGCCTAAGTATCTAGCCATGATCGATACTTCGCCTGCATAATCGCGTACGCTTACAAGGCCCCCGACGCTGACTTCTGCCATATCGAGGTTGTTCGATTCATACTGAACCGTACGCGTGACATCCTCGGTCGAGCCGTCGCTATAGTTCGCGATGACACTGAGTTGCTGCTGCGTGTTTCTAGCCATTTGACGTGCCGATGGCTTGACTGAAATCGATGTCACCTTGCGTCCGTTCGGATCACCGTAAGGCATCGCTTGTGAAATCCAACGCCTAAGCAATCGGTATTCATGACTGTCGAGTTCCATTCGCTGACCACCACCATGAGGTACCGTGCCAACGGATTTCGTCAGGAGCAAGCTTGTGTCTGGTGCAGCGGGAAAGAGCCTTCGGCCCCGAGATTCACGAACCAAGTGTTCGTAGTCTTCAAGCGGTTCGGAACCAAGCAGCGAGAGTCGAAATCCGTTCTGCCCAGCAAGCTTGCCGTGACATCCACCACCATTGCAACCAAACTTGGTAAAGATCGGTACGATTTGGTTGGAGAAATTGACAGGTTCTTCGGCTCCCGAAAGCTCAATTTTAATAGGTATTTGTGCAGGCATGTATCCATCGGCAATGGCAGTCACCGTCAGAGTGCCAGTTGCGATCGGAGAGACCAAACCTGCAGGGTCGATAGCGATCAACCCCGGTTGAGACATTTCAAATCGGACATTGCGAGTCAAGTCGACGACTGCACCGTCGGCAGTTGCTGGGCTATGAACAAGCAGTTGTGCCCGAGCATCGGCACCTCGGAGAGTAATCTCGGCGGTGTCAAAAACCAGAGCCTTTGGATCCTGCGCCGAGGCGATTTTTGTGTTGAAAACAACCAAAAGCAGGGCGGTGACCAATCCCCAAAGGAGTACCAACGAATGATGCAATTGCTGACGCGTTGGAACTTGTACTATCGTATTCACAGCAGCCTCTAGATCAGCTCGCGGATGGGTTCGTGATCGACTAAGAACTGAGGGCGGCCAGACGGATCGACGATCGTGGTGGTCGATGTACTGATGCCCAGGTTGTGGTACAGGGTGGAGATGATCTCCTGCATGTGAACCGGCCTTTCTTTGGCATATTCACCGAGTCGGTTCGTCGCACCGATGGCTTGGCCGGTTCGCATTCCGCCTCCGGCCATCCAAGCACTGCTGACTTGAGCCCAGTGATCTCGACCGGCCCCATTGTTGATTTTGGGTGTTCTGCCGAATTCGCCCCAAACGATGACCGTCACATCATCGAGCATTCCGCGAGCCGAAAGATCGTCCATCAACGCGCTTAGGCATTGATCGAGTTTACCGCCGTGGTCACGGACAAGGTCAAAGTTTGCTCCGTGAGAATCCCATCGACCGTAGCTAAGGCTTACAACACGCACCCCGGCTTCGATCAATCGCCTTGCGATCAAAAGATGATCGTTACAAGTAGGAGCTCCATCGTATTGGTATTTGTAAGGTTTTCCGTCACCGTATCGTTCAACAAGCTTGGGATCTTCTTTGCTCAGATCAAGAGCATCGAGAAGCTTGCTGCTGGTCAACACATCCAAGGCACGTTGCTCGAAAGCGTCCATACCTGCCATGATTCCAGAGTTGTCGATGTCGCGTCGCATCGTATCGAGGCTGGTTAGCAAACGCCGGCGATCTTTGAGGCGATCAAGGCCGATCGATTGGAGTTTCATATTCTCCATGCCAGGCCCGTCGGGCTTAAATGCCGAGTAGGCTGCGCCTAAGAAACCGGCTTCTCCGGAATTCGACCATGGAACATGCTGTGTCTTGGCCGCCAATCCCACAAAAGGAGGAACGGCAGGATCGACCGATCCTTGGATTTTCGCGACGGCAGATCCAATCGAGGGTCGTCCGCCGAGGGCTTTGAGATCGTCTGGGAACCAACCGCTCATGCACTGGTGCGATTCGTGACGATCCTTGCAACCGACAACCGAACGAATCACAACCGACTTGTCCATCCTCTGGGCCAATTGAGGAAAGACTTCGCAAATTTGAATACCGGGAACGTTGGTTGCGATAGGACTGAATTCACCTCGGATTTCCGAAGGTGCTTCTGTTTTGATTTCCCACATGTCTTGGTGAGGTGGACCACCACCCAAGAAAATATTGATTAAGCCTTTGTGAGAATTGCGTTTGCCGGCTTGATCCTCGGCCCGAAGCAAGTCCGCGAGAGAAAAGCCTCCGAACCCAAAACACAGAGAGCCTGCCGACAGGAAACTTCGTCGAGAAAGCCCACTGCACATACGATGCGAACCGCCAAAAAAGTTAAGCATGGCATGATTCCGTGTTTGAGGGGTGAAATGGCGGGAACCCCACGTTTGGGGTTAGGTTCTCCGAGTGGTTATCCCACGAGCCGGCCAAACCTCCTTATATTATGGTTCCTTCGTACAGGGCGGTGCAAGTCCAGGAGGACAGGAATCCATCATTTAGGGGGGTTAGGGGAAATGGTACCAGTTACCCGGATTGTAGCGGTTTTCATTGCGATTTGCCTTGTCTCCTTGGCATTCGCGGATGAAAAAAATCGACGCGAGCAAGCCGTCAGGGACGACAAAAAAAATCTTGCGATCGATAAAAGATGGCTCTACAACGACATCGACGCAGGGTTTGCGGAGGCCAAAAAAGTCGGAAAGCCCCTGTTGATCGTCCTGAGATGCGTGCCGTGCAAAGCCTGCACTGGGATCGACGAGGGTGTCTTGAGTGCAAAGGAACTCGAGGAACAACTCGACCAATTCGTTTGTCTAAGGCTGATCAATGCCAATGCGATCGACCTTTCAAAGTTCCAGTTCGACTATGACCTTTCTTTCTCAACGTTGATCTTTCATCCCGATGGCAAGCTCATTGCTCGCTATGGATCATGGCAACATCAACTCGATGAATCCGAAACATCCACCAAGAGCTTGCAAGCTGCGCTGTCGAAGGCACAAAAAATTTTCGCGGCTTGGGATTCCCACAAAGATAACCTCGAGCCCAAGCAGGGAGGCCCGACCCCATTTCAATTACCCATAGAGATCCCCGGTTTGGCGGGCAAGTACAGTCGCGAACTGAACTGGGAGGGAAATGTCGTGCAAAGCTGTGTGCATTGCCATCAGATCGGTGATGCGTATCGAGCATGGTATCGAAAAAAAGAAGAGGTCATTCCGAAGGAACTGATTTACCCAATGCCCGATCCGCTGACGATCGGTCTGAAGATGTACCAGGAGGTTGGGACGAGGATTCGGGATGTTCAACCTGGCAGCATCGCGATGACAGCAGGCTTTCAAAAGGGGGACGAAATCTTGGCGATCGATGGCGCTCCGATCGTATCGCTTGCCGATATTGCTTGGGCTCTGCACCGTAGCTCAAATCCGCAGAATTCGGTTTGGACGATTCAAAGGGGCGCAGAGAACCTCGCCTTAGAAGTTGAACTGAAAGAAGGTTGGAGGAGCAATACCGACATCGCTTCGCGAGTGGGAACATGGCAAATGCGAGCCATGGCATTGGGGGGCATGGTTCTTAAGTCGCTCGATGAGGAAAAGCGCAAGGAGATGAAAATCGAATCAGATGATTTAGGTCTCCTTGTGCATGCTGTCGGCGAGTACGGCGAGCATGCGGCAGCAAAAAGGGCAGGCTTTCGCAAGGGAGATGTCTTGCTATCGATCGAGGGTATTTCTGGCCCGATCGACGAAAGCCGACTGATTGGAAATTTGCTAAGAATGCATCCGAAGGCTACGCAACTGAAAGCGACGGTATTGCGCCTGCAAGATCGCATCGATTTATCCTTGCCTATCCAATAAGTTCCATTCTTGGACACGAACAGATCAAGTTACGTTTCAACGAGGAATCAAGCATGAAAACAACGAAGGCTCACGATGAACGCGTTGCAAAACTGACCTTTGAATCGGTTTATCCTCACTACCTAAAAAAGATCGAGAGCAAGGGGAGAACCAAGGAGGAGTTGCACGAGGTGATTCGTTGGCTAACAGGTTTTAAGGAGAAGGACTTGCAGGGGTTGATCAAGGATGGTGCGACGTTCGAGGAGTTCTTTTCCCGAGCGACCCTCAACGCAAATGCGGTGCTCATCAAGGGCACTATTTGTGGGTATCGCGTCGAGGAAATCGAGAACCCGTTGACCCAGCAGGTTCGGTATTTGGACAAGTTGGTTGACGAGTTGGCAAAGGGCCGTCCATTGGAAAAGATCTTGCGAGTTCCATGATGCGAATACCTCGCACTGTTAGCCGATTCGCTTGAGGTGATGGTCGCAGAGCGTGGTTGTCAAGAAATTATGTACCTGCAACTGCAGGTGGTTTCTTGAGTATCCCCTCGACAATTTTTCCAGGCTGGCCATCGAGTAGACTGCCAACCCCTCCGGGCCTTGCGAAAACTAGCTTGCTAGGTTCAAGCCCAAACAAATACATCAGCGTCGCATGGTAGTCGTAATGATGCACAATGTCCGTGACGGCTTGGTATCCGAAATCATCGGTCTGCCCGTAGATCAAACCCTGCTTGACCCCTCCACCTGCCAGCCATGTGCTAAAGCCGTACGTGTTGTGATCCCTACCGATGTTTTTCTCGTTTTGAACCACAGGCAATCGCCCCATTTCTCCACCCCAATGCACCAATGTGCTATCGAGCAACCCTCGTTGCTTGAGATCCTTGACCAAAGCAGCCGAAGGTTGGTCGGTCTTCTTACAAGCACCCGGCAATGCGTCTTTGATGTTACCATGATGATCCCACTGTTGGGTCGAAGTGTAGATCTGAACGAATCGAACCCCGCGTTCGACCAATCGTCGCGCGATCAAACACCGTGTCCCATACTCACGCGTCGCGTCTTGATCCAACCCATACATCTTGTGAGTCTCTTCGGTCTCCTTGCTGATATCCAGTGCCTCTCGCGCTGCGGTTTGCATCGCTTCGGCTAACTCGTAACTTGCCATGCGAGATTGCAAATCGATTTCATAAGCTCGATTCGAAAGATGCTCGGCATTCAACTGTTTGAGTAGCTCTAAATAAGCTTTTTGGGATCGACCTGCGAGATGGGGTGGTGGGTTGAGGTTCAAGATCCGTGGTTCTTGAGGCCGTATCACTGTCCCTTGATACATCGAAGGCAACCATCCATTCGACCAGCAATCGGTTCCCAACACAGGCAATCCACCTGGATCGGTCAGCACGACAAAGGCTGGTAACTGCTGGCTCTCACTGCCGAGCCCATAAGTGATCCACGAACCGAGCACCGGGCGACCTTCGGTGATCCTGCCATGATGCAAGGCGTAGATCGACTGTCCGTGATTATTGACTCCTGTATGCATGGAACGGATCAGGGTGATATCGTCTGCGATTGAGCCTAAGTGCGGTACGAGTTCACTGAGTTCCATGCCGCATTGGCCGTAGTGCTGCCACTTCCATGGTCCTGCCCAGATCTTGGCCGACGACTCTGCCGCGTTATCGTATTTGAGCTCCCCTGAGTAGTTCTCGCCGTTTCGTTTTTCGATCTCAGGTTTCCGATCGAACAAGTCCATGTGGGACGGCCCACCCTGCATGAACATCGAAATCATCGCCTTGGCCTGAGGTGCCAAATGCGGTGTTTTTGGTTTCATATCGTATTGAATCGGCTGCAAAGCCGGCTTGGGAGGCTCGCCAAGAACCTGCTGCGCGGCGATACCGGCGATCCATAGCGTGGCTCCAGCGATCCCCTGTTGGGCCAGAAAATGGCGTCGCGATGAAACAGACATTCGTTAAAAACTCCGCTGCGGTTGGTTCCGTTAATCGATGTACAAGAAGGCATTCGACGAGAGCAACGCTTGACAAAGCAGAGCCAAGGCTTGTTCATTGGCCTTAGCCGGCTCCAGAGCCCCGCCGTTGGGTGCTGCAGGTTGTTCTGGATTCGGCTGAGCCAGCAGGCTCCGTTGTTGAATTAACCATTGAACAAGCTCATCTCGACGGACCTGGCTTGGATCGTACCCGTAAGCCAACTGCCAAGCTCTTAGAACCTGTGCCGCTGGATCCTCACCGGCCTCTCTTGCAACACGCTTGGCGAAATGTTCTGAGATCCTCACGACCGAACTATTGTTCATCAGCATCAGCGACTGAGTCGCTACGGTCGATTGCGAACGTCGGTCGCAGTTAGGTGCGGTACTAGCGGGATCAAAAGGTTCGATAACCCCCAGGGGCATCGATCGCCGGACTTGAACGTAGATGCTGCGTCGATAAGCGTCGGCGACCTCCTCATGCTTGGCTACCAAGATTCCGTTGCCGTCTCGAGTTGCCTTGCCAATGATGAATTGCCCAACTTCATCCGGATTGACCTTGCTCGGCGATCCGTGCATTCTCAATGTTAAAACCCCCGCAGCATCGAGCATCGCATCCCTAACGGATTCGGATTGCAATCGCCGCACGTTGGTTCGCCCGAGCCAAATATTCTGTGGATCGGTATCTAGGCCCCCAGCAGGCCTTGCCGATGATCGTCGATAGGTTTCCGAGATAAGTATTTCGCGGGAAAATTTTTTCCGACTCCATCCTGAATGCACCAACTCACTGGCCAACCAATCGAGCAACTCTGGATGCGTGGGTCGCTCACCCAACATTCCAAGTTCACCAGGATTCGAAGCGATCGCGCGGCCGAAATGATGCATCCAGGTGCGATTCACATAGGAGCGGGTCAGCAATGGATGAACACCCTGGGTCAGCATCCTCGCAAACTGTAGCCTTCTGCCGCTTGTAGGAACACTCGCATCATCTGCGGCTATCTTGTCGTGTTCACTGAGGATGCTCAATCCCCCTGGGTTGATCGGATCTTTCGGCTGCTGAAAGTCGCCGCGGTTGAAAAGGAATGTTACCGGTACCTGATTTGGAACTTCTGAAAAGCCTGCCAAGAAGACTTCGGCAGGACGTTTGGATTTGATCTCTGATTGGAGCGTTTCATACTTTTTATTGAACTCATTGATACGCGTGCCATCGTAAAGGATGGCACTGCCGCGATCGACATTGAGGCTTGGGAAATCCCGCAGGAGTTTCTGCTGATCCTCCGTTCGTTTATCGGCTGGGGTAGATCGAGCGGCTTTCGCTGATTCGCGCTGCTCGTCTGGCAATTTCATCAGTTCCTTTTGAAAAATGTCTTCGACGATCCCATCGAGTTCCATGAGCCGCTTGGTTTCAAGTTCTCCGAGTTCCTTATCGACTTCGGAAGCCTGTTGTCGCTCATGGGCGTTCCAAAGGTTGACCAAGCGGGCACCTTTTCCCCTCCAGTTTTTCCAATCCAAACCGGGTTCCAGCAGAGCTCGGATGCGGTAGTAGTCGCGTTGCGAGATCGGATCGTAGCGATGATCGTGGCACTGAGCGCAACCGACCGTTAATCCGAGAAAAGAGCTCGACACAATCTTTATCGTGTCGGCAATAACATCGTTTCGAGCGACATTTTGATCGACACCGTTATGCTCGGTACCATCCGGAGCAGTTCGCAGAAATCCGGTCGCTGCCAGCAATCGTTGATGCTGGGCTTCGAGATTCTCCCAAGGTTGAGGTACCAGTTCATCGCCGGCGAGTTGGTGGGTTACAAACTGATCATAAGGTTCATCGGAATTGAAACTATCGATCACATAGTCGCGGTATTGCCAAGCCCATGGTCGCTCGGTGTCCTGTTCGCTGTAACCATCGCTGTCTGCATAGCCAGCCACATCGAGCCAGTGTCGCCCCCAATGCTCACCGTACCGAGGATCGGCAAGGAGTCGATCGACAAGACGCTCGTAAGCGTCGATGCTTGGATCGGCGATGAAGTCTGAGCATTCCTCTTGAGTTGGAGCAAAACCCCGTAGATCGAAGCTTAGACGTCGGATCAGCGTGAGTCGATCAGCGATCGGTGCAACAGGGATCTGCTTTTGGGCGAGTTTCTCGAGGATGAAAGCATCCAGTGGAGAATAAGCCGAGTTGGAAAGTGCTTGAGGGACTTGAGGAACCTCAACGGATCGCACAGGTTGGAAGACCCAGTAGCTACGTTCTTCTTCTGTCCAGTCCTCGATGGCTGGTGTCTGAGGTTCGGGGCGTTTGGTCAAGGCCCCTGCATCGAGCCAAGCTCGCAGGATTTCCTTTTGGGCGTCGGGGATCAGTTTGCCCCCTGGGGGCATCTGGCCATTTTCGATGCGCTGGAGCAACAGACTTTCTTTGGCCGATCCAGGAGCAATTGCAGCACCCGACTCTCCTCCTGATTTCATCAAGTGAACCAAGCGAAGATCCAGGCCCGCTTCGCGATGTTCTGCTTCGCCGTGGCAATGGAAACAATGGGTCTTGAGGATTCCACGCACCTGGGTTTCGAAGTAGATCGGTTCGGGTTCCTGCGAGATTGCAGGGGCGAGCAATCCGGATGCGAGTGCTTGTAGGGCAAGGATCCAGGTTGCCCATTTTGGCAACAGACCGTTTGGAAACATAAAGATTCAAGGGTGGGAGGGTGTTTAAGCCTGGGAGGGCCTCGAATTATACCATGCTCAATTCCCGTCGAGAGTAAGCGTAGAGGAACCTCGGGTAGATTTATTGAGGCTCAGGATTGCTGATATCCCGGGTGTTTGTTACTGGTTGCAGATGGCCGAGAGCCGTTTCATGAAAAGCGGCAGGGCGCAAGCCCAATACTGTAAAATCGGGACCTTGATGAAGTTGCATTTCCCAGTAATCGGCAAATGATAGCGGAGCAGCGCAAGCTGCCCGGTGAGTCTCAATATCCAGTAGTTTCCTGAGTGTTCGAGCGTGGAACACTACAGTTGACCCTTCGCCGGCGGGCTCGCGCAGTTGCACGCGTATTTTGTAGGTAGTGTAGCCAAATCAGTCAGTTTGCTGACAGAAAGGAGAAACGAAAGGAAACGAATTTGACTGGGCTGGTCCGTACCAGTTTAGAAGTCCTTACCAGAACTTCCACGATTCCGTGGTGGGGGGGAACGCAGACAGCTATGCGGGGTAACCCAATTTGTTGAAGAGGCCAGGTAGGGATAGGTTGGGGAGGTGCCGTTTTGGCGGAGACCGACTTGTTTTCGGTGCGCGACGCGACATGCAAGCGCCGCACGGGGCCATGCACCAAGTTGCATGCTGTTACGATTCGAACTCAACTAGTTCCTGCATCTCCACTTCAAAACAGTGTGTTTTCCCTAGAAGACCGATGGTTTCACAGCGGAGAGGACAGGAAACGAACAACCCACGAAATCCCTGGGGAAATCGAAGTTGAGAAACGAGGCGGCGCAAAATCCGACGCGCGTTGTAAAACAAGTTGTGCGCTGGCAGCGCGCGCGACAGCGCACCAGCAAAACCAACGTTCTAACCAACGAGCCGATTTATAGGGTCACATCCAAAACCCCTTAGAAAATATAGGGTCATGGATTTGGTTTATGGGGTCAGGCGAACAATAACACTGATCGTTCCCGATTCTTAATCGCTACTTGTCCGCCTCGGGTGACTGGGGGATTCCGGATGGACTCAGGGCAACGCGTAAGCCGAGGTCGTTGCCTCGGTTCGACGGGCCGACCCTGCCGCGGATCGCGTTACCGCCGCCCCAACCGCCGCCCCGAACTACGCGGAACCAACCGCCCTTGCCACCTTCAGGGTATGCACCGTTCAAGTCACTG
>Ga0315904_10003885_pt1 | contig 21698 bp, 17 predicted proteins | sample LakEriMetagenome_6_FD_203529 | JGI IMG/M metagenome (GOLD analysis project Ga0315904, IMG submission 203529) | Freshwater fungal communities from buoy surface, Lake Erie, Ohio, United States - Buoy 12 MA120 | ecosystem: Environmental > Aquatic > Freshwater > Lake | place: USA: Lake Erie, Ohio...
ACTGTATCATACACGGTACCAGCACCTAAAATATAAAAATAACCACCACCTGGTTTATTCACTCTAAACAATGAGTCGTAATTTTGTATTTTTAATGCATTAACAGCAGCTCCATATACATAATCAGCACAAAAAGCTCTAACTCTACTTAACGTAAGACCTAAAAATCCGTTCGTTATAGAAGAAACTCTAGCACATCTATATAGAACGGAATCGCTAATATTTGAAGTACCATTTAGTCTACAACTAAACGCAATCGATGTTACGTTATTGCCACCATAAAAAGCAATGTTTTTTATTGTTGTTGTATATGTTGCACCATAAGCTTGAAACACCCCACCAGGGTACTGTGTACCAGAAGTAGTCGAATATATGCCAATATTATCGATAGTAACAGGTCTTCTTTGATATGTATTGTTATTTAGACCTATGCATCCAATTCCCCCTCCATTGTTGCCTGAAAAATTATGAAAGCTACAATTTTTAATTTCATAAAGAGAATTATTACCGTTAGCATCAAAATTAAATCCAAATGAATTACATGCTGTGGTACTATTGGGTACAAAATATCCAGGTTTGAATGTTATATTACTAGACATATTTCCCACATAAAACCCAGCAGATATATTATCATTGAGAGTGGAATTTATTGTAACCGCATTTCCGTTTATATTAGTAATTGTACCAATGGTATTACTAAGCAACGTAGTAGAGGAAACAAGACGAGGAACTTCTACAACTAATATATCACCTATTTCCCAATTTGTAGTATCAGCAACATTTAAAATGTTAGTACCTGCTGTGTGATTTGTTGTTAGTGTTGTGTTTCTAGTTTTAGATCTTCCACAAATAGTTATACTGCTTTGCTGTATACCTGAGGCAGTAGTTCCATCGGAAACTGCTCCCGATCTATTAATAAGACCATATCTATTACCGGTAGTATCAGAGGGAAGTCCAAAAGTAATTTCAGCAGTAATTCCAGCAGATGAAATTGGGTCCGTAGAAGAACCCCAATCAAGAGTAGGTATACCAGTACCAAAATTTACAAATATTGAACCATTCGATGTAAGAGAAGTTGATTGTGTTCTACTACATTTTAGATTCCCAGCCGATAAGACAATACACGAACTATTTAAAATTGTTGCATTAGTAGCTCCTTCTGCTAAAGGAGCAGTAGCAAAAGCTCCGTCACCAAAAACTCCAACAACATCATATTCAACCGTATGATTTCCTCTAATAATAAATTTATCGCCTCCACCGGATTGTGGAGGAGCGCCTGCATTAGCAGTAGGAGTGGTTTGTCCAGCGGCAGCGGTTAACCAAGTTGATGCTGAACTCCAAAGACCAGATTGTTTAGAAATATACGTTGCCATGTTATAAAATTATTGCTTTTGTTGCTATCAGATTACTTAGAGTAGGATTAGTGAAATTTCCATAGAAAGAATCTTCACCTCCATCGGTTGCTATGTATCTATAATATGTTTTATCGGTTCCAGTAGTTGCATATACATACGAGTAAACTTCTCCACCTGCTATAGTTTCGAGCAACGTTGGGGTTGTTTTATAACCTCTCACTAATGTCATCCAATCAATTAAAGTACCTTGGAAGTATTTTGCAGAAACTGTATCAGTAATTGTTAAATCATTTGTAACAAAAATATTTGTAGCAGTTAAATTTACGGAATTAGCACTAACATAAGCATATGCTGTTTGCCAATTAGCAGAAAGATCTTTTAAATCGGTTCCTTGGTAATTCCAACTCCCACTATTAGCCTGAACTGTTGTGTAGGTCGATTCCCAATTACCAGTTAAAGCTCTTACCTCTAAATCAGCTCCAGCAGAACTATAAGCCGCATCCCAATTTGCTGAGTTGTTCTGTACTGTTGTATAAATTAAATTCCAATTACCGGAAGAAAGATTTAATGCTGTAGTTGACACATAAGCAGTGTCCCAAAAAGCGGAATTAGCCTGAACTGTTGTGTAGGTCGATTCCCAATTACCAGTTAAAGCTCTTACCTCTAAATCAGCTCCAGTCGATCCTGTATTAGTTATTTCAACACCCTTAATGTATATACTTCCAGTAGCACTTAAATTGTTTACATACGTAAAATTATCAGCATGAGAACTTAAATTTGAACCAATAGTAAAACTATTTTGATGGGATATTAAATTGTGTTGACCTCCAAGAATAGCTGAATAATCCCCACTGGATGCAATTTTGTTTTTTAATCCAGAACCAATAAAAGCAAAATCCCCTGCAATATCATTATCTTCACCATTAACCGTTGTCGATCCAGACCCGGAAACGTCATTCTTATGCCCTTCTAACACAGAACTAAATACACCACTAACTGTATTGTTGCCTAGTTTAAAATTTACACTGCTTAAATTTTCTAAAAAAGAATAAGGCGATTGGTCTATAAAAGATATGGTATTATTGTTGTTTTTAAAAAAGATTTTTTTATCTGCTAAGTTAAGAGCCAACTCCCCTGGTTCTAATTGATTAACCCCAGGTGAAGAATTTGGGGTAGATGATCTCTTAATGAAAATTTTAGAAGCAGATAACATGATTGATACTTTTAATTATTTTCTGTATTTTAATGAACGTTTAATTTGTTTAATTATAGGTTCAATTTCAACTTGGCTGTATTCAAAATTATTTTTTTTATTTTCTTGTTCATTTAAACAAATACTTGAATTTTCATATTCTCTAGTTATTGTTTTTTTAAAAAATTTTTTAATTTTTTCAAACATAAAGATTGATATTATTTATGTTGTTTTTTATAAAAAAAAAACTTGGATTTTTAGTCCAAGTTTTTTTTTAATTTTTTAATTGATTAGTTGATTAAAAGGACCCACCATCAATAATGAAATCAATGAGATAGGAAGAATTTGCAGTGCCTGAAATATTTGTAGTTACAGTAAGTGATGAACCTAAAGTAACAGCACCATCAACATCGAGTGTACCTGTATAGTCACCATTTACACCATAAATATTCCCTGAAGCAGAAATATTACCAAAAACGGTTAATTTTTCATTTGGGTCGGTAGTACCAACACCAACATTACCACCGTCTTTAATGATTAAAGCGGTTGCACCATCATCTTTGAATTCAGCAACGTCTTGTGAACCTGTTTGGTTAACTGTGATACCAGTACCAGTGCCGTTATTAATAACCTCAATTTGAGTAGATACACCACTGATATTAATTGTTTCAGTATTAATAACAGTGTTTGTTCCAACAACTGAAAGATTACCAGTAATGGTTAAATTGCCACCAATTTCACTATTTCCTGTAGCTTTAAAAGTATCTGAAGTTAAACCACTAGAAACTGTTAAACCACCCTGGAGTGTGACTGCTTCAGATTCAGTTTTTTCTACAAAATTATCAAAGACATATTTTTTGGTTGCAGCGTCTTGATCATTTACAGGATCAAGAACGTTGGTGATTAGATTTGCACCTACATCAATTATTGAATTTGAAGAAAATGTTGTAGAACTAAGGGTTGTAAGACCTAAGAAAGTTTTAGAACCTTTAATTGTTTGATCAGTAGTTCGATCGACAAATAAACCAGGACCTGCAATACCGATACTGTTGCCAGTACCACCACCACTAGCACCATAGTAAAGTGTGTTATCGACTTCGTTATAAGCTAATTCACCACCAGATAAAACAGGTGCACCTGGAGAACCGGGGTTTAAGCGACGTTTAATTAAGAGTGTGTTGTATGACATATTTTTTTATATAAATTAGTATATTTTTATAATATATACTATATATATATATTTATCCAAATCGGGGCACTTAAAATGACCCACCATCTATTGGTTGATCTGATGGTTCACCTAGTAATCCAGTACCTGCAAGATCATCAAGTACTACTGTATCATTTACAGATGTATATAATATAACATCTTCTGGTCTTCCTGATGTACTGACCATAAAGGAATCTATATTATTCGGTTCACTACTCAACAATGTTCTAATCATAATGTTAGGGGCATTATCATTTAAGTAAGAAACGATAGCTGAATTGGATATTACATTAGTAGTAGCGGATGAAATGCCAGGATATTGCGTTTGTACCAGTTTAATGAAATCTATCAATTGGTTAAATTCTTGTGCATTAATATTAATCATATCTGTATTAAGTTCAGGGTTTTCAAAGTTTGTAAATATAGGTGTTCCCTCATACCCACCATAATACCCGTAATCTTTGGATATATCAGTTGAGTCGTGGTCAAAAATACATTTTTGGGTTCCGTCAACACTATCGGGGTAAGGCGCTATTGATTCTTGAGGATTTTGGCTATTTTCCATCCTTCCATAATCTTCAGAATCATTGATTTGAAAATTAACAGGTTCTGCTTTAACTCCAGGTTCTGATGAGTACTCCCAGCGTTTACATTTAATAATCCATATATAGTGACCCATCAACCCATTAGCATTAAATTGAAGATTTTGATCATCTCTTTCTGTTATCTCATAAATGGGTGCGCCCCTTCTTCCAGGACGATCTCCAAAACCACCATACTCTTTTAATTCTATAAGATCTCCTGCTTTAGGTTCTCTACCGTTTCCAAAAGTTTCATAATATGAAGAGATGTGAACTACCGCAGTCATATCACAATCAGCCATGATACCGAATTTTGAAAGCATGATAGCATCATTGGTTATGTCCGTCAACATTACAACTGGCCCTGCACTTAAAAAAGTTGAAGTTGGGTCTTCACCGTATAAAAAATTATGAGAGGTTAAAGTGTAACCGTGTGTGTAATATGTAGTTTCTACACCGAAATGTTCTATTTGTTCTTTCCAATAACTAGACAATAAACTACGTTCATTATCATTAATTTTTTTGTTAAGATAACGAACTTTTTCCATTTTAAATTCTTTCTAATTTTCTTAAACCTTTTAATAAAGTTTGTTTAGATTTTTTAGGTTTAATTTCTGCAATATGTTCTATTGTTTTTTTAAATGACTCTTCTAAGAAATCTGGGAGTTTTATCCATTTTTGATAAAATGGCTGATAAGCTCCATTTAACTTTTCAATTTCAATTTGTCTTATTGTTGGTAGATATATTATAGGGTGTTGAGTATTTATAGCTAAACGGTTATTAATTTGTGAAATGTATTGTAAAATTTTTTCTTTAATCACATCATCTAAATTAGTCGGATTAATTTGCAATTTAATTATTATTGCTGATTGGGGGTGCGAATCTTTTTTTAAGATGGGTCCTGTTATAACATAATTCCAAATTCTGGTTTTATTTGATTCAGATTCGATTTGATTAATGTTTTGTATGTCGTTTAAAATTTGGCTTGTTATCGATGGTAATAAAATTGGGTCGGATGTTTCATCTGGAAAATAAAAAACTTGTGGATCTAAAAAATTAGGTGAAAATGTTTTTTTATTTGTGTTAAGAGCTTTTTTATAAGCATTTTCAAATAATTGCATAAACATATTTATGGATCTTTCTAGAAATAAATAAAGCCCTGTTTTACAGGGCTTTATTTTTAAATTAAAATGGGTGATGATTATTATTTAAAAAAGTCACCAGTCTTAACAGATGAATTGGCTTGTATCCCCTTTTTCATAAGAGGTCCTTTTTTATCACCAAGTTCTTTTGGTTCTGGTGAATCACTTAATTCTCCTTTATGTACTGCACCTTTTGAAGATTTAATTTTACTAGAGACATGATATTTGCCCTTTGACATTAAATCAGTACCAGCTTTCATACCTAAAGCATGACCTTGATCTTTCATACTAACGGATTCTTCATAAGGATTTTCTTCTTCCGAGCCTTCTTCTTCAGAACTTTCTTCTACCTCTTCTTCAGAACCTTCTTCTTCAGATAATTTATCTAAAATATTTTGAAGATTATCAATTACTGAACGTAAATCAGACATAAGATCGGAACCCTCGTCATCTTGTTCCAACTCTGACATCATACCTTCGCTGTCAGTAGGGACTTCTGCGTCGAAATTCATTTCATTGCTTTCTTCTTCTTCGTTAATGGTAGCTTTGAAAAGTTTTTCAAATGCTCCTTCATATGATTTTGTTGACTCTTTCATAGTTTTGGCTTCTTTTCCTTGTGAAAATTTTTTATCTTCTTTTGGTGTTTCTACTTGTTTCTTTTTTTCTGCACCTTGTCCTTTAACAAGAGTTACTTTACCAATATCACCTTTAGTTGTTACCACAGGGGATTTAGATTTTTCTTCATTAAGAAGAATTTGATTGGAATAAATTTCAGATAATGGATTTTTCATTGTTATATTTATTTATCTTAAATTGGAATATTTTTTAACCTCTAATTGTTGTTTTCTGTAAAACTGAAATAGTTGGATTAGATGCCATTGGAATTGTTGTATATGGTATACCAGTATTGTGTTCTAAATTATATCCACATGCATAAATTTGTCTTGCATCATTTGACGCTAATAGAACAGAACCTGCTTTTGTGGTATCAGCCGGAAGAAAATCTCCGTATGCTTCAATATCTGTAAAATTAATATTATTATTTTGTATTGCTAAAGTAAAACTTGATGTATTGGTTAAAGACCCAATTCCTAATTGCCCATATAAATTATATCCTGTTCCGTAAATTTCTCCTGCACTAGTTAAAACCCAGCAAGACCCTAAAGAATTTGCAGGAACTGTCACACTATTCACACCGGCACTTACTACTTTTTTAACATTTGTTGGACTTGGTAAAAGATTTGTATAAGATACAGGTATTGTTGTTGTGGTAAATCCTAATTGACCATTACCATTATATCCCCAAACTTTAAGTGTTCCATTAGTGGTGCAAACAACAACACTAAGATATTTATTGCCACCAAAAATTGTCATATTATTAACAGATACAAATTCAGATCCAGTAATATTACGAGGTTTTGTAAAAACTTTAAAATTAGCTCCCACTCCTACACCTATTTGTCCTGTTAAATTATTACCACATGCCCATAAAGTATTTGTTGTTTTTTCTATTAAAAAAGTTGTTCCATATTCACCACTTTGATAACCCAATATATATTCAGCTTGTAATGTAGTGTCACTAATACTACTAAATGCTTCTTTATCTACTGTGTCATTAGACGCTAATTGACCATGTTTATTTGCACCAGTAGATAATACTTTATTATTTTGATCTATTAAATAACTGTAACCGTATTGGTTGGCTGCTGTAGCTGATGAATCTCCTCCTCCTATAGCATAACATTTTTTTGGGACAGTACCTGCAGGAAGGGTGATTAGAGATGGTGTTCTTATTTGTGATGAGGTTTTGGATGTTCCTAATTGTCCATATTGATTGTTACCCCAAGCATATAAATACCCGTCATCTGTAATTGCTAAACAATGCACAGCATATCCTAAACCATTACTACAATCAAAATATATAACTTTTGATGACATGCCTACCTGTATTTCTTTCCAAATCCAAGAAGGAGCATTTGTGCCGTCACCTAATTGACCGTAAAGATTTATTCCGGTACCATATAATTTACCATTTTGTGTTAATACATATAAATTAGCATGTCCTGCTGTATAAAAAGTTTTAATATAATCACCAGCATCTAAAGGAACTGTTAGGGGACAAAATCCAAAACTTGCTGTATTTAAAGTACCTACACCTTGACCATAACAGTAATTCCCACCACCACTTCCAGCAGCGAAAAAAGTATTATCCTGAGACAAATAAAAAGACGAACGATTATAAGAAGTTTGTGTTTTATCCCCCAAATTATGTCTAAATGATTTAAATGCAGTAGAAACTTGGAATGCACTCAATGCATAAGATAATGATATTTCTGCTGACAAATTTCTTGTTTTAGAATCATACCATAAATCAATGGACGGAGAATTATTAACAGTAATAGTAGAAGACGATAAAATTTGTGTAGCTAAATCTAAATTGTTATAATTGTTATTAATAGTTTCCAGAGAATCCCCCATACACTGAGTTTCTGGAATTTCTGTTGTGAATTTTCTAGCCATGATTATAAATTAAAAATTGATATAGATACGTATTTAGGGTTTATACGAACTCCACTTATATTTTGTATATTTATTACACAAGACGTGGGTGTAAGAGTGTTTGCAGAAATTTGAACCCATGATGTAATCATGTCTTCTGCCGACAAATTAGAACAAGTACCAATTATTGCATAATTTGAATCACTAAAATTTGCGTCAAATGATAATTTAAATACACCAGTACTAGGCGATGTTACGTTTTTTATTCTTAACCCTTCAAAAGAAATTGGATTATCACTTGCATTAAAGGTTGTAAACACTTTAGGAACCGCTGTAGCTTCAAGAGAAAGATGTGTTATTTTTGAACTTAATTCTTCTATTTGTGTTTGTCTTAAATTTATTTCTTCATTTGTAAAACAATTCGATTCTCTTAGTAAATCAAAATTAGTGTTGATGGTTGCTAAAGATAATCCTAAACATTCGTCTAAATCTATTGTCGCTATAAGTTCATTGTTTGTGCAAATTTTCATTTTAATAAACGACTATAGACACAAAGTCGGGGTCCACTGTATTATTAGTTAATGAAGAAGATTGTATTTTAACTTCTGCATAATTACTTGTCAAATTATATGGTTGAAACCAAGTATAATCATTATTTGAATTTTTCTTTTCTGAACTTGTGCCAATTAAACCGTAATTGTTTGAGGGAAGATCATTAATAAATTGAATACGGTAATCTCCTGCTGCTTTTTTATAAACAGATGCAACATTAAAGCCACTAAATAAATAACGGTCGGTAAAGAAATTTGACGCTACGTTATTGGTATCTTTTATTCCGCTAAATTTACACCAGGCTTTCGCAGAACCTGGTATAATAAGGGAAGATAAATGATCTATGATAGTACTTAAATTAGTTATTTGTAAATCAGCACTCATGATTCTTGTATCATTGTCACAAGAAGCATCTCTTAATGATAAAAAATTTTCATTTATAATAGGTAAAGAATTACCAATACATTGTGTTTTTAAAATTTCGTAAACAGTAGGGCAGGACATTTTATATATTTACACTTATTTTTTACAGTTAGGGTCAAAATAATTTAATAAAGTAATTAAATTATCCCAAAGATAACCCATAACGCGATTTATTGTAGTTGATGTAACAATTTCATTTTGACCTATTATCATTTTATCTTTAGAATGTATTGGTAGAGTATATTTTTTACATACGTCTGTATTTGAATAAAACATAGAATTTCTAAAAAACTCTATATTATCCCACATTCGTTGGAAAGATTTTGTATAAACCCAATTCTGTATATATTCTTCTTTATGTATGAAAATGTCATTTAAAGACCAATAATTGGAAGGTCTTAAACCTCTTAACTTAATTTGTTCCATTATGTCGACGTATTTTAAAATTTTATCATTATTTGTAATTAATAAATTACGATACTCGTCATGAAAAATATCTGTAATGTTGTACACATCATTTTTATTCTCAATAATATATCCACAAAAAACACCATTTCTAAAAAATTTCAACACTTGTCTGTCTGTAGCAAAATAAATTATTTCTCTATTGTATGATGTATTAATTTTTCTTGGGGTGTTGGTTGTTATACTTGTTGAATAATCATAAGCAAATAAGAAGTTTCCTTCATAAGAATAAACTCTTATTTCTTTATATGTTAAGACATGTAGAAATTTTTGACTATCAACACAAACTGATAACACACCATTTTCTTTAAAGTCATCATCTTTAATAGTTTTTAACCATGTACCTGTGTTGGAATAATGTTTAATGCTATTATTATTTGTATCTGTCACCCAAACATTATCCAATTGATCTATGTGTATATCTTGTGGATTTGAAAATCTATATTTAGAAGAACCGGCTCCTCCCCAATTAGTGATTAATTTCCAATCGCCTCCTAGTGCTCCTGGGGTAAATTTGTAAACAGCTACTTGAGATAATATACTATCTAAGATAAAAATTTTACCTTCAGAATCTAAACGTACACATTCTATGTTAGAAAAATTTATTACATCATCAAATGATGATCTGTTATTGTAAAATGTTGCATTTTTGTCTGATGACAATAATCTAACTTGTGTTTTTTGTGCTAAAAATAGTTTATTTTCCTTAGAAATTATACTTCTATAATTACATCTTGCTTGTACTGATGGTACTGCATAATCAGGATAAAAAAGATCACACCCTGGTATATTTACATTCCATGTTCCAGTATCACAAATGATTGATAAATCTGATGGGCATATTTCAAATCTCCACGGTTTTGCATAATTGTTTGATGATGCAGTATCAACCCAAGTAATGAGATTATCTGTTGAAGTGCTTTTTCTAGCGAACCAACTCCAAGCAACACAATCCGTACCACTTAAAGTTCCTCTTCCTGTACAATTTGGTGAAATTACACTCGAACTACATTCTTGGTTTTCCCAAACACCTAAACCAGACAAAAAGAATTTTCCATTATCAATATAAGATTCTGCTGATAAAAAATCTCTCCAAGTTATTGTGTAGTCTAATAAAGAATTTAAACAATCTGCATCTTCCCAAGTCCATTTATAACTTAAATTTCCTTCCTCTAAATTAGAAGGAATTGAACCCAAATAACCAAAAAATTCTTTAGGTGAATTATTATAAATTTTAGACCTAGAATCTAAATATTCTAAATTTTCATAAAATTGTTTAAAACAATTATTAATGTTATCATCCGTTATCCAATCATTAGATCCAACAGCAGGTTGGTTTTGATAAGGTAAAATTAAAATTTCGTCTGCTGTACGATATTCATTAGGTGAAACAGTATCATAAAAAGGCAATACCTGAATTATATCAGTAAAGTTTTTGTTAAAAATTCTACCCTCTAAAGCAGATAATGTTATTTTTATTGTTTTGTAACCAGTAATATCATAAATTACCGAAAAATTATTTTTAACATTTTGTTGATTTAAAAGTAAAGTTTTTCCATCATCTAAATCAACATATATCTCATTAACACTTTCAATATTAGTTATTAAATTTTCAAAATTAACAGAAGAACCTGTTAATACTAATCTATTCGGTGTATATAAATTAATAATAGGTAATGGAAATGCAGTAAAACTGTGTGTACCTGTCATTAATGTAATTTCACTTGTTAGTGGTAGTTGTAAAGTACGAAGATCGAAACAAGTAACAGATATTGTGGCATTTAAAGTAAAATTTGTAGGTTTAAATGAATTTGCTGTATAAATTTCATTACCGTAATTCAAATATCTCAAATCAAAAACAAAAGAATTAGAAACAGATAAAGGAATTGTTTGTTGAACAGACCATCGGCTGCAAGATAAAGTCCAAGTTATAGGAGTTGCCGAACAAAAGTGTGTAAAAGGGTTAAATTTATCAGCAGAAAGAGGTTGTTCTCTAATCCATTTTTTAGGATAAGTTCCTGCATTATCAGAGTTTAAAGATCCTGCACTATATAAACATTGTAAGGTAGACCAAGAAGAAGGGTATAATGTTTGTGTCGAACTTAATACCCCAATACCTGAAGGAGTATTAGTGAATGTCGACCATCTCCAATCAATTCCATATTTACCGTAACAATCTTTAAATGAATTGCCACCTAAAAATGTAACACCAGGAGCTGAAAGCGGAGTTAGAAAAGATGCAGTGTAACTAGATGATTCACCATTTTCTGGTAAATACACAGCTGAAAGAATACCTGGGTTAAATCTGTAGTCAAAATACATTTTTATTATTTAAACACTTAATCGATCCATTCTATTTTTAAAAGGTCTGTATATGCAGGTTTAATTTGGTCTACTGCATTTCTAATTTCATTTTCTATTGCGTTTTTAGTTGTTAAATCTGTAATACTTGAACCTTCTATACGAATATTAAAAAATTGACTTTTGAAACCAGGCATTTTATGTTTAAAAAATCTGTCTATTGTTTCAACATATTGTAATGGGGTAGTTGGTATATTCCAAATAATATCTATTGGTTTTATTTTTTCTCTTACCAAATATTGAATAAATTTAGGTTCCATAGCGTAATCATAAATTTTAACACTATCTAGGTAACCATTCCAAATAACAGATTTACTATTTATTTCTGAATTAAAATTATCAACTTTGCCGGCAGGTGTGCCCAAATAAAAATTTGTTTTATAGTCAAAATTCATATCAATGTTTCCTGGTATTGTTATGCTATCTCTCAAATAGTTGTTTATATATAAATTCATTGTTTTATTTTTAAACGTAGCTGTTATTAAATACCAGGTTTTATCTGAAAAATAAGGAACAGGTACTGAAACAGAATAAATCGTATTAGGAATACTATTGTTTGGTGATTTAGCAGCTAAACTAAACCTTATTTGGTGGTTGTTATTAAATTTTAATTTATTAAAAATTCGTTTATTTTCATATCCTGTAAAATCTCCTTTTCCGCTAAAAGATAAAATATTTTTATTTTGCAAAGCAGTCGATGCTTCGTTTATGTTCAATCTATCAGGCAAATAAATATTTTTATAAATGTCTCCGTCTAGTGTTACGAAATATAAATTTTTTTCAAAATTGTGGTATAATACGGCATACCAATAATGTTTATTTTTTTCGCGGTTGTAACTTTTAATGAACCCAATATTTTTATCATCTATTTCATTTGAAAATACCCCTACTTCAAATAAATTTATAATTTCTTTTGTTTCTGGGTTTATTTTATAAATTAAGTTAGAACCGAATAACACCCAAATATTATTTTCAGGGTCTATCGCAACGTTGGTTGATTTATTAGTTGATGGTATAGTATCCACCAAAATATCGTCACAATAAACATTGTTGTCGGTTTTAATGACCCACTTGCGATTACTATTGTCGAATTTTAAATCTTTACAATCATTTTGAGTTATTAAAGCACCACTTAAATTATAAGCTATACATTGATCATCAGAATAATTTGAATTAGTTTTTGATTTTAAAATTAAATTTTTATCAAAAATGTAAGTAGCTGAAGTGGTTATAACAGTGCAATCATCATCCCCATTTAAAATTAAATTTTTAGGGTCACCATCTAAAATAAAATTCGAATTTTTATCCTTATTTAAAGCTAAAACATTTCCAATGTGGTCATATTTAATAATTCTTTTATTTTTAGAATCTAAAATTAATACTTCTGATAAAGAATTTAAAGCAACTGAAACCGGATTTGAAGGTTCACCTAAAGTAAATTGGGTATTTTTGTCTAAATAAACCACAGCATCTTGATTGCTATAAAAAAGATGACCGTAAGTATTTTCCGGTATGATAAAAAAAGGATTTTGATTTAAATTATTATAAAAAACCCCATAACCACCATCTCTTAAATTTCCGGCTAGTTGAGTAGAAGTGGCGTTAGACCAATTGTCATGATTTACCCAGAATGATATTGTAAATTCATTTTTAGTGTAAAAATTTTCATTATATAAAATTTTACATTCTACAAAATCATTATTATTAAATGATAAAGAATTTCTGTCTTGAAATCCAGGATCCAATAAACTGACGATCCAGTCTTCTTTAAAATTTTTAATTTCTACTGCATTGTTGTATATAGAAGAATCAATAGGGTGTGGATTATTAATACACATACACGACCAATCTTCTAAATTTAATTTTAATCTACTTTTATCATTTCCCGCAAAAGTGTTTACTATTTCTTTTATTGTGTTTTCGCCTTGATGCAAATATTGATACAAAACTCCAGATTCAAAGGTCATTACAGATGGTACGTCATAATAAATTGGATCGTTTTTATAAAAATCATCAAAATTTGCTTTACCTTCTAGTGCTTCTTCGTAAGCTAATCTTCCGGTATTATAATAACGATCTACCCATTGAGGGGGTTCTGAAGAAATAGCGTAAAGCCAAGTACATAACCAAGTTCCATCATTCTGATCGACCGTGTTTCCCATCGGAGTAGTATTCCCATAGCCTCCCAATTTTTTATAAATTCTATCAGCAAGTGCTGGTATTGGTCCTGGCGTAGCTCCGTCAGCTATAAGAGTTGAATCCTGTATAGTTTGTGTATTAGCAAAATAAGGAATATGAAAATAAGTACTTTGATCTTTTTTAAAAACTACTTCTGTGGTATTGGCTTCATACCCAAGATGAATTTTGTCGTAACCACTTTCTTGATTAGTACCAGTAAAAATTTTATAATAATTTCTTTGTTTTAAATCGCTCATATTAATTTTTTGTGATTACCTGTTTATCATAAGAATTTTCTATGGGAGCTGGACCTCCTGCAGGTGTAATTTGTGTTTTAAGATTAGCTATATTAACATTACTGGTTGCCTTACCTGTCGCATTTTCTATTGAAAAATCTAATAAAAGATTTGTAGGTACTTTTTGAATGTCTTTATTAATAGTTAATGTTTTATTTTGTGTTTGGGATTCAATATCAAAATAGTATGTAACCCAATTATTATGTGGTATGAATCCTCCAGGTGAATTAGAATTAGTTACAGAAATACACTTAAAAATATAATCATTCACAACAGAATCATTAAAAACAACACCAACCGCTCTTAAAATATTGTCGTTATTAAAAGCCAAGTAACGATAACCTTGATTTGTTTTTGTTTTAAATGAAATGAAACCTCTTTCATAAAAAGTTTCAAATCGTTGTCTGTGTATAGATTCTGGGTCTAGTGGTTTTTCATTTAAACGTACAGTAAATGGATAATTTTCATCAACTTGAACATATTTATTGTTTACTAATAATTCTATTTCTCCTGAAATTGTATTGATAGGTTCTATAAAAAAATTAGATGCTGAGGTTAGCTGTAATTGAAATGTATTTGAAGAAGGTATATGTTCTGCAAAATAAATATAAGAATTACGAGGTTGTAAAACAATTGTTGAATTGATTTTATTTGGGCTTAATTGATTTTCTTTTTTAAAAATTAAATCCAGATCTATAGCTGAGGTTAAAACAAAACAAGAATTTTTATTAACTGCTAAATCTTGAAAATCCTTTAAACCGTCAATGTGGTGAAGCAAATAACCTTCACTATATTCAATCATTTCAGATGCTAATTCTTCATCTTTATTATATTGATATTTTAATTCAATTGGAGAAAGACTCGAAAGAGATTTGTAAACAACACTTACCATTATGCATTATTTAATCAAATAAATCTTTTAATCGTATTTAAAATAAGATTTGTATAAAATATAGGTTCGGCATTATCGTTAACATTGGTTTCTATCTCAAAATATTTTATACCATCCATCCCATTTGATCCTGAGTATTGACCTATTCCATATTTGATTGAATGAATAAATTCACCAAAAGCTCTTTCCACTTCGCCTGCAGGGTATTGCGCACCAGGGACTTTGATTGGATTTATTGGTCTTAAACAAAAAATAATAGTTTTATAAAAACCAGGAGGTTTACTTAATATTAAATTACGAAAAGCTGCCATGTCTGTATTATATGTAGAAGTTCTTGATACAATTGGACTGAAATTTGCGAGTGGGTGGTAATGGTCAGCCGCTTCATCTTGAAAAATAATATTAATTACATCACTTGAAGTTGCTGCACCCTTTAACGAAGTCAAAGTTTGAAATGTTCTTTCATTATTAAAGGAAGCAAAGGTCACTTTGGACGCATATAAAGATTCATTGTTATTATAATATTTTAACAATTCATTTTTTAAAAAGTAGTCTTTCATCCTTACAAGTGAATTTATAGATTCGGGTGTCATTGAACCTGACGAATCATATCTAATATTGATTTCAGTAAAGGGTGAAATGGGAAAATCTGTAGTTTGTGGTACTAAATCTGCACTCAAAATACCTGTAAGAGGATTCCAATGTAATTTAACAGTTGATGAATCAACTGGTATCAATTGTGTTAATATGGTTTGTTGGGGTGTAAAAATTGCACCAGGCAAACTATTTGTCCATTTAGAACCATCCCACTTCCATTTTTTCCCATTAGGGGATGTAAAAGCTTGATTAGTAACTGGAGTTTTTGGAAAATTAATAGGCATATAATAATTTTTATTTGTTTATTTCTATAGGAGGCAAAGGAATATCTTTTCTGGTACCCATTACGACCCAAGCAATTTCATCAGAAGAAGAAGAATTTTCGCACAATATATTAAATTCACCATTTATTATTTGTGACGGTTTTACTCTTTCAAAGGATGTTTGGTTCTGTAAAGAAACTACAACTAAATTCATAGCTAATGCATTTACTGTACCTTGAGTCATATTATAAACATTATCTATATTGATTGTAGATTGTCCGTTGTTTAATTTTGTTACCCCACGATAAATCAAATCGGGAGTGGGTGATTCAGTCGCAATATGTCTTAATTGTGAATTTGGAAGTATCGGGTGGTCTATTAAAAATGATTTTACCCCAGTAGCTAGTACATCACCAAAAACCTTTAAATTCCCCATTACTTCTACAGGTTCTGCTGGCGCTGCAACACCTAAACCAATTTTCCCGTCAGGTGTCAATCTTATCCCTCTAAAAAAATCACTATATTGACCTATAACTAAACTCCCTGTATTTTTTAATCCCGATTCACTTCCGTAAATAATTGCTTTATCATTATTTTGTACTAGCGGGGTAAATTGTGCTTGGGCCAAACGGCTGTGAAAATCAAAAATACCAGTTGAACCAGAACCTGTAATTCTTAATTCAGGTTCAATGTCTGCGACATTTGTAGATCCTGTTAATAATAATTTACTACCAGAAAATGCACCTCCACTATCTCTTTTAACAAAACTATTTGGTGTAGCAGAAGATGAATAATTGATAATATCAGCACTTAAAACTCTAGTTGCACCATTCCAAGATAAACTAACATTACTGCTATTAACTGGCCTAAACGTATTGAGTGCACTTAAACCAACATCAACCCAATTAGTGGTATTTCCAATTTTATTACAAACAGAAAGAACATTATTGTTATTATTAAACCATAAAGACCCTGTAACTGCATTAGTGGGTTGTGTGTCTGAGACATCTACTATAGTGGTGTTATTTCCTCCGATATTTACCCATTGAAAAGTACCATCATTGTTATAATAAAGACTACAATCTCCTGCTGAAGAATCATACCACAACGTACCTAAAGAAGGATTCTCTGGTGGTGTATCGGAAATAAGTACAATAGAAGCTAAATCTACAGTTTTAATTAAATTGTTAGATACTACAACTATTTTACTCGCTGAAATTGGTGGTGTTGTAAATGTAATTTGAGAACCATTTACAAAAAAATCCCTATTAGGTTCTAAAAGAATTCCATTAATATCTACCCTATAGTTATTTACATTAGTAGAATTGGTTCCTGTTAGAGTAAATACTGTAGTTGCCCCATTACCGAAAAATTTGTTTTTTACTGGGTTTTGTGCTGATGTAGCAATAATTACAGTATCGCCTCCGTTTTGTATATCAATATTGTCGCCTCCTTTTAAAGAACGAAATATTAAAGAAGTAGAAGACGTTTCACTTTCATTAAAGAAAACCTGCCCAGTATTATTTCCTACACCTATATTTTCTGCTGTGGTTACAAATTGTTTTAATTTAATTTTGTAAGTTTCCGAACCTCTTGCTACAGCTACATCGTCAGCTTCTGTAACATTACCCCCAGAATTTAATTGAGAAATTTTTATACCAGCCATTTACTATATATTTATGGTATAAACGTTAGATTTGTTTCAGATAAAATAGGTTCACCTATTGTTGCGCTTAAAGCATCTGTTGTGATAGTCGGTGTCGAATCTTCTGTCGTAACGTAAGATAAAGGAACAATAAGTGTAAATTTGTTGCAATCTGGGACATATTCTCCGGGAAAACCTTCTCCATTATTACCATAAAATTCTTGCTCCGAAAATGTATAAAAATTCTTTATATCATTTGAAGGTTGAGGTGGTGTATTATTAAAAATCAAATCATTGTTTGTTTCAGATGTTAAAAATGATATATTATCATCCACGGTTACACTATAAAGATTTCCCTTTAATGTGTTTCTATTTTTTAATAAGGTTATTTTATCAGATATTGTAGGAAAAATAATGGGCCCTACAGGCATGCTGCATGAATCATGAGTACTTGTATTTGCACTATAACAAGATAAAGAAGGATAAAAAACCGGATAATTTTTTCTTGTTCTTTTATAACTATGTATTACATCATAATTTCTAACATCCAAAGAATCTAAAGGAAAAGCTTCATTGTAAATAAAGTTTGCTCCTGTTAATACAGTATACCTTGATACCGTTATTATAGGACTACCGTCACCGAAATCCCAATCAATTCTGTCTATAGGAAATGACCCACATTTACAATGGCGAGGAGATAATTGTATATTATAAGGAGAATATCCTGTTAAAGGATTGGTGATACTGTTTATATAAGCAATCGGTGGAATTTCTTTGACTTCAATAACATTTGTTTTTATTACTGTTTGTTCTGTAATATTCTCTGTTGTTAAAAAATCTGCATCTCCTACTTTACAAATAGTGTCATTAGGTTGGTAATACCATTTTTTAACATATTTTGCGTCTGAAGCAGCGTCTTCCCATTTTACGGGGTTGCCTGCATTTGTTGATAAGTTATCCCAAGACCAAATTTTACAATGTTTTTCGAAACACTGTACCTCATCATCCCATGTTTTTTCAAATGAATATCCTTTGTTTGTTTGATCCCACGTTTTAGCTGTTTCTTTTTCTATATTAGTCTCATCCCAAAACCAACGATAATCATACTTTCCTTTACACAATAAAGAATTTCCCGTTTTATCAAATTCTTCACTTCGTGTAGATTTAATCGTTTTTAAATAAACAGTATAAATTCCAGGCATGACATAAGTGTGTTCAATTGAAGAAACACAACTTAAAGAAATTTGATTAGATGAGTCATTATAATAATCACCAAAATTCCACTCAAAATCTGATAAATCGTTTATCTTATTTAAAATCACAGATTCATTATTAAAATAAACCTTTAAAGCAGGCGCATAACCCGAAACATAATTGTAATTAGATATTTCAGGAAAAATTTGTACAGTATTGCCAATTCCTTCTAATGGTTTGCCCTTATCCCAACTATAATTTTCTGGTACTGTTTCAGCAGCATAAATTGCGAAATCTAATTTCATATTTAATTTTATATTGATTATTTAATGATTTTTTTATAAAAGACGGTTTACATTTAAAATATATATATATAAATTATATTGATGACAAATAATAAAATATTCATTCAAATTGCTTCTTATAGAGATCCTCAATTAATTCCTACTATAGAAGACTGTTTAGCAAATGCTAAAACTCCAGAAAATTTAAAATTTTGTATTGCTTGGCAACACGACGAAAAAGAAAACTTAAACAAATATTTAAATGATTCGAGATTTATTATTTTAGATATCCCATATAAAGATTCTAAAGGAGCTTGTTGGGCTAGAAACCAAATCCAACAACACTATAATGGAGAAAGATATACTTTACAATTAGATAGCCATCATCGCTTTATTAAAAACTGGGATGAAGAGTTAATCAACACAATTAAACAACTTCAAAAAGAAGGACATCGAAAACCTCTTTTAACTAGTTATATACCTAGTTTTGACCCAGAAAATGATCCAGGAGCAAGGGTTGAAATTCCGTGGAAGATGAATTTTGATAGGTTTATTCCCGAAGGTGCTGTTTTCTTTCTTCCTGGTTCTATCGACAATTACAAAGAACTGTCAAGACCAATTCCTGCTAGATTTTATTCAGCTCACTTTTGTTTTACTTTAGGTCAATTTTGTAAAGAAGTTCCACATGATCCTGAATATTATTTTCATGGAGAAGAAATTTCAATTGCAGTAAGAGCATTTACTTGGGGATATGATTTATTCCACCCCCACAAAGTTATTGCGTGGCATGAATACACTCGTAAGGGTAGAACTAAACAATGGGATGACGATAAGCAATGGGCGAAAAGAAATGATTACTGCCACTTAAAAAATAGAAAATTATTTGAAATGGATGGTGAAAAAAGAGATATTGATTTTGGAATTTATGGGTTTGGTCCTGTTAGAACCTTAGAAGATTATGAAAGATATGCTGGAATAAATTTTAAAAGAAGAGCGATACAAAAACACACTCTTGATAATAATTTAGCACCAAACCCACAATATGATATCGACCAAGAATATCACGATTCATTCTTATCAATCTTTAAACATTGTATTGATATTGGTTATGAAAGAGTCCCTGAAAAAGATTATGATTTTTGGGTAGTTGCTTTTCATGATGAAAATAATGAAACCCTATATCGTAAGGATGCAGACAAAGAAGAAATAAATAGAATGTTTAATGACCCAGACAAATACTGTAAAGTTTGGAGAGAATTTAATTCAGAGAAAAAACCGAAGTATTGGGTTGTATGGCCACATTCACAATCGAAGGGTTGGGGAGAAAGAATGACCGGTGAGTTATGACAAAAATTAAAATTCACAACCCTTGTAATAAACATACTAGGTACTATAGAAATTATAATTTATTTTGGGATAAATTTACAGATTTTTTAAAAATTCATTTTGATGTAGAAGAGAATCGTTTTTTTGAAAATGCTCACAGTGAAAGATTTCCCATAAATTTAAACAAAGGCGTTTCTGACAATCTTCTAATCTTAGAATGTGAATACGTTATTGAAAATTTGGACAATGGTGAATTTGTCATAATGTCTGTCGCGGACGATTTAAACCATTGTATTTTGAATGAACAATCCAATCCATTTTTAAAAAAAGTATTAGTTTCACAATTCGACCCAGAAAAAATATTAAATCATACTCGTGAGAATTTTTTTAAATATAGTCCATGGACTTATTTTCAATCACAAATAATTGATCTTGAAAATTATTATAATAAAAGAAAAGACATTAAAGAGTTAGATAAAAAAATATTTTTTAAAGGTACTTCCTTGGAAGACAGATCAATATTAAAACACATCGATCAAGAACTTATTACAGATTTTCGTCCAGAACCACCAGACTCCTACTTTAATCAAATTATTAATCACAAAATTGCTTTGTCTGTTGATGGTAGGGGTGAGTTTTGTTATAGAGATGTAGAATGTTTTGGTGTTGGTGTTCCTATAATACGATATGAATACGTCTCAAAGTTTTATAGTGAATTAATTCCTAATTACCACTATATCTCAATAAAAAGACCTTCTGATATGACCTCTTATAGAGCAGGCACAGAAGAACATGCCAAGAAATTAATAGAGAGGTATAACGAGGTGATAGAAGAAGATAATTTCTTAAATTTTGTTTCTAATAACGCAAGAGAGTACTACATAAATAATGTAGCAGATGAAGCTAAAATTAAAAATACCTTTAATTTGTTGAATTTACACAATTGGTTATGATTCATGAAAATATTTTATATGGGTATGATTACGATGAAATAAATAACATTTTAATCGGTAGGGATGATATAAGAGATTATGGAATGTTTTCATCTTTTACTTTAATGTTGGGTAGTTTGATGGTTGTGTATAAAAATTTTGGTAAAGTTGTCGAACACATTGATGGTAAGAATATTTTAGCAAAATTTAAATCTGAAGACAATATAGATTTATATCATAAATTTTTTCGTATTGATAAAGATTATCAAATAAATTTACCTCGTGAATTTCCTGTTCCGTTTTCTCCAGA
>Ga0315904_10003886_pt1 | contig 21697 bp, 15 predicted proteins | sample LakEriMetagenome_6_FD_203529 | JGI IMG/M metagenome (GOLD analysis project Ga0315904, IMG submission 203529) | Freshwater fungal communities from buoy surface, Lake Erie, Ohio, United States - Buoy 12 MA120 | ecosystem: Environmental > Aquatic > Freshwater > Lake | place: USA: Lake Erie, Ohio...
AGAAAGCCGGGAAACACAGAGTCACAGAGAACACAGAGGTTAAGAGGGCAGAAAGCCGGGAAACACAGAGTCACAGAGAACACAGAGAGAAAAACCGCGCCGTTGCGGTGGGGGGCATGCTCGGGAGTTGGCCAATCCGTCAAAGACTTGCAATGGCCGGTTTTGGATGCTACCGTATGAAGGAGGTTCCAAGCGAAGAAAACGGCAGGAATCCTTTGGAAGGGTTGGTTTTTCGACGATCAATCCGTGCGCTTGTCCATTCGTTCGCCATCTGTTCGCAATCCGTTGACTGCTATCGAACTCTGTGTCCAAAATCTCCTGCGAACCACTTGCCGATCCTTTAGCACAAATCGAATTGGATTTTCATGCCCAAGCCTTAGGGGGCCACGCTTTAGGGGAGGGGATGAGTTTAAAGTCCTTGCTGATCGAGCGGGAAAAAACGTTAGGTATTGGACCTGAGGGGTCTTTAGCTGGCCAGATCGAGTCGGCGATAGCCCATGCTAGGACGATGATCGAGTCGCCCGTGTGCCCTATTGTCGCGGTTTTGGGGATGCTCAACGCTGGCAAAAGTTCCTTGGTCGCAACGTTCTTATCTGCGTCCAAGGGTTCTGGTGCAGGAAGGGTCTTGATCGGTTCGGCCAACACCGAGGGAACGCACCGCTTTGTGCTGTGGCTTCCGGAATCCTGGAGGAGCAATTCGGTCATTTGGGGTTATTTATCGAAGCGTTTGACCGAGGTTTTTGGGTGTGAGCCAGAGGAACTTGCTGAGAGTCCTGAGCAGGCCGCCGAGCAGTACAACGATCTTTCGATGCGCCAGGTGCTCGATATTTCGGGTCGGCTTGTGACGAGAGGTGCTTTGGAGGTTCCTTTGGTGGCAAGCGACCCGCAACTGGACCGTTTGGGGATTGCGCTTATGGACTGTCCGGATGTGCAAACTGGATTGATGTCTGGTTGGCATTCCGAGTCGGATTCATCGCGCACGACGCGTTTGGATGAGCTTTCGATGGCCGCATCCCAGGCCCGTTTTGTGGTGCTTGAACGCTCTGCTTTGGTCTGTAGCGCGTACATAGTGGTGTTGCCTGCCAATGCGATGCATGATCAGACGGTCAGTCGTCTCTTGAAGATGCTCGAGGCCAAGATGCCGCATGTGCAACGGATCTTGGCCGTCAATCGTGTACCGCGAAAATACGACTCCATCGAGATTTCGAATGAGATGCGTACCTTGTATGGTTTTTCCAATCCTAGCCGTATTTATATGGCTTATCATTTCGAGGGCCCTCAGAGGCGGGAAAAACTCCAGTGCGTGCCTCGCGAAATATCCGATCGGAACGATACGTATCTACCGGCGTTTTACAGGATTGATCAAATCCCAGTTCCTCAGCCTCCCGCTCCGGTCGACGATGCGGCTTGGATGCTACGGCTCGGAGAGCAATTGCAGGGCAATGCGTTGCTTTCCGATGCGATCGATTCGTCCTTGACGAACCTCAAGATCGCCATGGTTCGGGGGTTGCAAACCGCCAGGGATTGGATCTCTGAGAGCAATGATCGTCTTGTGTCCGTCCACCGCATCATCGCACAGGCTTGCTTGGATTTTTCCCTTGATCCTGAATCCTCGGCAAGCCAACCGAAGATCCGATTGCAGGCTTCGCGGCAGGTCGTCGAGCAGATCGCCGAATCGCTCGAGCGGACGGCTCCGTGGTGGGCCAAACCCGGTCGTTGGATGCAGCGTTTGGCGCAAGCCAGCAAAGACTCCGTCGGGTATGCGACTTCGTGGATGAAGATGCCTACTTGGATGATCGATCGTGGAAATACCGTCGGGCAATGGGCGCGCACACGACTTCAGCGAGGCGAGGGCGGTAAGGTGGTCACCGCGGATGTTTTGGTCGATGCGCTGGCCAAAAGCGATCGCGCAGGGATCTTGGGCCTCGATCAGCGAGGGATTCAACGGGAACGCATTCGCGAGGCTTGCCAGCAGGCCATCGAGCGGTTCCAAGCCGAGAGTTCCACTCAGTTGGATCCCGAGCAGGTCGATCGGCTGACGGCCAAGCTCTGGGAGCGGATGCCGATGGGCAAGCGGATTCTCAGTGGCGTGGCTCCTGCGGGAATCCTTTTTGCACCTTTGCTCGCAGTGATCATGATTCCGTTGGATTTTGGCGGTTCGTCGGTTTTGGTTTTTGCATCGCTTAAGGAATTGCTGTTTGCAAGTGCCGCGGGTTTTGGTTTGATGCTGGCGACCGGAGACGGCATGCCTCAATTGGCCGAGTCGGAATCGGCTTGGCAGCAGCTTTCGGATTTGGTTGCTGTCGTGACTGATCAACTTGGGCTTGTGCGCAAGCCGGCCAGTGACCCGACCGAAGTGACGTTAGGTCCGACCGTACGGAAACTGGCACCCAGTACGATAGGGGCGAATCGTCAGGCGACGGTTTGCATTCAGGGGATTCCATCGAGCGAGCGTTCGTCGCAAGTTCCGGTTTGGGAGTCCTTATCGATCGGGTTGGATCGGTTGCAGCAGACTCATCAACAAACCAGCAGAGGCCCGGCCGCTCGAAGCGGCCAAGGAGAGGTTCATTAGCGATGGAAGATCCCATGCAGATGGTCGAGCGGATCGAGTTTGCGGCCCAGCAGTTGCTCGGCTCTCATCCGGTACGATTTCAGATCACCCGATGGTGCGACGAGTTTCGCCAAGCGGCCAATGACATCCTGCATGACCGGGGGGTATCCTTGCCGTGCATAGGAGTCATCGGCGCGAAGGGTCAGGGGAAGACTTGGGTTGTAAGGCAGTTGGTGCTTGACCCGGCGATCGCGCAGTTATTGCCAAGCGGGGTGCTAGCTAAAGAGGCGACGACAAAACTTCACTGGATCGGTCCGGTGGCCCCTGATGCACTGGATGCGAGTCGCGAATCTTATCTGGCTTGTCCCGTCCAAGGCATGCTGGATTTTCAGCGGCCCTACATGTTGCTCGACACACCGGGTTACACCGACGAGGATCCGATGGCAGGGGCCATTGCCAAGGAGGCCATGAGTTTGGCTCCGATCAAGATACTCGTGGCGAGGCGCGATCAGCTCCGCAGTGCCATCCATGTTCAATTGGCGGCTTTGACTGAGGGATCGGTCTGTTTGCCGATAATCACCTGCGTTCCTCAGAGCGAAACGAGCCACACCGAGGGCCGTGCCAACAGTCTTCAGCGCGACATCGAATGGTACACCGCAGCGTTGAGTTCGAGCGCCCCTGGGACCCGGTTCCTCGAGTCGGTGCTTGTCCCGGACTTTGAGGCCATGGGGGACGAAGCGAGCATTTCTAAGCAACTTCAAAACGATTTGATTGCAAGGCTTGCTCACGAGGATCTCAAGGTTGCATCGGCGACCAAATCGGTTCGTTTGAGGAGTGCCATCGATCGGCTTGGGCATCGGGTTTCGGAGGCAATAGAGACACAGGTGCCGCAGCTTTCCTCGGCGATTGCTCAGTTGGCATCCACGGCTGATTCTTTGCCGAGCCAAGCCATTGAGATGGTGCTCGGATCGAAGCATGTCTTGCGCAATGCGATCCGGGATCGCATTCGCGGAGAGTTGATTTCCTCGACGGGCTTGTTTTGGTTTCCCTACCGAACGCTCTTGGGTGTGCTGGGTTTCACGCATGGAGCATGGGACCGGTTGATTCTTTCGATGACGGGGAGTTTGCCGTCGATTTTCGGAACCTTTGTGACCTGGGCCAAAAACGTCAGCAGCACGCGTAGGGCGCATCAGGAGTTGCAGGATGGGATCAAGGAGTACTTGAACCAGCAGATCCAGGATCGATTGCTTCCTGCTCAGCAGGAGTTCTATCGTGCGATCGATCGGATCGGTGGGTCGAGCCGAGACCCGGTCCGCGATTCGCACCGGGTCGACTCTGGTCTTCGGATCCGAATCAGTGGCATCGATGCTTTGCAGGTCCAAGCCCGAGGGGTTTTTGACGAAACGCTCCAAAAGTACCGCATCCCGCGATGGCTTTTGCAGTTGCTTGGGTTTGGTGCGACTTTGGTGTTTTGGTTGCTCATGGCGGGTCCTATTATCGCCATCTACAGGCAGTATTTTTTGGCGACCATGAACGCTTGGAGTGACGGGACGAAGGACCTCTCGGAGTTCCCGAGTCCCAAGGCGACGATGATGCTCACGGCGTTTGGAATCTCGACCCTTCCTGTGTTGCTTATTGCGATGCTAGTGATGGGATGGTTTCAGCGTGCTAAGCGTCTCGATGCGATCGCCGAGGAGATTTATTCGGCTGAGTTGCAGAAAGTTGAGTCGCTCAAGCGTGACGGTACGATTCGGCTCTACTACGACGACCCATTGCTCCAAAACGCTGAGTACCTGACTTCGCTCTAGCGTATTGCTAGAGGTTAGATTCTAGACTGTGTCGGGTTCGGGTTCAGGTTTAGGGATGTGTCCGAACCGGGTTGCTGCCCAGCAGGCGGCTCCGATTGCACCGGCATCGTCCCCGAGTTCCGCGAGTTTGATTTTGTAGATGTCTTGGTAGCATTCGAGGACATTTTCAGCAACGACTTTTTTGACTTCTTCGAGGTAGAGTTGGCTCAGAGCCTCTACCAATCCGCCCCCTAGGAGGATTACATCGGGGGTCAGCATATGGATTAGGTTGACGGCTGCATAGCCGATGGTACGAGCGGCTCGACGTACGACGATTTCTACCTGTTCGTCTCCTCCTTTGATCGATGCGGCAAGGACTTTGCTGCGGATTTCCGCGACATCGGAACCGGCGAGTTTAGCAAGCACTGGGGCTTCGTTGCGAAAGGCGAGTTTGGCGCAGTGCGAGGCGATCGCCAGACGACTTGCTTCGCTCTCGAGGGTACCCCCCATGGGTGTCCCGCTGGTGTGTTCGCTTGAGGAGATTTTGGTATGGCCGATCTCCATTCCCGTATGGGACCTACCTCGCAGAATTTGGCCTTGGTAGACAAATCCACCACCGATGCCGGTGCCTGGGAAAATTCCTGCAACGCTGTGGGCGTTGCGTGCGGCTCCAGAGACATACTCTCCGTAGACCCCCGCATCGACGTCGTTGAGAACGGCGACGGGCCGTCCAAATGCTTCCTCGAGATGCTTGGCCAGGGGTACATTTTTCCACTTGAGGTTCACGGCCAGGTGGACGATTCCTTTTTCCATATCGACTGGACCAGGGCAACCGATCCCGATGCATTGGACTCGTTCGGGTTCGATGCTGGCTTTAACGAGTGTTTCTCGTATCAGTTCGATGATTCGGGTGATACCAGCCTGACCGCCGTCGGATCCCTTGGTTTTCTTGCGCTCGCGGAATAAGACCTTCTTTTTGTGGTCCATCAAGACGCAAAGCATCTTGGTCCCACCCAGATCAAAACCGCAGTAGACGTTCTCGCTCATGGCATTCACGCAGGGACTCGAGTAACTTCAAAACAAAAAATTTATCTCGCTAGCGATTATACCCTCAATCGTTTTTTGGGTTGGGTACAATAGAAGTCCGCTGGAAGCTTTCGCGGATTTGATCCCTCCTGTATCCCACAATTTGAAACGCATCCCATGACGATGATCTTACTGTTTCGTAAGCCAATGGCCAAGGCAACTCGAAGGATTGCTTTGTTCCTGCTGACCTGCTCAGCCCTCGACGTCACTGTACTGGCTCAGAGAGAACTCAAAGACATCCCGGTTCCGAATGCAGAGGTAGAAAAAGCCACCTTTGTGGTCGACGAAGGTTGGCAAGCGGAACTTTATGCGGGTGATCCTGCGATGGCCAAGCCCATCCACATGAACTTTGATAACCACGGCAGGCTTTGGATCGCCTCGAGCGAGACCTATCCACAGATCAAGCCTGGTGAGCCTTCGAATGACAAGATTATCATCCTTGAAGACTCCGACAAGGATGGTAAGGCCGATCGGACGATCGTCTTTGCCGACGGACTTTTGATCCCGACTGGGGTGCTGCCTGCCAACGACGGCGACAAGGCTAGTGCTTACGTGGTCAACAGCGACCAACTGCTCTATCTCAGGGACACCGACGGGGACCTTGTAGCCGACGAAAAGAAAGTCGTCCTGGCAGGATTCGGCACCGAGGATACGCACCACTTGCTCCACTCCTTGCGATGGGGCCATGACGGTTGGATCTATATGAACCAATCGATTTACATCCACTCGCACATCGAAACTCCTTGGGGCGTCGAACGCCTCAACGGCGGAGGCATTTGGCGATTTCATCCCGAGACGAAACGTTTGGAAATCGTCGTCCGCGGATTTGTCAATCCATGGGGCGTCCACTTTGATCGCTACGGTCAAATGTTCGCAACCGATGGGGCTTATGGGGAAGGAATCAACTACGCCTTTGAGGGGAGTGTCTTTGTTACGGCCGTGGGCGCAAAACGTCTCATGACCGGTCTGAATCCAGGCAGTCCCAAGCACTGCGGGTTGGAGATCCTCTCGGGAAGTCACTGGCCTGATGCGATCCGTGGCTCGATGGTCACCAACGATTTTCGAGCCCACCGAGTCTGTCGGTTCCAAGTCACCGAGGATCGATCGGGGTACGAATCGGTTCAGCAGGCTGAATTGATCAAGACCCCTCACGTCGCATTCCGTCCGATCGATGCCAAACAAGGACTCGACGGCGCGCTGTACATCGCTGACTGGTACAATCCGATCATCCAGCACGGCGAAGTGGACTTTCGGGACCCACGTCGCGATCGCACGCACGGGCGGATCTGGAGGTTGACACACAAGGACCAAAAGCCGGTTATCAATCAGCCCATCACGGCCAAGGACAGCGTCGAAAGGAATCTCGAACGCTTAGCCGATGACGCCGATTTGGTGCGTCTCTTTGCAGGCCAATCCTTACGTCAGCAGATTCTCAGCTCCGGACCTGCAAGAGCGAGTTTTGATACGTATGTCCAAAAGGTGGCCAAAGACCCAGCCCGAGGCCTCGAACAGCTCGAGCTCTCTTGGGTTCTTGAGGGCTTAGGTAACTTTGATCCCACGCTCCAAAAGTCACTCTTCGAGTCGACCGATGGACGGCTTCGCGCAGCATATACCCACCAGATCGCTAACCAAATCCGATGGGTCAAAACCAGCCAGTTCGATTCGCTCGACGCATCGCAGATCGGACAGTGGACCGCTCTGGCAAAACGCCTTGTCCAAGACGACCATCCCCGCGTGCGTCTCGAGGCCGTCCGGCTCTTGGCCCAGTTGCCGAGTGTTGATGCGGCCCAAGCCGCATGCTTGGCCCTACAAAGACCCATGGATCGATTCCTCGATTTTGCTTTGTGGCAAACCATGAGAGATCTCTCGAGCGTGTGGTTGCCGGAATTTCGTGCCGGCAAATTCCGCTTCAGCAATGATCCAGCGTCCATCGCTTTTGCCCTGAAGGCTGCAGAGGATCCCAGCACCATCGATGCGGTTCTGAAGATGCTCGACGAAAAGATCACCAGCGATGCTCCTGCCAACGCCCAAGCTGCCCGTTCGACGATGGCGATTCTCGTCGCCGAGCTGGGCAACGGAGCGCAGCAGGCCAAATTGATCGATCGGCTGATCGACCCGGCTGCCCCAACCTCCTTGCCCGAGGAAGCCCTTCGAGGGCAGCTCTTGCAAGCCATTCTGGATGCTTCGCTGCGACGCAAGGAAGCGTTGGCCATCGAGCCAGCGACCGCAGTAGCCTTGACCAAATTAGCCGAGCAAGCCATCGCTAAAGACAAAAAGAGCGAGTCGTTGGCTCCGACAGACTTGGGCCTCGTCGCACTCCGCACGCTCGGACCTTGGCGTATCGCAGGCACTCGAGCTCGCATCGAAGCGATCAGTCAGGATGCCTCGAGCACCTCGGCCGTCCGTGTCGCGGCCCTTCGGAGCGTGGCCAATTTCGGGGATGATTCGGCCAAGAACCTTTTGGCCCAACTGACGCAGGATGCCAGCATCGATGTTGCGATCGCGGCCATGGAAGGACAAGCCGACACGAACCTCGGCGCGGCTTCCAAGTCCTTGATCGGACGGTTGGTCTCGGACCCTTCGCGCGCTGAGTCCTTGAGCAACGCGGCGGCCGGATTCCTGGGTCGAAAAGATGGCGCTGCGAGCTTGCTGGCTGCCCTTCAAGGCGTCTCGGTCGATGCATCGGCTGCACGGCAATTGAAATCTGCACTGCGGAAAATGAATGCCGGTGCAGATCTGATTCAATCGATCGATGCGGCAGGAAAACTTCAAGAGAACCGATGGGTTCTGAGCGACGAACTCCGCAACCAATGGCTCGAATTGGCTCAAACCCAGGGGGATTCAGTCCAAGGGGAATGGATTTACCGACGCAGCGAACTCCAATGCATCCAATGTCATAAAATCGGTGGGGTCGGAGGTCTAGTCGGTCCGGATCTGACGAGCATCGGGGCCCAAGCTCCAGCGGATTACTTGCTCGAGTCCCTTTTGAATCCAGCCGCCAAGGTCAAGGAGGGTTACAACGCAAAACTGGTTCGCACCGAGAACGACGAAGTCCTCGCGGGAATCCCGGTTCGCGAATCGGATGGCGAAGTCGTGCTGCGTCTTGCTGACGGCAAAGAAGTCACCATCAAGAAAGACGAGATCCAAGACATCAAAGAGTCTCGCTCGCTCATGCCCGACGGGTTGCTCGATTCGCTCACTCAAGCCGAAGCGATCCATCTGTTGCGATTTATCACCGAGATCGGAAAGATCGATGGCAAGATGCTTGTTGCGAACGATGGAGCCGTACGCCAATGGGAGGCGCTCCAGTGGACAGAAAAAGCGCACGTGCTGTTCAATCGTACCAGCCTCGATTCGATTGTTGGCGACCAGTCGAACTTCACCTGGCAACTCCATCCGGCGATGGTTTCCGGTGGGGTTCCCATGCGTTCGTTGGCTACGTTCCGACCTCATCCGGGTGTGCCCAACCACACGTTCTTACGGACCAAGTTCGCCATCACGCGCGCTGGGGATGTGGTGCTGGATTTTGGAAGTGCACCTAAGGGGAGTATCTCACTGTGGGCCGATGGTAAGCCAGTGCCTGTTGAGGGTAAGACCGTCAAGCTGCCGATGAGTCAAGGTGATCATTGGGTCTTTGTTGGGGTCAATCGAGACATCATCGGCGAGGAATCGGTGCGCGTCTCGATCGATCCGAATTTGACGACCGCCAAGCAGTAGGGTGTGGTGTAGCGGTCGGCCCATCATTTACCAAGCCGCCCGTGCCCACGAATTTACGATCATCATTTCGCCCCATCGAGCGCTTCGACCGCGCAACCCACCAGCGCGCGTCGTACGTTCCGCGGTCCTTTTATTTGGCGACGTTTGCGGCAGAGGGCCCAAATCGGTGCCAGGCACCCGGTGCGACGCCAGGTCGGATGCTAGCAAACAGGCTGCCCAAATCGGTGCCAGGCACCCGGTGCGACGTCAGGCCGGATGCTAGCAAACAGGGGCCAAATCGGTGCCAGGGGCCAAATCGGTGCCAGGCACCCGCTGCGGCGCTAGGTCGGATGCTAGCAAACAGCGGCCAAATCGGTGCCAGGCACCCGGTGCGGAGCCAGGCTGGATGCTAGCAAAAAGGCAGCCCAAATCGGTGCCAGGCACCCGGTACGGAGCCAGGTCGGATGCTAGCAAACAGTGCCCCCAAATCGGTGCCAGGCACCCGCTGCGGCGCTAGGTCGGATGCTAGCAAACAGGGGCCAAATCGGTGCCAGGCACCCGCTGCGGCGCTAGGTCGGATGCTAGCAAAAAGGCTGCCCAAATCGGTTCAAGGCACCCGGTAGGGAGCCATGTCCCCGACGAGCGGTTTCCCAGTGGGAGGCCTATGATCGACATCGCAACTGAGATTCTTCAGTCCCTACAGGCTCGAAATGGTAAGCGTATCGGAATGGAGGAAGTCTCTGTGATCCATCCGTTACCCTGGGATATTCGTACCAATGCCGCTGGATACTCGGTCATCGTCGATGCTACCGGAACCGAAGTCTTGCTCGCCTTTGGGGAGGATCCGCAGACAAGTAGGGCGGTGGCGGAGTTTGTGGTTCGCTCGTTGTTAAGTTACTCCCGCCCGTAATCTTCCGTCTGCGTCAGAAGAGTTCGAAAAATCGATTCAAATTGGTAGACATGCTCACCGTAGACTTCGATAATGGACGCTGATGAACGCTAGTTGGTTTCCAACTAGTTTGGCTAGTATCAGGTAGGTTTGGCTATAAGCGGTAGAGCTCTCTAGCAACCACTCTCTGAAATCTATTATCTAGCCGTGAAGCGGTTCGCCGAGTTCTCGAAGGCGTTTCTGCAGAATGTTTTGCAACGCCGCAGGAATACTCTAACTGGGACAAAGCGTTAACGATTTTTGACGCTATAGCTACAACTTTTTCCACCCATCATGTGCGATTTCGTATTCAAATTCAGCTTGAGCCATAGCCTCGTCTTCATTCATATGCCAGGTATCTGCGATGCACTCCCCAGTATCGTTCATACGCCAAAGATAGATTGCCCCTTCAACCGAAACTACCGAAAGTGTACAAGGGCAGTCTAAATCGTAGTCGACAACAGGTTCCCCAGACGAATCGAAGTGACCTATCTGGTGTTTCGTAGTCTCTTTGCATCGAATGATCGATGCGGTCATAAGTGTTTTTGCCATGTTAGGAATCGCCTTAAAAAATTGGGAGACGTAGATTTTCGATGACTTTTCCGAACTTATCCAACGCTTCAATGTGGACGTGCGGACCAACTTTTCCATGAGATCCGAGTAAGTCTGCAGCCGTCATGCGGAACTGCCGTAGACCATCGGCACTCCTGAACACACCCGGTGCGATCTCTTTATAACCAGTACCCAACCATTTGATTCCGTGGTTCAGAGCATCGCGCGAAGCCATTGGTAAGTGGCGACCTATATTGCCCAGTCCCTTAACTGGACAAGTATTATGCACCAGCACGCCCAGCTCGCCGACTTGGTAGACGTGCTCGCCGTGGACTTCGATATTGTAGACCGGCTGGGAGACTCGCGAAAGGGAGACGCTCAGAACTAGGCCGGAGGCTTTAGGCGGAAGGCTAGAGGGAAAACCCAATCCGAAAGACTCAGTATCGCAACAAAGCCTCTCACCGTCGGCTAGCTCAGCTAGTGGCACCCATTCCTGGCGATCGACTGACCACACAGGGTGGATGGTCGTTCCGGTGATGGTTTCGACAGTGCCATCTGCACCTAGCACATCCACGCTGGCTACGACGTGGACTTCGCGGGTGACAAACCGTGCCGTGACGACCGAGCCTTCGCCGGATGCGATCGGTGGGCAGTCGTCGATGGCAGTGACTAAAGCTAGCCCGGAGACTTCGAGTTCGGGCAGTTTGAATGGTAGCATGCGGCCTGCGCAGATGCCGTTACGTAGAATCCACGAGCGTCGACGAATGATCTCGGCGTCTACAATGCCGCCATCGCTGCGCTCGACGGTGATCGACACCTTGGCCCAGGTGGCTTGGTCGGGCTCGGGCTGCGGGTCGACCAAAGCGAATCGGGTGGCCCTAGCTGGAAATACCGCTTGGATACGGAATGACGCGCAAATTTGGCACGCGACGGAATTCGGCAACATTGGTTGTCAGCAACTCGTAGTCAAACATCAAAGCGGTGGCTGCAATCCAATTATCGTGGGGGCCGATCGCAGTTCCGTCCCTCGTCAGTTCTGACACAATTCTGGCATGAATGTCTGCTATTCTTGAATCAATCGGCAATACGACGACGTTCGAGAGCACTGTCTGAACAAACAGACTGCGCCTTTCCCGCCGTTCTGGTGTATTGGCACGGTGAATACCAACTTTGAGCTCAGATTCAGAGATCACGCTGATGCAAGGGTCGCCTAGAGAGCTCCAACGGGAGAACTCAATGATGCCTCCGTCTCGTTCCCAGCGAATAAAAACACCGGTGTCGATTACGACTCCCATGGGTCATCAAGCTCACCCATCGATGCTCGAACTTCCTGAATATCCGCTTCGAAGCTCGTCGCGTCATCTGCCCCCAGACGCGGCAAAAGGCGTAGTGCAACGTCCAGCTGAGCCATCGTTTTTCGGCGTTCGATGGGAACTAACATGGCTATCGGTCGTTGACCTTCGGACAATTCCACGACTACCCTTTCGCAAGCTACATGCCGAACCAGCTCTGGCCAATCGATTTTTTCAGTTGAGATCTCGTGTCTTTCCATGGTCCCCTCCTATTGATGCCATTATAGTCATGTTCCAAGGAATTGTCTCGGAGCGACTGGCCACAACGTGGACTTCACGGGTGACAAACCGTGCGGCGGAAAAAACAGCCCCGCAACACGGCCTCTGTAGCTCAAGAGTCTTGGCCCCGCCGGCATAAAGCCGAATGGAGGCCAAGAAGAGCTCGATGAACGCTGGGTAAGCCTACCGTCGGGCTTGCCCGGCGGAGGCGTAACTTGCAGCTACAGAGTGGACTGAAAAAGCGCACGTGCTGTTCAATCGTACCAGCCTCGATTCGATTGTCGGCGACCAGTCGAACTTCACCTGGCAGCTCCATCCGGCGATGGTTTCCGGTGGGGTTCCCATGCGGTCGTTGGCTACGTTCCGACCTCACCCGGGTGTGCCCAACCACACGAGGAATCGGTGAGCATCTCGATCGATCCGAATTCGACGACCGCCAAGCAGTAGGGTGCGGTGGAGCGGTCGGCCCATCATTTACCAAGCCGCCCGCGCCCACGAATTTACGATCATCATTTCGCCCCATCGAGCGCTTCGACCGCGCAACCCACCGGCGCGCATGGTACGTTCCGCGGTCCTTTTGTTTGGCGACGTTTGCGGAATGATCGTTGGGGTCGATCGAGACATCATCGGCGAGGAATCGGTGAGCGTCTCGATCGATCCGAATTTGACGACAGCCAAGCCGTAGTAGGCCACAAAGACGCATCCGGCCGAGAGCATTTTTCATGCTCTCGGCCGGATGCGGGTTATTAACTTGCTAGAGAAGCAAGAGCGTTATGAGGTGAAGCTTTTGAGTTCCGAGACGACCTGGTCCAGTAGTCTTTCGAGCTGCAGATCAGATCGATCATTGCTTAAAGAGGAACTGGTTGTTGGCTCTGATGATTGATTTAGTGTTGAGCTCGGGGGTTGTACCGGCGAAGCCACAGATAAACGTTGTGACGAAACTGATGCTCCTGGACTCGACGAGCGAAGTAACAGCGATCCTTGGGCCGCACTCGGGGAGTTTATTGAACTCGTCGATTTCGATTCTAAAGCAGGCGCAGGGGTGGCGTTTCCTCCTACACTCTTGGTGCTGAGCGTTCGAAATGCCGTTGTAGAATCTCCGGCAAAGTCGACTGCACCAGTATCCATTTTCGTGATTCGGGTGTCGCCATTGAGGTCGCCCGATGGCAGGTAGTTCGATGACGCTCTACCGATGACCACTGAACCTGCGATTGGACGAGCATTCAGGGCAGTGCCATCGAGCTTGAGATTGGTGAAGGAGGTTGCGAGATTGGAAACATTGATGTTTCCGGTCGCCACAGCTCGCCCGGTTGTACTGCTCGAGTAGAACTGCCCAGTCGGAGAGTGGATCGCGTTGTTGGCAAATGCTAGGTCGGTCGTCAGCCAGTTGGTTAATCTGATCGTCGTAGCACCACCCAAAAAGGTATTGTTTGACACAACCAAATTGACTGGGTTCGTGGTAAAGGGCTTCGAGACGAAAGCAGTCGACTTGCCAATGACCAGATTATTCCGAACTACGGCATCTGCAGTGACTTGGATTCCTGCATCGATCGAGTTGATTACAACGTTTTCTTCGATGATGTTTCGGTCCGCCACTCCGCGACCGGTTCGGTAGACAGTGATGCCTGGATACTTTGTTCCCTCTACGAAGTTGTACTTGACGACATTGGCATAGGAACCATCTTTGATCTCGATACCGTCGCCTTGGGCGGCTGCATCGCTGGCTAGGTGATGTAGGTAGTTACCAACCACATAGCTATTGTTGGTCTTGAAGACACCATCGTGGGATCCCAGGTAAAAACCCTCGCCATGGCCACCGGTGTAAGAGATTTCATTATCTACGAAATAGAGTTCGGAGGTGTTCTTCGAGTTCGCAGCCACTCCGACACCCATCACATGGTGGATTTTGGAGTCGTAGAGCATAAAGTTCGAAACGGTTTGTAGTTTCAGCCCGGTGCCACCACCGGAGATATCCAAATTTCGCATCAAGAGGTATTGAGAATTGTCCACGTTGATCGCATTTTGGAGTGCATCTTTGCGGGTGATTGATACTTTTTGGCCAGGAGCTCCTTCGATCACAACCGGTTGGCTTGCAGTTCCTTGAGCCGTGATCACAAAGTAGGAGTCGACGGAGTAGGTTCCGGCGTGGATGACAACTCTGGATCCGGCAGGAAGGGTTGTCAGGACACTTCGGAGTGCCGCCCCGTTTTGGGCTGGGGTGAGGCTTGGATTGTAAAAAACCTCGCGAGTCACCGGGCCGATATTTTGGTACCATGCCGGAGCAGCAGAGGGAACTCCTTCGGTTTTCCTCCAGAAAGGAGCTGGAACCTTGGACGATGGAGGGGTTGAGTACAGACCGGGTTGGGATTCACCTGTGCCACCTGGGAGCGTTCCCAAGAGTCCGGAGTCGGCTGCAAACAGCTCTCGTTTTTCGAGCTGCTGGACGTGGAGGACTCGGGATTTAAAGCTTTTTTTCTTAAGGTTTCGCATAGTGCGGAGATTCCTCTTGGGGCTGGCTTCCGAAACGGTCGGTTTAGGCCGATTTTTCACGATAGAAATCGCCTAACGCTGGACTTAGAGGCCCTTTTTTAAGGGGAGTTCCATGTTGGCTGTTGGAAATTTCTTTCCATCGTACCTCGACAGCCGGCTTGCCCGCATCGAATGCACCCGGTCGATGAATCAGGCCTTGGAACTAAAGAGCGGTACAGATGGATCTAGAAGTTACCGCTTCCAAGACTGTGGTCGAACCACGTCGTAGACGAGGCCGAGTTTTTCGAAGGCCAGGATCGTAAGCCAACTGACATCGAACTCCCACCATTTGTGGCCGTGGGCGGCAGCTCGTTGGTCCGCATGGTGGTTGTTATGCCAGCCTTCGCCGTTGGCGATCAAACCGATCAACCAGTTGTTGCGGCTATTGTCCTTGGTCTCGTAGTTTCTATATCCCCAGATATGGGTCACGGAGTTAACGCTCCAGGTGATGTGCCAGTTGAGAACCGTTCGGACGAATACTCCCCAGACGAGCAAGCTCGATCCGAACTGGATACCGCCCCAGAGGTTCCCTGACATGAGCCAACCGATGACAAAGCCGACGATCGGATAGAGAGCAGCGACGGCAAGATAGACCTTGAGCCAATTCCACTGACGCTCGAGTTTCAGGTAGAAAGGGTCTTTCAGGAGGTCTCGGGTGAAGCGTTGGTAGTCTTTGACGTTGGTGAAATCTCGGTTCTCAAACATCAGCCAACCGAAGTGTCCCCAGAAGAAGGTGACCAAGGGGCTGTGCGGATCGGGTTGATGGTCTGAGTGCTGATGGTGGATCCGGTGCATGGCGACCCAACAAGCTGGAGTGTCTTGCATCGTGCAAACGCCGAGCAAGGCCAGGGTGTGTTCGAACCACTTCGGCGCGTTCATCCCGCGGTGGGTCAAGAGCCGATGGTAACCGATGTTGATCCCTAAGGTTCCGAAGACATAGAGCCCGAGGATGCTCAAAGCCACACCGGTCCAACTGAAGAACCAAGGGACAAACGCCAAGCAGGCCAGCAGGTGGATCAGCGGTATCGAAATCGCATATCTCCAACGGACTTGGACGGGCTCGACGGCCGTTTCGGGCCAAGGGAGCGTTTGGCTCGGATCGGCCGGCAGAACCTTCGGTGGGTTCGAGGGCGCTTGGGCAGTGCTTTGCGTTGGTTTTTCAGGGACAATGTCGATCGACATGGAGTAGGTGGGTTAAGGGAGTGAGCGGAGGGGCGTTTTCTTGAAGATCCCAGGCGACCAAGTATGGTCGAAGGGTTCCATAGCGTCGACCGTCAAAATGGGAATTATGCAACCGTTTCCTCGGTCGGCAGGCTAAGGAATACCCCATAAAGCGAAGGGAATCGGAGGCCTTTCGCGTGAGAGAAGAGCTGTCGAGTACGCGGGTTTTTCCACCTTTAGTGGGCTTTGGTCGGGCTTCGATGGGACTTCGATGCTTTAGCGTGGCCGATAGCCACGGGGGTTTAGGGGATTGTAGTCCCGCGCCGATGGGAGGGTCGAGGAGGAGTTCGGGGCCGGGGCTCCCAGGGGTGAATTGCCGGGTTGGTTGCTGCCGGGTTGTGGGCTGCCGGGTTGTGGGCTGCCAGGCTGCATGTTCATCGGCAAAGCACCTTCGATCTTGCGGATTTGGGCATTGATCTGTCCGGTGCGCAATCGCATCGAGGCGGAGCTTACCTGGATCGACTGGCCTGCATCGGACTGGCCAGTGAGCCTTCGAATCGTCGCTGGCCTTTGTACTGTTCCCTCGATCCTGACGGCATCGTCGGCAGCCGCATAGCCGATACGGCTTGCATCGACGACCACATCGCCCGATTCGGTGCGACTGGTCAACTGTGCTGCTCCCAGGGCGTCGAGTTCAAAGGCTCCTTTGGGGCGTAACGCTGCACCTTGGTTGTAGCTCAGGCTCGAAGCATCGAAGAGGTTGAGTTGGTCGCAGATAAGCCGGGATTGCTGGGGAGCCAATCGCTCGGAGTTTCTGACATCGAGTTGGTCCTCCCAACTGGCGATCGGTCCGAGCAGTGCGGCGACTTTGTCGTAGAGGGATACGATCCGCTGGGGGACTGAACCTTCCATGCGTCCGACGAATGTCAGGTGCAAGCATTGAAGCGTTTCTGGATTGGGGTTGGCGTTGGCGTTGGGGGTGGCCGGGGTACTGGGCTGCAGCATGCCGGTGGCCAGGGAGCTGGTGTTGGCGAATCGACGGCTCCATAATTGGCCTGGTCCAAATCCCACCCAAGTCTTCGATGGAACTTGGAATTCCAATCGGGGCAGGATAAAGTTTTCTGCAGAGCGTCGGACTCCGGCAAGATCGGTTTGTACTGCTTTGATATCGACATCGCCGTCGAGTCGTACGGTTTGGACCTCTGGCCGAATAGCGGTCTTTGGATTTTTTCCAGAGCTGGTCGGCAATTGGAACGGGACCCGCTGCGACATATCCAGAGTCAGAGTCCTGGCGTTGGCCAAAAGGTGCCACAGGGTGCTCGCATCGGTTTGCAGTCTGCAGTCCATGATGACTCCCCCACCGAACCTAGCATTTCGGCCATCGAAGGTCATTCGTTCGCCCCATTGGATTCGAGGTGCCGACCTCCAATTCCAACTTCCATCGTTGGGTTCCTGCGAGAGTGCTTCTTGGGGCAAGACCAGTTCGCCGGGCTGATTGATCCAGAACAACTGATCGTTTTGGGATAGCTGCAGTTCTTTGGCAACAACCCAACCGGATCCGACAGAGATTTTAGCTGGTTGGCCGACGAGGTACACGTTGGACCGGTCGCTCGACTCGCTCTGGAGCACGAGCTTATCTCCGGTGGCTGTCAGTGGCCAAGGAGATTCGGCGGATAGGAATTCTCGCATCAATTTAAAATCGCCTTCGAGAGTCAGGTTCTCGACGATGCTTTCGTCGCCGATGCGCACGATGTCGGCTTGGAGTGTTTTGCCCGTAATGCTTATCGGAGCGTTTGGCGGAGTGCTAGGCGGTGCTAGACGGGTGCCCGGAGGCATCGTTGGCGGTGCATTTGTCAGGGAATTCCCAGGAGGATTGAGCTGGGTGTTTGGGGGTGGATTTTGGAGTGCTGGGGTGGCTAGAGTTGGAGGCGAAAGGATGCTGTTAGGACCTGGCGAGGATCCTTTGGGGGTTTTGGATTTTGATCCCGAGTTGCTGATCGAATAGCCGGCGCCGAGCGCCTCTTGGGGGTCGAGATGTCGGAAGCGAACGGCCATCGATTCGACTTGGGCGTTGAGTTCCGGGGCGTTGACGATGACCTGTCCATCGGCGGTGATCGAATCTGGGACAAAGGCAGGTAGTTTGCCGTCTGGGTAGTAGGGTGCAAGTTTCGCGGCGAGGGATTCGTCGAGAGGCAGGACCCAGAAATGGAGTTTTTCAGCGACGAACCTACCTCGAAGCGAGCTGCTGATGTTGGCTCCTCCATCGATGGAAATCAGATCGCGGTTTTCGTGGGGGCGGATCGACAGGCGTTTGCTCCACCGGAGGTTCCATATCTCACCTTCCTCCGATTCGACTTGGGCTTGTCCAATCCCATCGGCGATGACCCAACCGAGCCGCGTGAATTTCGATTGCTGGGTATTGGAGATGGCTTCGGGGTTTTGGTACTGGATATTCGGGGAGGTGATCTGGATGTTGCCGCGTTTGAGAAACACTCTCGAAGAGTTTTTGGGTGCGGAACCTGGCAGGACGTTGCTCAAGCTGACCATGCCGTGGACAAGGTCCATGACCAAGTGCTGTCCATGGGCTTCGGCTTGCATGCCGGGAGCATTTAGTCGCACCCAACGGCTTTGGTCATTTGGGTCTCTACCTGGTAATCCGATCGCTTCTAGGCGATCGAGTTTCCAGGCTGTTTGGTCTTGGTTGGAATCCCAGCCGACATTGAAACGCAGTTCATTGCAGTCGAAGGTATCGATGGGTTTGCCTTCGACGACATGTTCAAGATGCACGCCGTCCATGAAGGTGGCTTGGGATTGATGGAATTGAAATTGGAATCGACCACGGCAATCGAGTTTGGCGTAAGCTTTCGCTGCTGGGTCTGGTCCCGACGGGTCGGTTGGCCAAAGGCCACCATTTTGGAGTTCGAGTTGCACTTGATCGACGTAGAAGAGTTGCAGGTAATCGAGTCCTGCAAAGGGGCTTTGGCTCTTGGAGGTCGCTCCGGCGGTCGATTCGGACAGGAGATCCTGGTCCATGAAGATCGATAGGTACCGGCCTTGGACGGTCGACCCACCGAGTTTCATGCTGATTTGTTTGTCGGTCCAAACCTGGCGTTTATCGATCCGTACGTCTTCGGCCAGGATCCGCAGTTCGCCTTGGTTGGTCTTCGGGTCGGGTGGGGAGTAGATTTCGATCTGTCCGCTGAGTTGGCCTTGAGCCACCGGCGGAGGGTGTCCGAGGGTCCAATCGAAAGCGGATTTGAATTGGATTTCGGCCCCTTTGGGGTTGTCGATGAAGATCGCGCGTTGGTTTTCTTTTTGCCCGCTGAGGCTTTGCCCGTTGGCATTTGGCCCGCTGTGATTTTTCGAATTGATCACGATCGTAAGAGGGCTAAATCGCCAACGGGTGTCGGTCAGTTGCTCGCGTTTTTGATAGAGCAAGATGAATTGATCTTGCTCGATGACCAGGGGGGATTGGCGTTGCCAGGAACCCTCGGGGAAATAAGCTTGCCACCACTGGGCGGTTTGTCCGGTGGGGTTGTGTCGGTTTACCCAGCGCGAAGGCTTGATCGATTTGGCAGGCTGGACATTCGGAGTTACGAGCAGTTCGTAGCCCAAGAGGCAGGCCAGCAGCGGCAGGAGGATTTGCAGGTAGTACTTCAGGAAGATCATCGGAGTCCAGTAGGGACGAGGTCTTCCCATCGCCCTTTGCCTTGCAAAATTCTTTCGATCAGTTCACGCACCGCGCCGCGTCCGCCTGGGTTTTGGGTCGTCCAGTGGGCGATCTGTTTGACCTCTGGAGCCGCATCGGCGACCGTGACGGCTAGGCCGACATGGGCCAGTACAGGCAGGTCGGGCAGATCATCCCCGATGAAGCAGACTTCATGCGGCTCGACTCCGATGGCCTGCATCATTTCACGGGCAGCCGGAAGCTTATCGGTGAAGCCTTGGCGCACCCACTGGATGCCGAGTTCTTGGGCTCGAAGTTTGACGACTTGGGAATTCCTGGCCGTTAAAAGCCCGAATTCAAAACCAGCTTTTTTCCAGAGTTTGATCCCATGTCCATCCTTGACGTTAAAGGATTTGCTCTCCACCCCAGCGTTATCGATGGTGATCATTCCATCGGTCAAGACGCCATCGACATCCGAGAGGATCAACCTGATGGGCTTGGCAATTTCATAGTCGCGGTGGTTCAAGGAATGGGGGCTTTCTCTGGAGTCAAGGGTTAGTCAAGGTTTAAAGGGACGAACCGAAAATCCTCAGCGACGCTGGAGGAGCGTACTTGTCGGACAAACCCCATGCATGCCCATCGGATTCTCCGGCACCGGGTTCTAATCCGATCAGGTCGGTGATATCGATCAGTCCGATCGCTTGGTCGGAGGCATTGACCACGGGGAGTTCACTGATTTTACGGACCGAGAGGATCTCGATCGCCTCACTCAATTTCGCACCCGAAGAGATCGCGGAAAATTCGCGAGTCATGACCGCATGCATCGGGAGGTCCAAGTCGCCTTGGGAGTGTTTGCCCAGAAAGCGTGTCAGATCGCTATCGGTGAAGATACCCACTAGGGTGCGGTCGTCGTTTTCGATCATCACCGCACCGGTACGACGTCCTGGCCGAGAGGTCTCGACGAGCATCTCTCGGATGCTAGAGTCCTGATGGCAGACTCTGCATTCTTCAAGAGTGCGCATCAGTTCGTCGACCGATGCAAGACGGCGTCCCAGCGCACCGGCAGGATGCAATTCGGCGAAATCGTCTTGTCCAAAGGCTTTGTTCTCGCTGACAAGTAGAGCCAAAGCATCCCCGAGGGCGAGCATCGCTAGGGTGCTCGTCGTGGGTGCGAGATTCAAATGGCAGGCCTCGGCGCACGTCGGCGTGATCAGCGTAATATCGGCGGCGATGGCCAGCGGACTGTGGATTTTGCTCGTCAGAGCGATGATGCTCGAGGAGCGGCGAGTCAGGTGGGGTAAAAGATCGACGATCTCCTGCGATGAGCCGCTGTTGGACAAGACCAACACCACGTCGTTGGGCCCGATGCATCCGAGGTCCCCGTGAAGGGCCTCGGAAGGATGCAAGAAGTAGGCTCGGGTACCGGTCGAGGAAAAGGTCGCAGCGATCTTTCGCCCGATCAATCCTGCTTTGCCTATTCCGCATACGATCAGATTGCCTCGCATGGTGGCGATCTTGTCTGCTGCAAGGACGAATTCCTCGTCCATCATGTGTGCAAGTTGCATCAGAACGCTGACGCCATGCTCAACGACGGCAACCCCACGCGCCAGTTGCTCCTGGCGATCCTTGGCCTGCCTTAGCCCTCTGGGTCTGGGATATTCCATTGGCCGCGTACCATCCGTGTTCGCGCAAGTTAAATCATTGCTAAATAGGAAGTCCTTGGAGTGGTGCTTTGGGTCTTGCACCACTGTACTAGAGGATTCCGACGGGCCGTAGCGTATCAATTTCGCAGCGGCAAGCCAACCTCGATGCGCCAGGGGAGTTCAGCGACGCGGGGAGAGATAAAAGGCAAAAATTTTTGCTAGCTTTTCGAACGGCCACGGCCGCCGCCGCGTTTTGGCCCGCCGGATTTTGGCCCGCCGCGTTTTGGTCCACCGGATTTTGGCCCGCCCCGTTTTGGTCCACTGGATTTAGGGCTGCCGATTCTGGGGCCACCACGCTTCGGGGCACCTGATTTCGGCCCGTTTGGGGAGGTTCGGTCCTCGCCGGTGCGAGGTCGGCTAGGACGCCCGCGATTCGGAGCACCTTGGCGAGGCCCACCAGAGCGAGGCCCACCAGAGCGAGGCCCACCAGAGCGTGGCTCTGGGGTGTTTTGGGTTTCTGCAAGAT
>Ga0315904_10003887_pt1 | contig 21697 bp, 21 predicted proteins | sample LakEriMetagenome_6_FD_203529 | JGI IMG/M metagenome (GOLD analysis project Ga0315904, IMG submission 203529) | Freshwater fungal communities from buoy surface, Lake Erie, Ohio, United States - Buoy 12 MA120 | ecosystem: Environmental > Aquatic > Freshwater > Lake | place: USA: Lake Erie, Ohio...
CACGTCCTGCAGCATCTCACGCTCCAGCGTCAGATCGGCGACGATCTTCTTTAGTCGCCCATTCTCATCTTCCAGATCTCGCAGGCGCCGCATCTCAGACGGCATCAGCCCCCCATATCTCTTCTTCCAGTTAAAGTAGGTCGCCTGGCTGATCCCTGCCTTGCGGCAGACCTCAGCCACTGGCGTGCCTTCCTCCCCTTGCTTGATAACAAACGCCTTCTGGGCGTCCGTAAACTTCGATGCCTTCATGCCATAACTCCTCGCCCAGCCAAGGATGCATAAGGCCATAAACTCTAACTGCGAATGATCCAAAATTCAGGTGGCAGAGCAGCATATGCAGCAGAAAACCCGAACTGCGAATGGTCCAAAATTCAGGTGGCAGAGCAAGACAAGTTCCAGGCTAAGTCACCCGGATTGGCCTGACTTGATAAAGATCAATGAACAGATACTCAGCGCTTGTCATAAAGATAGTGCGACCCCGAGAACTGGTTCATCCAGCTTCTCAAAAAGGCCCCGAGTAGCTCAAACCCCCGTTTGTATGGCTGCTCGGGGTTTTCTTTGCCTTGAAACTGTACGTGCATTTTGCGCACCATTGCGGATGCCGGTCTCTTTCGACTTAGAAAAAGACGGTCAGGACTGTGAGCGTGCCCGCTGTGGCTGAGTATCATAATGCTCTCGTGACCACTATTGACTGACCGTCATGGTCTCAACGCTCTCTCAACTTGGCATTATACACCAGTTTCAACCATCAACTGGCAAGGCCGCCTTAATTGATCGAGGCATACGTCATAATTCTGTATTTCGAAGATATTAGCAGCCGTTACATTATAGGCGTAATATGAAGTAACTTGCAGTCAAACGGGGGTTTCATGCCGCAAGTGAAGGCGATGCGAGAGCAGTTCACATTGGAAGGCGATAAAGTCATCCATCCGCCCACAGGGACGATATGGACCGCTTATCCCGGTGACTCTCAACTCGCTACAATCTTCATGGGGCGACTTGGCGAGACGTTGGAGAATGGCGATGAATATGATCGCCATGAGGCCCATGAAATTGCCGTTAGAATTTTGAAAGAACGCATCTTGCGGCGATAGTCAAAAACCATATCCCTTGGCCATTATCGATCGCCTTAAGGATCATGCGACGAAGGCATTTAACGGCAAGCAGCAAGGCCGCGCTGGCCGGATCAGATAAATAACTAGTGTTTTCTAGCCCACTATAAGCATTAGTATTTTACACTATTTTACATAAATATTGATACTCATTAAGTATTATCAATAGTTGTTTCTGCCCCGAAACCGCCATTGGCTGAAACATGATAGATGCATTAGACAAGATTATAAAATTTCAGTCTGACACCAACATTAAATGCCTGCATAACGAAGTCAGAATTATCTATGAACTGGCGACCAACGGCCCCCTCCCATCGTTGGAGATTATGCGGCGGACAGGGCGATCCATTTCTGCACATAATGTCGATATACAAAAGCTTCTTCAGACGAACGTCTTGTCCGCAAAGCAATGCGACACTGATAAGCGAAAGAAGCTTTTAGACCTGTCGGAGGATGTAAAATCCTATTTCCGATAATCACTATGTGGCAGGTTTAGGACCTGTTTCATCCGTTCAGGTTGCGGCTAAGGACCGCTTGCTGGCCCGTCAGCCTTTCAAAGCGCTGGATGATCACATCGCAATAGCGCGGATCATATTCGATAAGGCGGGCCGTGCGTCCAACCTTATGCGCCGCGGCCAGAACAGTCCCTGAGCCTGCAAAGCAATCAAGAATGATATCGCCGCGCTTTGAACAATCGAGGATCGCGTCCTTCACAAGCTCCACCGGCTTGACCGTGGGATGCATGGCAAGGTCATCTTCCCTGTTAGCCCCAAAGCCATTGGCGCCTGCATAGTCCCAGACATTGGTGCGATAGCGTCCGCCTGCGCCCAGTCCAAAATTGTTGATATGGGGAGCCGTGCCGACCTTGAACACAAAGACCAGTTCATGCTTCGAGCGGTAGAAGGTGCCGTTCGATCCCAAACTCTTGTTCCAGACGCACAGGTTCTTCAACGCACTGAACACCCGGCGGCCGGCAACGAGCAGCTCGTCCATATGCCGCCAGTCCATGCAGACATAAGCAATGGCACCGTCCCGGCAGCGTGCGGCCGCCCGCCCCAGACTGGTCTCTAAGAATAGCCTGAACTCAGCTGCGCTTAGTTCACCTGCGGCTAGCGTAAAATTGTCGTGGCGTACCTTGCCTTTGCCCGAGACATTGCGCTTGATCGGAACATTATAGGGCGGGTCTGTAAAGATCAGCCCTGCCTCTTCATCACCTAGCAGCGCATCATAAGCGCTCGCATCGCGGGCATCCCCGCACACAAGGCGATGGCGCCCAAGCTGCCAGACATCGCCGAGCCTTGTGATTGGCACCTTGGGAACAGGCGGAATATCATCTCCTTGGTCCTGATCTTGTTCGGGGTCAGCGGTCTTGGCTGCGTCAAAAATGATATCGATTTCGGGAAGCGTGAAGCCTGTCAGTTCTATATCAAATTCCAGTGCGCTCAGTTCCTGAAGTTCGATCGCCAGCAACTCTGCATCCCAGCCGGCATTCAAAGCGACCTTGTTGTCAGCCAAAATATAAGCGCGGCGTTGCTCAGGGGTGAGATGCCCAAGTCGCACACATGGAATGGTGGGCAGTTTAAGCAGCTTGGCCGCTTCATAACGGCCATGACCTGCAATAATCTCATTATCATTGCTGATGAGGACGGCATTGTTGAACCCGAACGCCTCGATGCTATCGGCGATCTGGCGCACCTGCTTTTTTGAATGCGTGCGCGCATTGCGGGCATAGGGCTTGAGGGCAGAGATATGGATCTGCTCAATTGCAAGATTGTTCATACAAGATAACCCCACTGGCAGAATTGTTCCGGATTTTCATAAGTGTCGAGCGCATCACGCTGCCACGGCATGAGGTCTTCATAATGCTTGGGTATAAAAATGGCGTCGGGGTCGAGTTGCAGAAACTCAAATTCATTATCGGCCTGCCAATGGAGTAATTGCGCAAGCGCATCGACCTGATCGTCATGCCGTCCAAAGGGGAAGGCCAATAGCTCATGCAGAAAGTCTGCGAGCCAGAGTGCATTCCTTGGGAATAAGACCTTAGCCGCTTCAAGCCGGGCTGTGTGTCCTGCCATGCGTGAGATTTTGTCGCCATCGGGCGTACAGGCGCTAGGCTGGGGCACGCCGCGCGGGTCATTATGATAGAGGTGCTGGATCAATTGGGTGCCGCTAGCTGCATCCTCGATCAGCAGCTTACGGGCCTGCCAGGTGCGGGCCTGTTCTTCGACCATGCGGAGCAGCTCAGGAAATTTGAGTTTCGCCCTGTAGACATCCAGCACATAGACAACGCCCCTGCGCACAAGAGCGGTCACGCAAACCGACCAGTCATTGAGCGGACCAGTTTTTGAGGCGGTGTCCCAACTCTGAATGATCGTGTCACCAGGCTGCGGCTCTATAGGGTCGTCATAATAGTGCACCCATTTGCGTTCGATCAAATGGCCGCCTGCCGGGACCGGCATTTGCTGATATTGGGCGGTAAAGACATTGCTACCAAGCTCACGCTTTAATTGGTCCAGGGCTTCTTGAGGCTCACGCTCGGGATGAAGCACCTCGCCTGTCTTGCGCAGATGGAACTGATTGGGGCCAACAGGGATTTTCTGATCATCATCTGCAATCGCTGGAAAGTTCAGATGGTGCCAACCTCCTTGCTCGAGCAGGTGGCCTGACAGGTCATCTTCATGAAGGCGCTGCTGCACCAATATCACCTTGCCCATCAATTTGTCATTGAGGCGCGAGACAAGAGTGGAAGCATACCATTCGATCAAGAAACTGCGGGCAGTCTCGGACTGTGCGTCTTCTGCCTTCATCGGGTCATCAATGACGATGATGTCAGCCCCCCTGCCTGTGAGCGTGCCGCCAACAGACGTTGCAAAGCGCGAGCCACCCTTGCTGGTTTCAAGCTCGGTATCGGTTGCGCGCAGCAGGCGCGTGTGAGGGAACACATTCTTGTACCAGTCGGCTTCCATGACGCGGCGGCACAAGCGGTGGAGATTGGCCGCAAGGTCATTGTTGTAACTTACACAAATGAACTTGAGGCTCGGATCCTGGCCTAACTGCCAGGCCACCCATGCAACGCTGATGAGCAGCGATTTAAGATGCCGCGGCGGAAGGTTGACGATGAGGCGCCTCATCTCGCCTGCCATCATCTGGCCGAGCGCATGGTCGATGGCATTGATGTGCCAGTTGGTCTGGAAGGAAACGCCCGGGTTTAACTCTTCGACCGTCTTATGGAGGAACGACGCAAAGTCTTTGCGCAGCAGAGCATTGAACGCTGCGATCGGGTTGGGGGATAGACGGGTCACGCCTTGCCTCCCGTCTTCTTTGCAACCGTTGCAAGATAAGCATCGAGGATCGCCTGGTCGCTTGCGGACAATAGGGCTGTGTCGACAACAATATCATCATCCAGACCATTGGCCTTGCAGATGAGGCCGATGATGGTACCGGCCGCTTTCATATCGCCATTCAGTGCTCGGGTGCTGAGGGTCTTCAATAGTAGCTGCTGCTTGGTCAGCCGCAGGGTCTTATCGCCTTCCTTGACCGTGATCCGTTGGCCCATCTCGGCCATGAGATCGGTTTTGAGATTATTACTACCCTTAGGCCGGCCTTTGGGATTGCCGGACTGGCCAGGTTTGAACTGCGTATGCTGGGGCGGGCGACCTTTGCCGACCGGGTAGTTGGGTGTTGGTGTCTTAGGCATCTCAATCTCTTTCATCATGCGTGCCGCGTGGCAGCATCGCGAAGCGCGGTTCCTACAAGGCGCAAGCCATGGCGCGCGCGTTGCGGAACATGTGATGAACATTGTAGCACGGCTCGAGCGTGCTAGAAAGAGGAAAAAACAAGCTATATCAATGGCATAGAGTATCACGGCCTTGATACTGGCGAGTGTGAAAGCGGTGATAACGGTCAGCGCTTGGCAGGTGGCCGCCGAGCGCCATGATGGCCTTGAATCCCCGGAAAATGGCGCATGTGCGCAGCATGGCCGCCTAAACGCGGGTGGGTGCGTCCATCTGTTGGTTGGAAGAGGGCGAGAATGAAAAGCCGAAGCGAGGCAAATGGCCTGCCCGCTCAAATTCCCGGAGCCTTACGGCTTTGCCGAGGGGGTGATTCGGGCATGCGCCTTTGCATCACCGGCTTCTCAGCTAGTGCCTGAAACGACCTTTGCACGATATGCCTATCATGTAAAGATGTTCCGATTTTCTTTACATGTATTCAGAACATGCTAAGAGTTTGAGGGTAAGCTTTACATGTCGGATTCCAACAAGATGCTCTCCCCTACATATGCAATTCCATCACTTCCGCCCAAAGGAAATCTCGAGACCACGACGATCCTAAAAGCTCTGACGCGCGCACGCAGCGCTTTGGCAGAACTTAAAGGTCGCGCCGCCACAATCCCCAACCAAGGTATCCTGATCGACACCCTGTCGCTCCAAGAAGCTATGGCGAGTTCGGAAATTGAGAACATCGTCACCACCCAAGACGAGCTGTTTCAGATCGAAGCATTTCCGGATGCGCCGGGCTCAGGCGCCGCCAAGGAAGTAGCCCGGTACCGAGACGCGCTACATTACGGGTTCCACCAACTCAAAGAGCGTCAGGGCCTGCTGACCAACAACCTGATCATAGGCATGTTTCAGATCCTGAAACAGAACAGGGGTGACTTTCGACCAGGGCCCGGCACAACGCTTATGAATGATCAGACCAAAGAGATCATTTATGTTCCGCCCCAAGACAGGAATGAGATTGTCCGTCACATGGAGCGCCTTGAACTCTTCATCAACGAAGAACTGACCGAAGACGGGCTTGACCCGCTCATCCGCATGGCGCTCATCCATCATCAGTTTGAGAGCATCCATCCGTTCCCGGATGGCAATGGTCGCTTGGGGCGCATCATCAACGTCCTCTACCTGACGAAGTGCGGGTTGCTGGAAACGCCGATCCTCTACCTCAGCCGATACATCACCGAGCACAAGGCAGACTATTATCGGCTGCTACAAGCGACCCGTGCTACGGGCGAATGGGAGCCTTGGATCTTGTATATGCTTGATGGGGTGGCAGAGACTTCCAAGGAGACCCTGCGCCTTGTCGAGGGCATTCGTTCTTTGATGGCAATTGCAAAGAACCGGCTACGCGAAGAGCACGCGAAGATCTATTCTCAAGACCTGCTGAACAACCTGTTCCGACACCCCTACACTCGGATTGAGTTTGTGCAGAAGGAACTGGACATATCTCGGCCCACAGCAACCAAGTATCTAGATGAGCTTGCGGAGAGTGGCCTGCTGGCTAAGCAAAGGCATGGCCGGAACAACTACTATATCAACCGGCCGTTGGTGAACCTTTTCGTTTCAACAGGAAGGTAGCCGAGGAGCGCCAAGGCAGGCTGGAGCGAGATTCAGAGGGCCGCGGAAATCCGACATTGTGAAGCGGCGTTATCATGAACGTTACAGCGTGCCGCGTATCAAAATTGTGATAACGCGGTTTGGCCTTCCGCGAGGCATCGTGGTGCCCACATGGCCGCAAGTTGGCGAATGGCCGAGCTGAAACCTGCGTTTTTGCTTCCCTGCTATGCTCGAAAATCTTCCCTGTTCGTTGATCTAGGGAAAAGGCCTCGGGAACCACGGAATTCTAAGGCCTAGCGCTAGCCTTGGAATAGCCATTCCCTGCAGAAATGACGATTTACGCTGTAAATCCCGAGGGAACAGGGAATTTCCAAGGAGACGGCTTCGCTCAGGACTGCACTGCGCACCAAACAGTCCAAAGAGTGGCTGATCTCCATACAATTTACTGACAGGCTGAGCCCAAAAGGGCGCAGTCTTGCGGGTTTTGGGGAATGAGCGTTGGGCTGGAGACAGCGTCAGCTTGCCGCCTTGGCGCATCAAAAATGGCATCAGTCTCCAGTGGCGGTTTTTTCGCCGCTTTTTGACCCCAAGGAGATTTGGAAATTAGGGCTGGATTCGCCCCCAAGGTCCCTTGATCACAACGCCCTTAGGAACGTTCGTGCCGTCTTCGGGATCACGCCCATCGAGTATGGCTTCATAGCGAGCGATGATTGCAGCCATGCGTGTCTCAAGACGTTCGAAGTGGGCAAGGCATTCCCTGTTCCAAGCGTCGAAGCTCTCATAAGCATCCCGATCCGGAAGATCGGGCACATCAAACTCATAGAGCGTCTCATCCAGGAACCGGCGAAAGAAGCGGACCAGGGCCCGGCGGCCTGTTCCTGTCTTTCCAACCTTTTGTGCCATGAGCGCGCAGCGCTCGCTGCGTGGTTTGTCGAGACAATCCCAGACATGATTGACCGCTATGAGCAGGCCGCCTTCTTGATAGTCATGATAGAGTGACGCCAGAAAGGTAGAGCGACCTTCAGGCTGAGCAAGGTTATAACTGTTGAGCGGGATTAGCGGCTCAACCTCTGGCGCAGGCTCAACAGTTACCTGTGCAGGCAAGGCATAAAAATCGGGAAGTATGGTCTCTTCCCATTCCTCTGCCGGTAAGGTCTGGAGAAGATCCGAGATGCTGGCAAAGGCATGTATCGCAATAGCCCCTGTTGCCGGGTCATCTGGCCAAGGCTTCAGCACAGAGCGAGCGCGCACCCATTCATCTATGGGTTGCTGATCCCAGCCCAGCCCTACACCGAAGGACCAGGGTGCGAGATAGGTGCGGCCATCCATCGCGGCATAAATCTGCCCATTCCCTGCGGCAGCGTCTTCGACACTGTTCCAGGGCGAACCATGATAAGGCAGCGTGCCATTTGCATCGGCATTGCGACTAAAGCCTATCAGCATCTCGATGGTACGCGCACAGGGCGGATGGAACAGTTGTGCCTTCACCCGGCCATGCTCGGCTTGCGCAAGGATGGCAATGATCCTGCCTTGGCGCTGAATGGCAATGACATTCTCATCCAGATCAATCTCATCGAGCATGATGGTAAAGTCACCGTGCCCCATGGTGACCATCTGAGACCAACCACAGTTCAACAGCGCCATGACCAGCGCATCCATTGCAGGCGCAAGCTTGAGCCAGTCGGTCTTGCCATCTTCTGCACGCTTTTGCAGCGCAAACAGCATTGCAGCCAGAGGTGGCGCATCCAGATCGATGCCCACATGATCCAGATAGAGCTTCGGCACTTCATAAGGTATGTCGGGCAGCCCAAGCGAAGTGAGCATGCTTTTGGGAAGGCAGATCTCAGCGAAGTTCATCTGTAAAACTCATTCGATCATGTCGCATACTAAAGCGCATCGTCACGCCTCAAGCCTCGACATTTAACAGCAACGCATGCTGCTCATTCCAAGCCATAGGCAGTTCAACAGATCGCAACCTGCTCGCCGTAAGCGAGCTTGGCTGCTTGCCTGCAAGTATCACGGTCACAATGTCTGGTGCTAGGCAGGATAGCTCGATGAGCTTGGTCAGATGCTTGCGACACTTGCCCTGCTGTTTGGCGAGATCGGCAAGCGATGTCTGGGGATAGGCAAGCACCAGCTTACGCGCTGCATGAGCATCGGCAAGCAGAGCGATGAGCTTAGTGTCGGCCTGTCTTTGCTGAGACGCCGCCACTGGGGTTGAGGGGTTCATCTGCGCTTTCGGAAGCGGGCCCTCACCTTCAATGACCAACCTGATCTGATGCCCGCGCCGCAGACGGGTAGCCGCGACGCTGAGGATGATCGGTGCCGATAGCGGACTGCGTTCTATGTGAAGGAGTTCAGCAAGCCCTGCATCGGACAGCATCAACTCCACCCTGTCATCATGCAATATGGCCCGGCTCAGTAGCTGGGTAATGATCTGATGCTTGGCCACGACAGAGCCACTGCGCAGCGTGGCTGCGGCAAGGTCTGCCTTGGCGAGGGTTTGTTGTAGGGCATGGGCGTCGATATCGGTAGGCGCGAGGGCAGCAATGTTGCCGGGTACGGCGAAGTAGGCAGCAAGCTTTTGAGTAACGATCTGTTCGATATCATGCGCCGAGATCCTGTAAGCAGGCTCGTCCTTGGTCTGATCGGGCCGAGTGACATAATAGCGATAGCGCTGCGTCTTGGTCTGGCCCTTAGTTGTACCCGCCCCCTTGCTTGCATGGCTCGGCGTCATAGCCCGTCCTGCGCTATCAATCAGCAAGCCCGTCAGCAGACTGGGCTGCTGACCCTTAAGTCGTCGCGATGTGCCCGAGGCATTGGCTTTGAGCTTGTTCTGTACCGCCTGCCAAAGCGCTTCTGGAACTATGGGTTCATGCTCACCTGGATAGACCTCATCTCTGTGGACGATCCGTCCCAGATAGATGGGGTTGGCTAGAAGGTGATAGAGCGTACCCCGCCTAAAGGCACAGCCACCCTTATGTGGTCCACTGGCTCGGTGCTGAACCTTGGTCTTATATCCCTTGGCATTGAGATAATCGGCCAACGCTTGAACCGAAGGTTCAACCAGATACCGTTCCATGATGAGGTTCACCAGTTTGGCCTCTTCAGGGATGATCACAAGCCTCCGGTCTTTGACATCATAGCCTAAGGGAAGCGGCCCACCCATCCATAGCCCCTTGCGCTTGGAGGCTGCGATCTTGTCTCTGATCCGCTCGCCGGTCACTTCACGTTCGAACTGTGCAAAGGAGAGAAGCATGTTGAGGGTAAGCCTGCCCATGCTGGTTGTGGTGTTGAACGCCTGTGTGATCGATACAAAGCTTGCCTTGGCCGTATCCAAGACATCAACGATTTTGGCAAAGTCAGATAGGCTGCGGGTAAGCCTGTCGATCTTATAGACAAGGATGATATCGACCCTGCCATCTGCCACATCATCAAGCAGACGCTTAAGCCCAGGGCGTTCCATATTCCCCCCAGAATAGCCGCCATCATCATAACGGTCTGGCAAGAGATGCCAGCCTTCATGCTTCTGGCTCAATGCATAAGCCGCACAGGCCTCATATTGGGCATCCAGGCTGTTAAACTCCTGTTCGAGGCCATCCTCTGTCGACTTACGCGTATAGACAGCACAGCGCTTGAAACTCTCAGCCACGCCCTGCAATCCCGAAGAACCTTGGGCCTGACCAACGTGTACCGGTGACGGTTCGCGCAATCTCGCTCAAGGAGCGATAGCGCACATCATTCCAGACAAAGCCATCACCCACCACATCGACGCTGATCGTGCGGCCGTTCCACTCGCGTACAAGGCGGGTGCCTGTTGCAAGTGTCACTTGGCGTAAAGGAGACGAGGGCCGGGAGGGCCGCAAGGCGCGCAACGCTCCCCTTGATGATGTTGGCGAAGTGCGCGGCTTGGATGCCGGTGAAGTGCGGTAAGGTGGGTGTTGGGATGACGGCTTAGTTGTGCATGAACTTGCAGATGTATCGCTCTCATCCACACAGATAACCGCATCCAGCTTACGCACGGCTGACGCTGCAAGCCCACCATAGTTCTGCTCCTGCACCAACTGTGCGAGCAGGCGTTGCATGAGGGGTAGGGGTAGCCGCGGTGCTTCACCGAACCCCAGAGCGCGCCAGTGTTCCAAAAGGTCAGGCAGGGATAAGTTGCCAATGGCGGCGAGCTGTTGCCCTATATCTTCATCCGCATCCCTCACCGCATCATCTCCAGATGATAACGGCTTATGCCTGTCACCTTCGAACGCAGCAGCTTGTAGCGGCGGTGTGTCCGTAAAGCAGTGCGGAATGCCCTGCACGTACAAGCCTTCCAACCGGTGGCCTGCATGACCTCAGCTAGGCTCGCCCCATGCTCTTCCATGAGCATGGCCCGCACCATCGCGGCCTTGCTCGCTGTACTTTGTTCAGGAATGTAAAATCGTCTATTCAATGGGTGGTCTCCATCGCAGAGGCACCATGCCGCTGCACCACCCAAAGCCCTGCAAGCAATGCCAGCAGGGACGCGCGTCAGCCGATTAACAGCCTCCCGCGACTCGTGCGCGGGTCCACTCGCTCCAGTCGCACCAGAAGTCGAGTGCTATGTGCGAGCCTGCCCAAAAAAGCTCCTGCTCGACTGCAATAGCCGGTCATGGCTTTATTCACGTCATCACCACGCAAGACACACAGGATGAGATGGGCGCGATCCTCGCGCAGATCGTAATGATCGCACTGGAAGGTTCCGGTGCGTGCCTACCCCTACTGAGCAACTCGCGATTACCGCTGAGGTTCAAAGGCTGGTGGGGGTGATGTTGGGGCTTTTTGCGAGTGTATGTGGGCGGATCGAACGAACTGATTAGCGGCCAGGCTCTAATCCCAGTTGGCGGAAAGCTGGGGGTCGCGTCATCAGACTTACAAAGAAAGCCGCTCGGTCGCACTGGCCGAGTGGTAATCGCTCGTGGCATGAACCCACACGGGTACCTCTATAAATCTGCCTATTGGAGACAAGTTGCGGTTAGACTGACAGCCCCCTCTCCGGATTACTGGACCATCCTGAGCTTTATTGATTTAGCATTCTCCATCGTTCGAGCATCCATGGCCATCAGAAGCATGAAGTTCACAGAGCTGCGTATTATGGTCGGTTTACCACTGTCCATCCCGGTGCACCTAATGAGTGACCAAGGCGGCATATTGGCGGCTTCTCTCCCGGTCAGGGGGTCCGTATCGATTACGATAACATTGCCGCTGCTATAACCCGTGTGCTCGGGATCAGGCTCTAGCACTGAAAAAAATAGATCACGACCCCCGCCATCCACGAGCTTAATCTCAAGACTTGGATATGGAATTTCGTTCCTATATGTGCCACCTTCACAGTCGTTAAGCCACGCAACCTTGTCTGATACGGCACCGGCAGAAAACGCGTACCCGGTCATTAGCGATCCAGATGACCCATTTTTATCATCTTTTACTACGACCCCAACACCGCGAAGTTCACGGGCTCTATAACTCACTTCGCGAGATGTATCTTGAGATGAACTAACGTTGATCCTGTGACGGCTTGCAGCAGTTGCCTCAAACGTCTGGAGCATATTTTCCAGATATTTCGAATCTATAGAAATTCTGATTGGGAAATAAACGAGCATCTTGCCGCGATTCGCATCAATAAATCGGGAAATTTGGTAATTTTCATTTACGAATTCTTGAGGCAAATCCTGAGCTGTCTTGGGTAAGCCGACTTGTATCTGGGACGCCTGCCCATTTAATACTGCAATTATTTTTTCTGAGAAAAGTGCGCCTAGATTCCGGTTTTGAGCTTCTGCCACGGACAGCTGCGCAAAAAGCCCGTTCGGAAGATCGCGCTCTCCCTCAGCGAGCTTCAAGACATAGGCTTTAAAGTCATCAACTCTAATAGATACGACGGCCGTGATCTGAACGAAGCCCGAGACCTTCTCAATCTTTTGTATCGAAAACGATTGAACGTAACCTTGAGAATACTCTCTTATATCGGTTCTCAATTGCTTAGTTTGGGTCTTGATCCCGTCCTCAATACGGGTCCTCTTCTCGAGAGAGGTTGACGCATCAATGAATGTCCCGACAACCTCAGAGAGGGCGTTCTGCGCCGCATTTTGCGCGGCCTCGTTCACATCGAGGCCAATTCCAATGGCAGTTACTGTCCTAATTTTTCGCCCGTATGCATCGGTCAAATCCCCCTGCTTTGAGCCATTTAAACTGGGGCTCTCAGTGCTCATGTAGGTAGATTGGGCATGTGCCGAGCCTGTGGAGAGCAAGAAAAGCCAATGCACAAGAGCAAATGCGCTCGCTAGTTGAGATTTAGAGAGAATCTTCCGCGTCGGCATCATTTCGATTCTAAAAACACGTGAATGCCGGTGAGCTTACCTGGCAGGCTGTTCAGTTAGCTCTCGCTAGCAGCGTCTGTCAAGCTGGCCGAATTGGGCGCGCTGTCAGTGATGATGTATGTGCGGTTCCCGCTGTCGCTTCGGAATGTCGAAGACCTCGTGTTCGAACGTGGCATCGACATCTGCGACTATACAGTGAGGTTCTGGTGGAACAGGTGGTCTTGTCAGGTTAGGTTTTGCCGCGCGAATTTAGACCTACCTAGACGGTTTCAGTCATCTGTCTCGGACGCAGCGCTCCATTCGGCAAATGCTGCCGCTTGAAAGCTGCGCATGGTTTTGCGGGAGACGAGGCGATGCTGGACGGCGAAGGGGTTGTAGATTGCGGAGTGGGTGGAAACGAAGCGCCGGGTCTGGCCTTGGGATTTGAAGCGCTGCATCTGGTGCTCTCGTCGTGGGACCGGAAGATACGAGTTCTCGACCCGGTTGTGGTCGCGCAATTGGCCGCGGTAGTGCTTGTCCAGGCACCCGATGATTTTCGTCGCAGCCCTGTATGAAGCCAGCCGGCCGGTCACGATCTGGGCACTTCCATTAACCGTCGGTTTTGATTACGCCGCGCAGATGTTTGGGTTTCAAGCGCGCGATCGTCACATTTGAGGTTGATATTGTTACGGTTGGGGTTGTTTTGAGCCTCTAATCCGGATTTTGGATGCAACCATCCTGTGGCAAGCCGCCGTTCGTGGAAGATCAGGCGCTGCATGTTATAAGCCAGATTCGTCAGCATGATCTTGGTTTGCGCGCGTTTGATCCCGATAGTGCGGATGAACAGCCCCATATGCGCCTTTTGCTGCGCAAAGACGTGTTCGACTCTTGCCCGTATCTTCGCCTTGGCCCTGCTGGCTGCACGAAGCGCCTCTGACCGCGGCTTGCCCTATAGCTTTTTGCGATAGATCCGGCTGACCCTGCCATGGGCTGCAAGCCAGGCTTCATTGGTCTTTGACCGATACGCATTATCAGCCCAGACATCAGATGCTGTATTGTTGGTCGTGACGACTTCGCGCAGTTCTGATCCCTCATGGCGCGCACCGTGGGTGACCACAGCCTTGCGGATAAAGCCAAAGCGCTAGTCAATGGCGACATGGTTCTGGTAGCCAAAGCTCGGGATCGTAATGTCGATCTGCGCCTTGCCATCAGCAGCCGTGCGGGCTTTGGCAGTTTTCACGGTCCATCGGGCATCGACATCCTTCTGGGCGGCTTTGGCTGGCTCATTGGGCCAGACCTCCCGGGCTGCCTTGCCTGCTTTGATTGCATCCTTCTCGTCTTGCGTATTGCGCTGCTTGGGGGCTGCAATGAGGGTCGCATCGACAATCTGTCCCCCCATTGCCAGATATCCATTGGTACGCAGCCGATGGTCGAAAGCGTCGAACAGAACCTGCAAGGTACCCGCATCGGTCAACTTCTCCCGGAACAGCCGGATCGTATTGGCATCAGGCGTTGGCGCTCCAAGGTCAAAGCCCAGAAAGCGCAGCCAGCTCAACCGATCACGGATCAAATACTCCATGCGGGCATCGGCCACATTGTTCTGTGCCACCAGAATAAGGATCTTAAACATTGCCACGCAGTCATAGGGCGGCCTGCCGCCCTTCGAGCCATCAGAATAAGCCAGCGCATTGTCCAGGATCGGACGGAAGCCTTCAAAATCAACAATCCGGCCCAGTTCCTCCAGCGGATCACCATTGGCCGAAAGCCGCTTCAAATGATCCGATAAACCAAACAATCCCGCCTGCTTCATTACCGCCTCCCGTCAAAGAGAATGGAGCCGAAGGCGTGCGAAGCACAATCAGATACGGTGGACATATGCTAGGGGTTTTTGGAGGTCCCTAGCTTCATCATCTCTTAGGCCTCCTTGTTTGAGTGTTTAACTCTCAAGCGACCAGCACAAAACCGTTACAAGTCTAGTTTGTGGATAATTTTCCCTGCGGTCTTTGGCGAACCTATAAAAATCGACAACCGATTTTGAGGCGGGGATCAATTAGCAGTTCGGACCAAGATTTTTGAACACGCGAGGAGCGATCGAAGATCCTATCTGATCAGGCTTCCGCAAATCAAAATTCCATTCCGCGGTATATTTTTCTCCTAGAGTTGGGTGTTTAGCGGTCATGCAAACAGCTATGCCAGTTGAACTTGATGGAACAGTAAAGTCAACGGCAGTCACATCCTCTGTTAAAGAAGGTTCTATCGCATGCGAGAGATTAACATTCGCAAACGTTTTATATTCGGTCTTTGCTTTCGCTACTATCTGAATGTCTCTGGATGGTACCTTTTTAAGATTGAGATAGATAGTAGCAGTGATATTTCTTGAATTTTTTAAAGATGAATTTGACCCATTCGTCAGTGTGACTAGTCCAAATGTGGAGGCATCTAAAGCGATTGTTGTAGCGTTATCCTGAATTAGTTTCTCTTGGCGGCCCACTGAGCTCCAAAGGGCTGTTAGGATCACAATAAGGATAATGCCTCCCAGCGTAACGGTCAGAACAGGGTATCGAATTGAATTTTCGAAAATCTTTTCAATGCGGCCAAGGGCCGAGACGCTTTGTGGTGGTGCTTTGGGAGCAGGCTGCCCAGCCGCTACAGCTTGAATAATTGGTATTATATCATTTATCCTGCGCCGAAGGGGAACAAGAAAAGCGTCGACCCATTGGGTTCGCGATAGCCAGAATTCTATATTCGACGAAGGTTCAATCTCTTCCAATCTAACCGGCAGGATTACTCGCTCGCGAGCGAAGGAGAGTTCCAGCTCGTTGGCAACGGCCCGAGACTGATTTGCCTTTCCGGTAAAAACCAGCAGGGTAACTGCGCATTGCTCAATAGCCTTTATGATTTCTTCACCGTAAGAACTGCCTGGCGGAATGTCCCTTGGTGCTATCCAACAAGGTATTTCGCGTTCTTCCAGAAACCTACGGATTTCGTTTGCAAGCCTATAATCTTGACTGGAATGTGAAATGAATACAATTTTGGTCACAGTTTATTAATCGCTCTGTTTTGTTAATATAGCTGCGTTACGCCTTTTAGAATTCGCACGCTGTATTGACCGAGAAATATTTATCTTAATCTCGGACTTTAAAATTTCTCTACTGCATTCAGAGGCATTAGCCAAATCTGAAAGATTATTTTCAATATCCGAACTACTTGATGCGATAATATCATCAATAACGATATATTTACGACCAGTTATCTGACGGCAAATCTCCTCTTTGACCTTACTATCGATACTTTTTAGCTTCTCATCTGAAAAATTTGACAGGTGACTATAAACTTTCCAATCAAGGCCACTGATACTATCGATGGGTTCGAGAGACTTTGACAAGATTTTTCCATTTGAAAGACAAATACTTTCATCAGCAGGTTGAATCCCAACGCGCGGTAACTCAGATTCCTCAAGTAGAAACGAGACTTTGTAAGGCCGGTTGTATATTGGATGCATTGTCCCAATACATAACAGAAGTTGGTGGGCTTCAGTGGGTATAGCTAACGGATATATGACATTTCCAGGGCTGTTTTGGATTATTTTCTTCGACTCACTAGCATTAAATCCATAGACTAAGGGTTCCACGCTCTGGATATCGAAGCGCGATTTCGGCACTCCATTCTCTATTTGGTAAAGATCAAGAGAGAACTGACCTTTCGCGGCAAAAATAGCGCTTTTGAGCATGTCGAAGTTTACTTCTAAAATTTTTAAGCGGTTGCTACTCGTTTTCTCAAGGTTCACTATGCCGAAGGGCAGCCGACCGGTAGATTGTTTTCGTTCTACGCCGACTGCGGAACATGCGTGCCCAAAAAAGTCCCAACCCTCAAAAGGCTCCCGACATTCTTTCATCAATTCGTCGGGGGTGGTTAGCAAAGATTTGGGGATAGCCGACATGCGCTCAACGTCCGTTGACGATCTCAACTGGTCAATAAAGTAAGATCTATATGCGCCGGAGTTTATGCTGTCCGTCAATCTTTTTGAAAGATCAAAGATAGCGAGCCAACTTGTCGTTTTCAGGCCGAAGTCATAATCGTCTAAACCATTGCTACTGGGGCTAAGTTTAGAAATTTTTGAGAGGTATCTGTGAGCAAGCGGAGGGAACCGCTTAACGAATTCGGGATCCGCTTTGAGGGCTTTGTGAATAACGCCGAGCTTCTCGTCTCCGACGGCGTCGTCGGTTATAAGTTCATTCGCGTACAAATAATATGCAAAAGGTACCTGAGGTTTGATTTCCTTCTCGATGTAGGAAATTGCTCCTTTACGACCGTAAATTCGGTCTAACAGCGCGGTGAAATCGGCTGCCACATCGGCGAATTGTAGATTGCCAACCATCAGCTCTTTGTAAAGCGACAGTGCCAGATCCACTTCGCCGCGCTGCGCGAGCACGCGCGCGTTATTGTACTTTTCCGCGATTGAGACTGGCTTTGCGACTAACCCACCTAAGTTGCTTATTGCGACGAAATCGTTGGCAACATTTTGCAACAACTCTAACGAGCGTTCGCCTTGTCGAGCTAATTTTTTGCCATTCTCGTCTAGAGAGTTGACTTTACTAAGAATTGTAGTCGTGTCGACTTTAACTTCGGCTACGCTGTTTTCTATGTTGGATAAGCGCTTATCAATTTCTTTTAATTGACGGAGAGCGCTTCCGAATTCCAGCTTGGAAATTGATGTTCCGAGTTCACCCTTGAGTGCGTCGGACAGTGCTGCACTCTTTTCGGGCGCAGAGATTTGAGAAATCATCTGACTTTGAAGCTCTTCTATTCGCTCACTTAAGGCACGAAACTGTTCTGTGATTATAGCATCGCTCTTGCTTTGACTTTGCTCGAGCTCTGCCGAAAAATTTTGGAGAAATGTTTCTTGAAGTTCCGGGCTTATGACACCGCTTACGCTATTTAAGCCCCTTATAAGGCGGTTAAGTTCTGCGATTTGCTGTTGCTGCGCACCTAGCCTTTTGCTGACTTCATTCAGTTGTACTGCCAATTGAGGGATTTTGGACGCGAAGCCGGAGCAGATTTGGATAGTGCCGGCCTGATTTGGCAAACGAATAACTCCCTGTGCACAGTCCGGAGCTGCTGCCTTGCGAGCTGGAGTCTGGGATGCCGCTGGCGACGGCAAAAGTGCTAAAAATATTGCGGACGTCCCTACAGCACGCAGAAAAGTGTTTCTCATCATAGATACAACTTCTTATGTTGGTTGTCCGACGCCAGTACATTTGGCGTAACTCGGATCGTAATTTTGCGGAGAGCAATCGTTATTCTGGCTTTCATGATAGACGGCGAGTTTGCGGCGTTGCAAGCGCCGACATTCGATAGTCTGTCGTTTGATCGTGTTGCGTTGTTTAACAACACTTGCAACCTTACCGAAGCATGCGGAAGTAGACGCTACATTGTTCAGGTTCTCGTCGAGACGCATGTGGATGTAGCGCTCTATGCAGGTCTCGTGACGTGCTCCGCTGAAAGGTCACCGGTTTTGGGTAGAGTTCGGCACGAAGTTGAGCCTGCCTCCAAGTCTGTGACCTGAGCCCGGCAAACTGGTCCGGTCTTTCTCACAATCACCGGACCAGACTTGGGGCCAGGCTCAGAAGGAGTGAGTCTCAACCTCTGACTGATGATAATCAGGGGATCACGTCAGGGCGGATGCACTGATACGGTTTATCGTTTGGTACAAAATGACGTCGTGAACTACCACGCTACGCTCAAACTCCTGATCTATTTCCGCAAACCAAAAGTAAGCCGATGAACCAGCGGCATCAGCGCTTGCCAAAGCTCCGTTCTCAAAGGCATGCTCCATAAGGAATCTGCGACCAATGCTTTGGATATCGGTTGTGATTTAACGGCTAAGTCGTGTCAGGCTGGAACTGTAAGGACCCGCCTAGCGTAGTTTGATTGAAAGAGATTAATATCTTTTATCAAAAGCTCTTCAAGGGAACCAAGTGCATCTCGTGTTGAACTCCAACGAGGCTCTGCTTCCGCTTTGGAAAACTCATCGTTGAGGTGCCGCAACAGATCTGCCATTTCTGCGTGCCGCTCTGCTTTTGTTTCAAGGTCGAGAGCATAGCGAATGCCCGTAAGCGCCGCACCAACTGCAGGCAATATGGCTGCAGCGCAGCCGGTGATTTTCAATCCTATTGTCCAAGCAGGAAGCGGATAGACAAAGTAGCCAAGAATGAGCATCCCGCTAAGAGCAACACTGGCAAGCGTAGCGCCGAAAAGGCTGTCACCAAAATGGTGAAGCTGATGGTTCACATGGAAGAGTTTTTTGGCAGTCCCCTCATGATAGTCCATCTGCGGTACCACTTCAGCAACACTCACGCTCGCAATCGTTTTTGCGAGGGAATCTGGAGTGAACTGACCTGAGGGCATACCTAGCTCCCTCGCCGTAGCCAACACATACCAGCCAACCCAACTCTGTCCTCTTCGTCCTGGAGATGGGTATTCCCCAATGCCTGCTAGGAACAGCATGTGGCGAAGAGACTCGGCCAGTCTTCGATAGTTTACTAGCTTGCTGTGATGCTGATCTCTTTTACTGGCAGCAACGAGTGCAAGGATCCAAGTTATGATCCCAAACTCTGCAGCGAGCAAAAATGCCTTGAGAACCTTGCTCTCGCCGGCGAATGCAAGTCCAATGATCGCTAAAGTTACTGCCAGGGTCGAGAGTAGGTAAGAGGAGATGACCGAGCTACGGTATCTGTTGGCGTAGTCGACCGCCAAAACATCAGCTACGATAAAGCGCGCGTGGAGCGTTTCCTTGATTTTCTGAGCTTGTTCTGAAGCAATAGGCAGATTCCGCAAGAACGTCGCCCACGCTTGTTCTGACCAGTGCATTCTATCTTTTTGCAAACGTGGGTTGAGGCGATAACCCGCATCAATCTGCTGGCGAGTCGCATTTCCTTTGAGCGCCTTAATTATTCGTAAGACATTGGAGATCCGACAGAAAACTGCCTTTACTGCCACATTAACAACAAGTGCGCGTCGGCCGAACCAAAAATCCAAAAAACGATCATAAGTGCGACTGGTATCAAAAGCTGTTAGTTGCTCCGAGAAATAAGTGGCAGCCGATAGGTGGTCATAACTTTCACGCTCTTCTTGATAATGCTCATCTTGCAAACCACAGTTCGCTTCATGTAAGCTTTTAGTTGGTGGCATAAATAATGGCTTTAAAAAGGCACTTGCGGGCGCTTCAAAAATTGTTGCCTCAGTCAATTCTAATTGCCCAATTGGTCTTTTCCATCCTACGATTTCTTGCCTTAGATCTTCGCGCTGAAACGAAACTAGGCGGCGCGGCGCAGTGTCGGTTTGGTCAAGCTTAAAAAGGATAACCGGCACTGAATTGACATGCGCACGTTCAATGATGTCTACCGTGCCTCCCGCACCGGCACTCTGGCCACCGTCCCAAAAGGCGACCAATAAATCTATGTTACGGAGCAAGAACTCTGCTGCTGGCGTATGGCTTATTTCATAATCACGGTCAGCACCCCATGTAGCCGATAAGCGCTCTGCCTCGCTTGCAAAAAGTGCATCCAACAAAGTTTCTGGCAACATAGGGCGCGTTGATGCTTGATTGTGCGCCCAGACTATTGGCAGTTCTGCAACTGCGTTAGCGGTCTCCTGAACCCAGCGCCAGCGCGCAAGGTAGGAGGCTAATTGTGTATCCAGGTCACTTTTTTTGTCTGGTCGGTCGCCCCAAGCATATGCAGCGCATACATTGATCGGAGCCGGTGCGACTAGTTCAAGTTGCCATTCGGTAGGTTTAACATATGCTTGTGGTGTATCGTCATGAGTAGTAGCGCTATCCCTCAGAAATGCTACGGATTTCATTGCCATTTCATCGATACCATAAGCGATGCCAGTTACGACCCTGATTTGAGGCGTTGCATCACTGTAGAATTCGGCCATGCCATCATCATGCGCCAGTGCCTGGACACCATCGGCAATCGTAATGAGAGTTTTATTGAGTAGTTCGGTAAGGGCAGCTGTGTCAGAAGCTTGCAGGCGGTTCGGCCGGTGACCGATAACGCCTACTCGAAGTGCCAGCCGAGGCTTTGGTGGCTGTGATAGAGCTTGCTCCATGTTCGATACGCCTGTTGGAAGGTGATGAACTAACTCTGCCAATTCCATGCATTCATCTTCTTTCCTAATGATGCCACACGTTAAACAATTACTGTGTCCCGATTCAGCGTGCGCCGAACCACAAAATCTCTCTTATCGTACTTTTAACGGTTTTGTGCCGGCTACCTATCTATTTATGCGACATTGGCTTCGAATTTGAAATCGGGTGCTCTAAGAGCAGGCGCATTTGTCGAACAATACCAACTATTTCGTAAGATATCTCATTCTGGGCGGATATAAATCTGAAGCATGGTTAATGCAATCATGCGCTAACAAACAACACGGACCACTCAATTGGGGCCGGCCACAACCCCGTCACCTAATGACCGTTCACAGATTATGGTTTTGAAGGCTGCAGGGGAATCTCTAGCAGTTTTGGCAACAAGCTTTGGAGTGAGCAGATTGGCAATTCAGTATGCGGCAAGACAGGAAAAAACGACTTGGCAGTTGCCGAACGAGGGAGTTTCGGAATGAAGAAGTCGCGTTTTAGTGCGCAGCAGAATGCCTTCATATTGAAGCAGGCGGAGGATGAAACAACGGTTGGGGAGGTCTGCCGCAAGGCAGGGATCTCGATTCAAACATACTACTGATGGCGCAGTAAGTGTGACGGACTGTTGCCGTCGAAAATGAAGCGCTTGAAACAGCTTGAAGAAGAAAACGTCCGGCGCAAACGCCTGGTGGCGAACCTCAGCCTCGACAAGGGTGCGCTATGACTATCGGCGCATTCATGTCCTGCTGCGGAGAGAAGGATAGCAAATCAACTACAAAAAGACCC
>Ga0315904_10003891_pt1 | contig 21666 bp, 28 predicted proteins | sample LakEriMetagenome_6_FD_203529 | JGI IMG/M metagenome (GOLD analysis project Ga0315904, IMG submission 203529) | Freshwater fungal communities from buoy surface, Lake Erie, Ohio, United States - Buoy 12 MA120 | ecosystem: Environmental > Aquatic > Freshwater > Lake | place: USA: Lake Erie, Ohio...
AAGTGGAGCGGTCTTTCGATGAGTTTCTCGGAACGTACAATCACAGAGCTGAAACGCCTGCGCGAGCAGGTTTCCAGCTCAGGGGCAGGTTTGGATGCACTTACGTCATCGCTGCAAAAGCTGCAGTTGCTCTCTACGACTGTAGGGGAGGTATCGGGTCAGCTTGCTGGCTGCGAGCAGCTCTTTGAAGCACTGTCGACCAAATATGATGGGAATGCTGGTGAGCTAGCAAGCATTGAGCGCGGCCGCATCACAGCAGAGGATCTCCTCGACGAACAAAAGGATCGCTCGGTAACCATTTTGGAGATGCTAAGCGCGAAGGTCATCGAGCTCGCTCAAAAATTCTCTCCGCCAATTAAGGTCCCCGTTGGAGTCCATACAATTACCCACGGTTTGTCGAGCCCAAGGGCTACGCTCCCGGAGATTGACCTAAGGGTTGACGCCTTAATCGAGCTAAATCGCGTCATGACGGATAGGTTAAAGAGACTCTCCCGTTCAGACTCTGATCACCGGGGAGAGGAATTCCTGTTTACCTCTTTGCACGACACAGCTTTTGAGTTTTTGGCCTGTCGAGTCGCCACGCTCAGTACCGATCTTAGTCGCTTAAAGAGACTCGTGAGGAGCAGCGAGCGTGTGGCCGATGATGTCAGGAAGTCCCTAGAAAAAGAGGATTTCGTAAGGGACAGAATGAGCCTCCTCGAATCGCAGGTGGACCAGCTTAAGGACAACGAGTTGCGGCTACTAGAGAAGTTAGACGATACCAGACGCCATGAGCGGGAGTTGGGGGCAGAGCTGCGGCTCAAGCTCGATGCGATTTTGCAGGAACTCGTGGAGGGTATCTCGAAGGTGTGTACCTCGAAGCGCGGTCCTTCTCACGTCCAGAGCGAATTAAAGCGGGTCCGCGATCTTTTGATTGAGGAGCAGGCGGTTGAGATTATTCCTGGCAGTGCGCCCAGCCTGGAGCAGATACAGCGCCGTTTTCGGACTTTAAGTCAGACCTGTGGTGGGATTGACCTGCTCTTACAGGGTACGAAGAGGGGGTTTGGAATCACTACAGATCTCGCAGGAGGTCGCTTCCATGGTCGGTGGATGATCGTAAGGGATGTACCAGAGGTGCTTGAGATAGATACTCTCAGTTTTAGGCGTCCATGGCTTAGATCCGACTTCCATAGAAAGCTAAAAGCCCACAATGCATTCGGCTTCGTCGCAGAGTTCGAAAGCCAAATTAAAGGTTATATCGTGTACGAATTGGGCACATCGGAGATTCGCGTTGTCCGAATGGCGGTTCACCCCGATCAACGACGCAGTGGTATCGGAGAGAAGTTTATTTCTAGGCTAATTTCCAAGCTCGATGACACCGAGAAGGGGCGAAGTGAAGTTATTGTCGATGTGCCAGAGGAGTGTCTATACGCGCAGCAATTATTTAAAAAGCTTGGTTTTCACGCGGTAGAGATTATTGGGCAACATGCCGAAACGTTTTATCGTATGAAGTACTACAGAGACGAGCATCTTTTTGACTAAACCCAGCCTCATTCATTTTTGAAAAAAATGAATGAGAATCGCTGGGCGCGCGCAATCTTGGCTGTTGATGATAGTGATGGGGCCAAGATTGCGCTTGCCCAGCTTTTGAGAGTGATTTTTTTTTTCAAAAATCACTCGCGCAGGGTTTAGTACCGAAGCGTCTCTGCGATTGCATCAGCCAGCCGCGCACGCGCCAAAAATTGCGCCTCTAACTCATGCGAGAAGGGCACTGGGGTATCCAGGCTCGCAACTCTTACCACTGGAGCATCCAGCTGCTCAAAGAGGTGTTGGCTGATGTAGGCGGAGATCTCGCCGCCGATTCCACCAAAGAGTGTGTCTTCGTGAAAAACCACGACTCGGTTACACGTAGTAACTATCTGGTCAATCGCGGCGTAGTCGAGAGGTACTAGGGTGCGTAGATCAAGAATAGCAGCTGACCACTCTGGGTGCTCATTAAGCACCTTCTCGGCCCAATAAACCCCGGCTCCGTAGGTGATAATCGCAACCTGTTCGCCATCACGGTGTAGGCGGGCCTTGCCGAAAGGTACGGTGTAGACTCCCCTTGGGACATCGCCTGAGACGCTGCGATACAGACCTTTGTGCTCGAAAAACATGACCGGATTCGGGTCTGCTAACGCGGTCATCATAAGTCCCTTGGCATCGGCGGGTGTTGCGGGATACGCCACTTTGAGTCCTGGGGTGTGCGCAAACCAGGCCTCGTTAGATTGGGAATGAAAGGGGCCAGCGCCTGTGCCGGCACCAGTCGGCATACGCACAACAACATTCACATTCTGTCCCCAGCGGTAGTGGGTCTTGGCGAGGTTGTTGACCACCTGGGTGAATCCACTGGAAACGAAATCAGCAAACTGCATCTCCACAACGGATCGCCGTCCAGCAACGCTTAAGCCGAGCGCGGCTCCGAGTATGGCAGATTCGCACAGCGGAGTGTTGCGCACGCGATCTTTACCAAACTCCTGCATAAATCCATCGGTCACTTTAAACACACCGCCATACTCAGCGATATCTTGTCCCATGATTACCAGGTCAGAGTGCTGTCGCATCCCTTCGCGTAGGCCATCAGAGAGGGCGTCGATAAAGCGCAGCGTTGCTGGTTCAGCCGCGCTGGAACCGAAGTCAATGGCCGGGGCTTGGGCGTACACGTCTGAAAGCTCTACTTCGACCGCAGGGGTTACATCAGGCTCAGAGAAGGCGCGTTCGACGCTGGCGTCGATCTCCATAGAGAGCGCGGCGCGTATGGCCGACATCTCTTTCTTCTTGAGGGCTTTTTTGCGCAGCAACGTGCGCTCAAAGCGCGCAATCGGGTCACGCTTTGCCCATTCAGCGAGAAGTTTCTTCGGGACATACTTAACTCCTGAAGCCTCTTCGTGGCCACGCATACGAAAAGTCATGCACTCAACAAGCACGGGGCGTGGGCGCTTGCGGATCGACTCTGCCAATGTGGAGACTGTCTCATATACTGCGCTTAGATCGTTACCGTCGATCGTTACTCCCTCCATTCCGTAGCCCGCCGCGCGCTGACTGAGCTGCTCGCACAAAAACTGCTCTTTAGTCGGAGTCGAAAGGGCGTAGCCGTTGTTCTCAACCACAAAGATAACCGGCAGCTGCCAGACCGCAGCCACGTTTAAGGCCTCGTGAAAGTCTCCTTCGGAAGTTCCGCCTTCGCCCGTAAACACCATGGTAACTTTGTTTTGCTTGGCGAGACGAGAGGCGAGGGCGATCCCATCGGCAACAGCCAGCTGCGGCCCGAGGTGGGAGATCATCCCGACGATTTTATATTCCTGCGTACCGAAGTGAAAAGAGCGGTCACGTCCTTTTGTAAAGCCCGAGGCCTTTCCTTGCCACTGTGCGATAAGCTTCCAGAGGGGGATATTGCGCGTTGTGAATACTCCAAGGTTCCGGTGGAGCGGCAAGATAAACTCATCCTCGCGCATGGCAAGTGTGCATCCGACAGCGATCGCTTCCTGGCCGATTCCAGAGAACCACTTGCTGACCTTGCCTTGACGGAGAAGCAGTAGCATCTTTTCTTCGATCATCCGCGGAAACACCAGCGCGCGGTACAGGTCGTGTGCGGAGGGTTTCTTTGGCCGGCGCTTAGGGCTGCTCTTGGCGCGCGCAGGCTTCTTTTGTGCGGGGCGTTTGGGGCTGGCTTTGGTCGTCTTTTGAGGTCGGGTTTTAAGCATCTTTAGTCTCCCTTGCGGAACTTTAAAGCATTCTAAATCGCCCTGGGCGGTTGTGCTACCGGCTTAAAGCGACCCCTACCTTGCTTATTAGTTTTCTAGTTCTCGTAAAGTAACATCTCCCAAGAGCCCCCGCACATGCATCTAAACCCCCGGTTCCCACGCCTCGAAATCCTAGCTTCAAGGAAGAGAACCCGCGGCCCGTTCCTATAGCGGCGCCCCGTGCGCGCGCCACCTGGCCTTAAGCCTCCCCGTTCCCAATCCCCCAAGCAGCACACCCCATTAAATTGCCTCGACAGTCAAAAGATGTCATTTTCTGCAGCGTGGCCTTTTGCGCGGCCGCGAAGCGTCGGACGATGTGCGCCCCGCTCCAGCACTGCCTGAGCTATCAGCGAGAGATTTATGCGTGGACTATTTCTTCAACAACCATTTGAATTCCGGCTCGACGTTAAGGGCGAAGATTTTGTGCAGGGACAGCCCGTGGAGTGCGTCTTACGGGTAAAGAACCACGCCTCCGAGCCTAGGACTATCGGCACCCCCAAACTTCTTCTCGCCCTTGCCAATCTAAAGAAGGTAAAATCCAAGGACCCAAGCGCCTTTGAGGTGCTCTCAGAGGTTGAGTCGGAGCGTGGAGTTGAGGTCGCGGCCAGCGCTGAGTATGTTTTCGAACACGCCTTCCCGCTTGAGATAAATTGCCCGATAACAGACAAGGCCCAGAGCCCCTATCTGCTCTACGGCAACTCAGAGCAGCCTTCTGAGCTTGGCCAACTTCTGCTGACGGTGAATCTTCACCCGCACCTAAAAGCGATTTTTGACACCTGCACGACGGTATTTAGTTTTATTCCCAAGGGCGAATCGTCCAAAAATGGTTGGACTAGTGTAAAGCTTAAGCCGCCGGAGTCCCGACGTCTCTCGTTTGTTGAGGAGCTTAATCTCTCGGCGCGTTTTGAGGACGAAGCGCTCGTCGTAAAGTATCTCTTCTCGGTGAAGAAATTCGACACCGCTATGACCAGTATCAATGTAAAGAAAGGCAAGACCGAAGTGCAGCAGAGCTGGCCCGTATCTGAGTACCTATTTGGCGGCGGATTTGTGCAGCAGCAGTATGTCGAGAAGATGATCGACGCCGCTCTTGCTGAGGTTTCGTCGGGGTTGTAATTCCCAATTCAACTCTCTATGCTACCGAGCGATTTAGGTAGTTGTAAGTATGTCGGTTGTGCCCCCTTTTGATAAATACGCTGCATATCAAGTAGCAGTTCAATCTCCCCGTGAAGACGCGCGTTTTCTGCGTCGAGTTTACAGAGAGCTCAGAGGCCGAGAGCCGTTGGTATTAAGAGAGGATTTCTGCTCGACGTTTACCCTGTGTTGCGAATGGGTACGGCTTAACAGCGAGAACCAGGCCGTCGGTATTGATATCGATCCAGAGCCGCTGCGCTATGGAGAGAAACACTACGCATCAGAGCTCTCAGAGAGTCAGCAGCGACGTATCACCACCCTTCAGCGCGATGTAATGAAATCGGGCTCTGTGCGTGCTGATATCGTCTGTGCGCTTAATTTCAGCTACTTTCTCTTTAAGAGCCGCCAATCTTTAGTACGTTATTTTGAACGGTGTCGGAGTACTCTGTTGACCAACGGGATATTAGTTGTCGATGCATTTGGAGGGCCATTTCACGAAGAGCCTAACGTGCATACCCGTCGCCTGCGGGGGTTGACCTACTATTTCGAGCAGGAAACCTTTGATCCGATAACTAGACACGCGCGTTTTTCAATTCATTTCAAATCAAGTCGTGGGCGTGCCCACAAGAGGGCGTTTTCGTACGATTGGCGTTTGTGGAGCATCGCTGAAGTTAGAGATGCGATGAGCGACGCTGGGTTTTCGCGGACCTGCGTATATTGGGAGGGCACTACTCGAAAAGGTCTCGGGAATGGTGTCTTTTCTAGGAAAGAGTCCGGAGAGCCATGCCAGGCATGGGTCGCATACATTATCGCACTGCGCTAATCGTTACCTAGGATTCCGACACACAAAGTAAAGCTCCTCAGTGAATGTATTCGGGCGCGCACGATCGGGATCAACCAATGTAATCGTCTTGAAGAACTGCGCGAGTGCACCGGTGATTCGCTGAGTCGGGACGACCAGCTCGGGGAGATTCATCTCGTGCAAGGTAAAAGTCTTGCCGGCTAGCCTCTTAAAGAGCTTTAGGTGAACAGTATAGTGAAAGCGCTTGCTGCGGCTGACTTGGACGATCGATACCTGGTTCTCTACTACATCCGCATTAACGGGATCGTTGCGGTACCCTTCCATCTTATGTTCGGTGTTGACGTCGAATATAAACACCCCGCCCGGAGCCAGATGTCTGTGGGTCAGCGAAAATATCTTCTTCCAGGCCTGGAACGAAGTAACGTGGTTGATCGTATCAAAGGGACATAATACTACGTCAAAGCGTCGGCCCAAACTAAAATCGGTGATGTCGCCGTGAATCAGTGTGGCCTTCGGCGCTTTGCGTTTGGCGAGTTGAAGCATCGCTTTCGAGGAGTCAATTCCTACTGTGGTGTAGTGCTTGGCCAACAGCGTGAGCATACTCCCCGAACCGCAGCCCAACTCCAAGACCGTTTTTGCCTTAGGATGGTAGCGCCGAATTAGCCGGTGCAGATACTCGGCGACATCGCCGCGCGGCCCGACAACGGCGTCGTAATATTGTGCAAACGAATCGTAGAGCGTCTCGGTTTTCATGCTTAGAGCCTTTTGGGTCAAGGGATACCTGGGTTAGAGTACTATGTGGAGTCAATATTATGAGAACAGTTCTTGTTATCGTTGCAATACTCTCTTTTTTGTTCGGCCTAGACGCGATGGCTAAGCCCTACTGTAAGCCCTGTCCTTACTCGTGCGATGGATTGGCTTTAGGAAAAGGTGACTGTAAAGAGCTTGGTCAGATTGGGGCGCTGTGTTGTCTTGAGCTATCGCGCCGAGGATTACGCCAAGTTGTTCAGCAAGAGCAGGTTTCGCGGCAGCCGGGTGATTCAAGACCGCTGCTGGTAACACCTCCGAGAGTTACCCGATGTCAGAAGGGGCGGAGCGGTACAGGCCACGAGTGTGCATTGGCTAGCACAGCAGGCACTGGTCGGTGAAGTCCCGGGCAGTGAAGTCCCGGGCAGTGAAGTCCAAGCTCTAGCGCGGACGTAATACGGCAGCCGCTACCTGTAATTCGGCGCCGAATGCGCACAGCAGCACGGTTGGTGCGCCCTTGCGGATCTCTGGATTGCGCATTACATCCTCAAGTCCAAGGAAGCACGCCGCTCCTGAGATGTTACCGATTCGGGTAATGCCGTCGGTATAGAGCTGGTCGGGCCTTACCTCAAAGGCGGGGATCAGCTCATTAAGCATGCGGATATTGGCTTGGTGAGGGATGATGTAGGTATCTTTAAAGCAGGTGAGGCCGGAGACCGCTCGCACCCGCGGCGCAATTCGAGTTCCGAACTCAAACACACCCCTACCCCGCATATGTAGCTGATAGCCAGCCCTGTCAGCTCCTGGATCTAGTGCCAAGGCGTTTGGGAGATTTATTACATCAACACTCTCACCCGCATAGGTCTCAGAGCTAACTCTGTCTACGACGAAACCGCCCTGCAGCGAGGTGTCATTGGTTACAAGCGCTGCAGAGATACCATCGCTAAAAAGAATCGCAGTCTTCCAACTCGACTTGTCGAGCATTCTGCTAGTATGGTCTCCTGCAACCACCAAGTAATAACTGGTCTTGCCGTTTAGCGAGTCTACAGCGAGTTGATTGTACGCGGCTTGCAAGGCTTGCACCCCACCAGCGCACCCCATACCGATGTTGCACGCCATGATGTGGCTAAGGCCAAGCTTTGACACAACCAGCGGCGCAAGAGATGGGATTAGATAATCCGTGGTCGGATTGCACGATGAAAAAATTCCGGTGACCTTATCAAGTGGAAGGTCGACCTGACGAAGCGCATCGATACACGCAGCCGCTGAGAGCGATACCAGATCTTCATCCGGTGCTATCTTATGTAGCTGAGAGACGCCTGAGAGTCCTTGAATCGTTCCAGGCTCTCGCTCAAAGACCTTTTCTATTTCGTGGGCCTGGATAATTGTCGAACCAAGCCGGTGGGCAACGCCCACAATAACTACTTCCATGGAGCCGCTATGTCCTAAATCATGTAAGCGATGAGCATACACTAAAATGAAATGCCCTGACACCCCTAGGCGGGTAAATTCCGACACAGAAACCGGAGCAAAACCGGTTTGTTGTGCCGATTTGACCAGAATTTAACACTCCTTTAACCCGATTGGAAGCCAGGCCGGGCTATCTGCGGGAGGCCTGGTTTTTGTCCCATGCGGCTGGTTATATCGCGTGATATTATGGGGGCCATGGAACAGCATCGCACAATTATCGAGCCATTTAAGATTAAGCAGGTTGAGCCCCTAGCCCTTTTAACTAGGCAGATGCGCCAGGAGCAGCTGCGAAATGCAGGCTACAATCTCTTCCTACTAAGGTCTGAGTATGTGACTTTTGATTTCCTGACCGATTCGGGAACAACCGCGATGAGCGCCGCGCAGTGGGCTGCGATGACTATCGCCGATGAGTCATACGCCGGCTCGCGCAGCTTTGCTAAGTTTGAAGCAGTAGTACGGCAGTTGACGGCTTGTGAGCATGTCATCCCGACCCACCAAGGTCGGGCCGCTGAGCGGTTGTTGTGCGAGGCGCTGGTAAAGCGCGGGATGAAGATCCCGTCGAACAGTCATTTTGATACTACCCGCGCCAATATCGAGTTTATGGGGGCTGAGGCTGTTGACCTTGTAATTCCTGAAGGGAAAGACCCGGCCTGCACTCATCCCTTTAAGGGTAACATCGATCTGCTGCGCCTTGAGTCATTCCTGAAAGAGAATCAGGGTAACGTGCCGTTTGGGATGATAACGATCACAAACAACACCGGAGGTGGGCAGCCCGCATCGTTAGAGAATATTAGAGCAGTGTCGAAGCTGTATAAGCGTTTCAGAGTGCCTTTTATCATTGATTGCTGTCGCTTCGCAGAAAACGCCTATTTTATCAAGCTTCGTGAGGAATCGCAGAAGGCTCGTTCGGTGCGAGATATTGCTCAAGAGATCTTCTCGTTAGCGGATGGGTGTTATATGAGCGCTAAGAAAGATGCGCTCGTAAATATCGGTGGATTTATCGCACTTAAAAGCAAAGACTGGATCGAACAGCTGCGCACCCTGCTTATCTTGACTGAAGGGTTTCCAACCTATGGCGGGCTCGCAGCTAGAGATCTTGAGGCCATGGCGGTGGGACTAGAGGAGGTGCTTGATGAGAAGTATCTTCAGTACAGGTTAGCCGTGACGCGCTATATGGCCGAAGGTTTTAACCGCTTGGGGATACCTACTGTGCAGCCTGCTGGTGGTCACGCCGTATACATCGACGCCAAGCGTTTCCTGCCACATATTCCGGCGCATGAATTCCCGGGCCAGTCGTTGGTGTGCGAGCTGTATCTGGCTGAAGGGATCCGTTCGTGTGAGATAGGCTCTGCAATGTTTGGAAAGTTCGGCAAAGACGGAGCGTTTATTCCTGCTGGAATGGAGTTGGTAAGGCTGGCGTTCCCAAGACGCGTATACACTCAGAGCCATTTTGATTACATTTTAGAGGGGGTGGTTGAAGTTGTTGCCAAGAAGGATTCGCTGGCTGGGATGAGGTTAGTGTACGATCCGCCATTCTTGCGCCATTTTACGGCCCGTTTCGAGCCCCTAAGCGCTCCATAAGTACCCTTTAGAGCCTACATGCCCCATCTAAGTTCTCTCACTTGCTTTTTTTCACGCTTCTCGGAGTAATCAATAACGAGGCGAGTCCCATCGGATTTTTAATCACAGTTGACTCTTTATCTTTGAGAGTCGCGGCTGCCCCGAAAATTTGCTCCTGAACAGCGCGAGATCGGTTTGTGATCTTTGCTCCGAGGATGAACTCATATCCCTCAGCGATCAGGAGCTTGATGTTTTCTTTCGAGAGTAGTCCACTGTCAGCCACAACAGTTGGCTTGGCGAGGTCAAATCGCTGCTGTGCTCTTTTGATGACCGGAAGTAAGTTTCTCGCCTCAGAGGTGTTTCCTTCAAATATATCGAAGCTGATGGGATAACTATCTCTCCCAATCAGCAGACCGAGCATAACCTGGGGGTACTGAAACTTCCCATCTTTTCAAAAAACCGATCCGGCGTAGGTCATCTTCATCCTCAGCGTCAAAGAAAAGTGTCGTCATATCGCAGAATACGACGAGTAACTCGCAGACGATGCTTCGACTGTAGTCGTAGGCTATCGTCTCAAGCTGCTCTTGGTATCTGAAGTTAAGTCTGTCAAGAAACGGGCATATACGCTGCAAGTCGAGCGCTCTCCCGCAGCGCTGGAGTACATATTCCGCAGTTTTGAGCTTACTGACTGGGTAGACGACCCGGCGCCAGAACGTTCTCTTTGAATAAATCGTCCGGGGTCGTGTTGAAGCCAGTTTATCAGATATCGCCCCCAGAATGAACTCAGAGCCGACAATTTGAGTTGTTCCGGTGTGCAGGAGATCAAGCGCGCTGCGCTCTCGCTCAGTTTGACCAAAGTTGAGTGCTAGCTGAGGTCTGAGTGCCTCAAGTCGGGTATGTGTTTCAGCTTCAAGTCGCTCAATCTGCTTCGGCTCTTTTGAGCAACCAACACTACAGACAACTACGTTGCGTCCCCCACCCTTCTCTACAATTTGAATACTCGTGCTGCCGCTGTTGTTCGGCTTCCTTCGGACAAACATCAGGCATCGTTATCACGGGAAACCAATTTTCATCCTCACCTCACAATCAAATTCTCGTCATTTCACCTGTTAAACGCGCTCAAAGCAACGGTATGGAGAGATCGCGAAACTCAGCAGCGAATGGCACCCTCAAGTACACCCATTCTCGTCTCATATAATTCACTTCTAGGCGATCATTATGTTTCACTGTCTGCCCTGTACTGTGCCTTATGTCGTGAACACACAGACTGCGCAAAGATATATTCGAGAAACTTGGTTAAAAGTTGCGCCTTAGAACAGCAGAACTGTAGACCTACCCACGATTTTTTAGGGTAGATCTCCAGGTTAGCGCTTGGGGGGCACCGGGGGATCTCCAGGTCGATAAAGCATAAAGTGCTGAAAATAGGCCGAATTCTCCTCCTGCATATCTAGGGTCGCCAAGGCGTTGTTTAGGATCTCCAGGTCGGGGTATAATCATGGGCAGAACTGGAGATCAATACTGTTGTACCCGATATTTGTCCCTGGCTCTTAGGAGCGTCTGTCGCCACTCTCGCGCAAGTTTTCCCCGGTGATTCGGTAGTTACGTCGCTTGGGCGGATGGTCTGTCGATTATTCCAGCCTCATTTTTTTTCATGTTTGAGTATCTCTGCGTAAACCCGTAAGATTATGGTACAACACAATATTCGAGCGGATCGCTAAAGCGCCCGCTCACTGAAACGTTATCCATGATGAAACCTTGTGACACAGACAAGACGCGTCAAGTTCTCAAGTAAAGGAGTATGCTATGGAGTATGATAAAAAAGGTAACGTTGACCCTCTTTCAACCGGAGTCAAGGTGATGCAGAACCTCGCTGAAAATTCTGGCGGAGAGCTGAAAATTCCCCAAAACTTTGGCTACCCTAATGATATGGAGCCAAGGAACTCGTTAGCGATCAACTATGGGTTGGATGATACTGAAAAAGTTAACTGGCTTGTCAAAACATACTCTAGCGATCCCGAGTTCCTTAAAGTAGCGCAAGCACTACTTGGAGAAGAGCAAGTTGAACGTATTATAAATGGATAACAAGTCATCGGAGCGGATCGCTTACACGCCCGCTCGCTGCAACGTTATATCTTGATCCTTGATATGAATTTACCCTCGTTTCTAATCGCCGTCGTCGCCTTCCTTTTAAACTGCAGCTGGTGTCTTGCCGAGCCGCTTAGGATTGGCGTCATCGTTCCGCTCACCGGAGGACTATCTGAGTACGGCGCCGCATTTCGTAATGGGGTCAACCTTGCTGAAGCAGAAGATAAAGATATGTCTAGAAAGGTCCGGTTTCTATTCGAGGATTCCCAGTACGATAATCGGTTAGCTTTAACAGCTTTTAATAAACTCTCCGGATCTGAGGGGTGTACGGCGTCCTTTGTCTGGGGATCGGGTCCTTCAGAGTCACTAGCGCCCTTGGCACAGCGAAGAGGGTATCCGCTGATAACAATCGGCGAACACACGGCAGCGCTAGGACGGCCGTCGGTGATTACTTTCACAAACCCTTCTGTGCAGTTCAGTTCTCCGCTTGCTAAAGTCCTCCAAATGCGTGGGTATCGAAGGATTGCGCTCGTGATGACCCAAATCACGTACTTCGAAACGCTTGCTAGCAACCTCAAGGAAACTCTCCTACCTGGTCAGGAATTGAGTGTTATTAGCCTTCACCAACCTACAGATAATGATTTCAAAACGACCATCGCGAGGCTTAGGGCAGCCAAACCTGATGCGCTTGGGGTTCTCCTTTCAAGTGGGCAGGTCAGCCAGTTCTACCGGCAGTTGGAAGCACAAAACCTGAAGCTTCCTACATTTGGAAGCGATATCTTTGAGAGTTCCACCGAAATCCAACAGTCCGGCCCAGGAATGAATGGAGCGCTGTATGCCCACAACCTGGCGCGAGAGGATTTTCGAGATAGATATATCTCAGCCTATCACTCTGATGCGCAGTTGCCCACCGCTTCTCGAGGGTATGATTTTGCTAATCTCATTGCCGTCGCGGCTGAGTCGCTTAAAGCTGTATCCGGTGACAACCTGCTGCGAAGTTTAGAACAAATGCCTCCACAGCGAGGAGCTAGCGGCGAATACAAGTTTGTTAATAGTCCGGTGTATGGTAAATATTTCGAGTTTCCCGTTGTGGTGAAAGAGATTCACAACGGTAAACCTCGGATACTTAAGGATTAGAGCGATATAACAATTATGCGCACGCCGATTTCGCCCTAGCGGGCGAAACGCGTGGCAAAAGTGTTATCGCTGGGTGCATGCTTACGGTTTTTGGCTGTGATACCCTAATCCTGTTTATACGGAGGAACCATGAATACCGCACAATCAAATGGCCCAAGTCGCGATGCCCGAATACATGATTGGCTAGGTGATGGGAGCTTGCATACTGATGCCAAAGCTCCTTGGTACGAAATGACTGCTTTGCCTGGCGGATATGGTATGTATCCAACGAACCCTACGACTCAACGAACCGTCGCCGGAGTGGTTGCGGCGATTGCGGTGACTGCCCTATTTGCCTGGGGTGCGGCACCCAGCAAAAATCATCAACCAGACCACGGGACCACGTCGGTTGTACAAGAGTAAAATCGATAACAATTCATTCGAGCGGATCGCCAGGGCGCCCGCTCATCGAAACGTTATCTCGTAAAGACAATCGATGCTTTGAGTACCTGCTCAATGCACGGTAGAATTCCGGTGATCAGTTTAATGGAGGACTATATGGTAAGTGTAAAAGTAGTGGAGGGTAATGGCGCAGGTGGCAAATTTGAAGTCAGCACTGGAGCTGAAGCAGCTGGAGATTTGGCGGAACTAAAGTTTGATGGGAGGCTGTTTGGGACCGAACCTTTTGGTCGTTCCATAGTTGTAGATCAAGTCGATCTACAAGCGATTCTGCAACGGGCCGGTGTTGCTGGCTTTCAAAGAAGTGACTTTGTCGCCGCTCTTCTAGAGGAATTAGACAGAAACGTTCGGGAGATGGGCAGTGAAATTTTGGACGAGCAGACTTTACGTGTGCTAGCAGAATAGTAAGAAGTTTTCTGGATGACCAGACAGCCTGGAGCGATGGCACGGTCGATGACTCTATCTCGAGCCAAATACTTGGATCTCTCCCAGGTGCCGCCGGAGTTGGGTGAGATAACAAATCAAGGCAGCCGGACCACCTTCTGCTGGCGCTCCAGGTGTCCGCTGCTCGAAACGTTATCTTAAGGGTTTCCTTTGAGGTAGTATGTGCCAAACTTCTTCACTCTGGAGGGCGTAAGCATGAGCTCAATGAATTCCAAAATATTAGCACTAGGTACGGTACTTTTTTCTGCGAGTGCCGCAGCAGACCTCGCAGGGTATACCTTTGCAGACTCCCTCGTAGACCCCACCACTGAGGTCAAGTCGAGTGAGTACCCGGTTGTAGGGAAGTCAGACATCAATGTGAATAATCAGTTCCAGAATAGCTGCCTCGCCATGGGGGCGCTCTCGGCATTAGTCGCAACCGGTTTGGGCGCAGCATATCTCGATGGATTAAAGGTTCCGAAGCAAGGTGGCGAATCGGAGGCGTAACGAAGATAACAATTTATTCGAGTGGAGCGCTAACGCGCCCCCTCACTGTGACGTTGTACCCGATATTTGTCCCTGGCTCTTAGGAGCGTCTGTCGCCACTCTCGCGCAAGTTTTCCCCGTTGATTCGGTAGTTACATCGCTTCGGCGGATGGTCTGTCGATTATTCCAGCCTCATTTTTTTCATGTTTGAGTATCTCTGCGTAAACCCGTAAGATAATGGTACAACACAACATTCGAGCGGATCGCTAAAGCGCCCGCTCATCGAAACGTTAGGCAGAAAACCAAACCATGAAAACTAAACCAAGAACGGATTGGGAAGAGAGGTTTGCCTGCGAGAAACCGCTCACCATAAAGACGCTGGAAAAAGCGTTCGCCGACATTCCGGCGGGCTCAACGATGTTGATTGTCACGCCAAAGATGGTGGATGAAGTCGTGCGGGCATTACCAAAGGGAACTATTGTTGAGCAGGCAGATATTCGAAGGACGCTATCGAAGCAATTTGGGGCCAATTACGCCTGTCCCGTGACGACCGGGATCTCATTGCGTGTGGTTGCCGAAAGAGCATATCTCCAATTCCAAGCAGGCATTGCCGAATCAAAGGTTACCCCTTTTTGGCGAGTTATTGCCCCTAGTAGTGATTTAGCAAAAAAGCTGGCTTGCGGAAAAGATTATATTGCCAAAAAAAGAAGAGACGAAAGAGCCTAACAAGGCGATGGAGACAATTCCGGTAGCTGTCACAGTTCCTGCTTTCGCAGGAACTGCGCCATCTACCTCCATGTCTCATCTTTGACGTTATATGGCTGAGAATTTACATGCAGACCCTTGAGCCGTCGCTTGCCGAACTGAAACGAATCACTGATCTTGCTAAGGACTCGAACAAAGCACTGGCCCTCGAGAGGGAGTGCACGTTGGTGCAGGTGTTAGCAGCCCGTCGGTCTATTAAAATTCAGGAACATGGAGAGCCCCTTCAACCTATACCAAACGACTTGTTTTCCTTCGAGGATTCTCACTTGTACGTGGAAGCCGGAGCTCCATACGGTCAGGCAAGCCCCTATTTCTTGCGCCAGGGAGTATTAGAACGTCTAATAGAGGCACAGCGGGCGCTCGAGCACGAAATGCCCGGCCATCGATTTAAAATAATTGATGGATTTCGCCCGCAGGCGGTTCAAATTTATATGCGCCAATTTGATCACGATAAATATGCGCGCGAAGCTGGCTTAGATCCGAACAACCTAACGCTCGATCAGGATAGAGATATGTGGGATCGGGTTAACTTACTTTGGGCGCAACCAAGTACGGATCCTTTAAGGCCACCACCACCGCATTCTACGGGCGCTGCTCTTGATTTAACCATCATAGACCCATCAGGGCAGAAGCTCAGCATGGGCTCGGACTTTGATGAAGCCTCCGCAAGGATCTTGCCGAGCTATTACGCAAATCGAGAGACCATTGAAGCCGTCAAAATTTGCGAAAATCGGGAGTTGCTCAATCGGGTGATGACTAGTGTCGGATTTCATCGACTTACCCATGAATGGTGGCACTTTTCTTATGGCGACCAAATGTGGGCTTTATTGGAGTCACTCAAAACCGGCCGAGAGACTTCGGCTATTTACGGGGAAGTTAAGTGGGCCATATAACCAAAGGCTGGAAACGAGGCTTCGCCCGTTTCAGCCGTACGTTATACTCCCCAGAGAGAACTTGATGCGCGCGATCCTTTGCTTTGGTGATTCCAATACATGGGGAGATCCTCCTGGTGGTAATGGCCGCTTCGCTTGGCATGAGCGTTGGACGGGTATTCTCCAAGACTCATTAGGCAATGGATTTCGCGTCATTGAGGAAGGACTTTGTGGCCGCACCACTTGTTTTGACGACCCCTTCAGTCCGAATCGCAACGGATTGGCCTACCTCACAGTCGCCTTAGAGACGCACTGCCCGCTTGATCTGCTGATAATTATGCTGGGTACAAACGACCTGAAAGCCAACTTTAATCTCAGTGCCTTCGATATCAGTCGTGGAGCCGCCAGCTTGCTTGTGGCGGCCCGGAACTTTAGCCCTAAAATTCAGCAGATTTTGTTGGTATCACCACCCCATGTTACCAGCACTGATGATTTTGGTATCTTGCATCAGTTTCCAGATGGAATCGAGAAATCCAGATCTTTGTCGGCGCATTATCAGCGTTTTGCCGAGCTGCACAGCTGTCATTTTTTTGATGCTGCTTCTGTTGCTCAGGCTAGTCGGATAGATGGCATTCACCTAGATACCGAAAATCATAAAAGGCTGGCTGATGGTTTGACTCGAAAGGTCGTGACTATTTTTCAACCCCAGGCGCAGTCGACAAGCCAAATGGCTCGGCGTTCATAGACTCTTCAGGCTTAAAGATATACATCTCTGCGATGTCGCACTCGTTGAATCTCGATTTCTCGCCCCTGCTTATTTAAGATATAGATTACGCGATAGTCTCCAACTCGAATTCGAAAAGTATGTTCTGACCCAATCAGCTTTTTGGACGAAGCCGGAAACGGATTCTCCCGCAAAGACTCCACTGCTCTAAGTACCCTATGAGCTGCCAATCGATCTAGACGCTTGAGGTCCTTAGCTACTGACGCTTTGAAAGTGACCTTATAGAAGGCCATCTTTTTTTAGCCTCTTTTTCATTTCTTCGAATGATATCGTCTTTTCCTTTCGACGCTCAGCAACGGCAACGAGATCCTGAATGTCTTCAAGCATTTCCTCGTAGGTCTCAACGGGGAGGATAACTGATTGCTTGCGACCCTTCTCATCGGTAACATATTTAACTGCGCCGGCTCTTTTCATGGTGCGTTCCAACTAAAAGGAGTATAACAAGGAAATGCAGCAGATTGCCGCTTTGTTCCTTAGAGTATAAGAGCTTTGAAGATGAGCGGCAACTGCTGATTTATGCGTTATACGCTCGACTCTCAGGATACCCATGAATCTGAATAACGAACTCGCCGAACTTGCTCTTCGCATCTCCTCCATAGAGGCAAGAAATCGAAGAGTGGAGTTAGAAAAGGCGTGGGAGGTGAGCCTTACCCGCAAAGTTAGCGTCCTTGCATTGACCTACCTCGTTATGATTCTGGTGTTCTGGTCGCTCGAAAATGAGAAGTATGCTCTGAACGCCATCGTTCCTACTCTCGGGTTCTTTCTTTCTACGGCATCCCTTCCGAAGGTCAAGGCGTGGTGGCAAAGATCAAAGGATACTTAGGGGTTGCGTACTGCCAATAAAGTAGTAGACAATAGGCACACATTGTCATAATCTAGTAGGATATTGCGAGGACATGAAACTGCTCCGATGGAACACTGTTAAAAATGACTTTCTCCGGTCGGAGCGGGGCGTGTCATTCGAGGAAATTGAGGTGGCTATTGAGCAGGGCAATCTACTCGACATCGTTGCGCATCCGAATCGGGCAAAATATCGGAATCAGAAGATCCTTGTAGTTAGACTTCTTGATTACGTTTACTTGGTTCCCTTTGTAGAGGACCAGGATTCGTTTTTTCTCAAGACAATTATTCCTAGCCGGAAGGCTACGAAGCGGTACCTAGGAGTCGATCATGCCAAAGAAGAGTAAACTTAATAAAGAGGAACAGGAGATCCTCAATTCCTTCGAGAGGGGGGAATGGGAGTCAACCAATCCGACAACCGCTGAACTACACAAATTCCAGAAGATAGCACGGGCATCTCTTGCAAAGGACAAGCGCATCAACATTCGATTGCCTGCCCGGGTGCTAGAGGGGATACAACTGCTCGCCGCTCAAGAAGGGATGCCGTATCAGACGCTGATATCGAGCATTCTCTATAAGTTCGCCTCGGGACGCTTGATTGATTCAGCGTATAACGAGTCCGCGGAACGGACCGCGAAACGCGGCCGTTCACGGTAGCGTTATGCCGGATTTGCTAAGGTCACGCAGCTCGCCCAAAAGAGGGCGATATTTTTCTTGCGCTCCCGCTTTCTGATTTAGTGGGTTGTGTGTTTATTGAGCGCCAGCAGGCTCCGCAAAATATGTCACTACCGCAGCAGCGCCAAATAGCGATTTCCATAGACGATTTACCGGTCGTTCGTTGCCAAACTTTGGAGATGAGGCGTCAGGTCACGGATTGTCTAGTGAGCACCCTTCGACTGCATCAAATTCCTGCAATCGGTTTTGTCAACGAGCAAAAACTTGGCGAGCCTGAGCCAAACCCTGATGACGTGGCTCTACTAGAAACCTGGCTCGATGCAGGATTGGAACTCGGAAATCACACCTATTCTCATCCCAGCTTGTTTTCAACTCCCTTGGAGGATTTCAAGCTCCAAGTCCTTCGGGGAGCGCAAGTAACCGGACGCTTATTGAGCGACCGTGGGCTACGGTTGAAGTACTTCCGACATCCATTTCTTAATACTGGCCCCAGCCACGATACCAAAGACGCTTTCGAGAAGTTCTTGGAGAGGGAGGGTTATACAGCAGCCCCGGTGACCGTCGACAATTCAGAATGGATTTATGCCCATGCGTATGATGCCGCGAACATGCGCGGCGATACCGTGCTCGCCTCCGCTATCGGTGCTGATTACATACGGTATATGAAGAATGTGCTCGAATTTTACGAGACACTTTCCCGAGACCTGTTTGAGAGGGAGATTTCACAAGTGCTACTGATACATGCGAATCAGCTCAATGCAGATTGCCTAGGCAATCTTATTCACATGTTTGAGCGGCGGGAATATAAGTTTATTTCTTTAGACGCCGCCCTGAGGGATCCAGCATATCGATCGGCTGACTACTATATCGGCGAAAACGGTATCTCGTGGTTGCAACGATGGTGGATTACCAAGGGCAATTCATTCCGGCACGAGCCGGAAGTGCCCGAATGGATTGAAGAGGCACGCACTGACAAGACAGGATGACAGGATGTAGGTCAGAAGACTATTCTCACGCTACGCGACGCTTCTTCTCCTGCGATGTAAACGAGATCTCAATTCCTAGCGCGTTGAGCACCGTCAGTAGGCTTGATACAGTTGGGTTGCCTCGCTCCGAGAACATTCGATACATACTTTGTCTGTTGAGATTGGTAACCTTAGCGACAGTGCCGATGCCACCGTGTGCTTCGGCAACACTCTTAAGGGCAACCAAAAACCCCTCGAGGGATCCCTCTCGTACTGCAGTCGACAGATATTCAGCCGCCATCTCAGAGTCTCGTAGTTGTTTCTTAAGAAAAGAATCATAGCTACGGCTCTTGGTTCGTTTTTGTTGCTTAGCCATTTTGGAACTCCTTCCAGTATCGTTGAGCAAGACTAATGTCTTTTGACTGACTCGCCTTATCCCCGCCAACAAGGAGTAAGACTATCTCCGAACCCACAAGCCCAAAGTAAACTCGGTACCCAGGTCCAAAATTAACGCGCAGCTCAAACACACCGCTCCCTACGCTCTTACAATCCCCGAAATTTCCGAACTTCATGCGATCAATCCGCGTGAAGATCTTTGCCTTGGCAGACATATCTCGAAGACCAGATATCCAGTCCTCAAATGGCGATTTGCCATTTACCCGGACGAAAGTCTTGATTTTCTTTGAGCGCGCCTCCATACGTTTTAGTGTCGCCTCTGAGCGACACTGTGTCAACTAGTTTCTTGCTTAGCCAATAGGAGCTCAGTATGCTTCGAGGGCATAACCATCAAATCCAGCAGAGCGCTGTCGCGCCTGCTGATAGTGGCGTTATCACTCATGACTATAAATAGACTCAAAACATGCTGCACGGTAGGAGGAAGCGCCCTCGCTGTAGCAACCTCATCGCTCCTGCGCGCCGAAAATAAGGTCGGCGTTATTCTTCCGATGACCGGCGATTTCGCCCGGTATGGACAGACGGTCCGACAGGGACTTGAGAGCGCGAAGCTATCTTGAGTCAAATATGTCTATGAGGATGAGGGATGTAATCCCCGTGCGGCAGTGGGCGCATTTCATAAGCTGTACAGCTTTGACAAAACGAGGGTTTTTTTGAGGGGCCATGGTGCGGTTCGCCTCAGATAGCAGTAGCCTCGTTGTTGGCGAAGGTTGACGGTCTAGCCATTCTTGGGAGCAGTGCACCTGAGAGGGTGCATCAGCTATCATCGGGGCGAACGTTCGCCGTTCAGCCCTCTATCGAGACGGAGTCGACCTACAATGCCAAGGAGGCGTATCGCCTTGGGGGCCGAAAGGTAGTGGTTGTTTTTTTCGAAAATGATTTTAGCCGAGCTCATGAAGAGGCATTCAGGCTAGCATTCCAAAAGGTTCGCCATCCCACCGCTCGCTTCTACGACATCGCGAAGCGCGAGAAGAAACACCTCCTCGGAATCGCTCCGAGTCCGAGGGTAGCGGAAAGAGACGAAAGAAAATAGGCGAAAGATCTCCTGAAATAATGATAGTCGAGACTTGTCACAGTAACCGACTACCGTTTCAGGTGAACTTTATGACCGCCAGTAGAAAGACTACGCCACTACGCAAGAACATGCGAACAGATTTACGCATCAGCAATTACTCGCCCCATACGGAGCACGTATACCTTCAGCAGGTAGCTTGGTATGCGCAATACTTCAAGAGGTCACCGCTTGAGCTGGGTCTTGACCGTGTTCGCCACTATCTGCAGTACCTTAGGGAGGAGAAAAAGGTAAGTCTCGCCTACTTCCGCCAAACGGTAATTGTTCTTTCGTGAGCTTCATTCCCCCACACTCGCCTATTCTCTAACCTCTAGATAACCCTTATCTTTTTTGCGGCTTTTGAGATGGGCTCTTGATAAACGGCAAAAACCTTAGGTCTTTTTCTAGCTAGTTAGCCACCCTTAGGCCGTGGTATCGCGCTTCGTTTTTCTGCCAATCGCTATATCATTGGAAGCAACGTGGTTGATTGTGCAGATAAGGGGACGTAGACCCCCTACTTCCTTAATTTTTCGGGACGGGGTATGAACAAGAGGCGCTATGAGTACTCACGAGTTCGTTTATCAGACTTTTATCATCTACATCTTTGTTAAGGCTCTTATCTTTGCGCCCCTAGCCTGGATTACGTTTATGTACTGGTGGGTTGAGCGCAGAAATACCCAGAGTGCTGACAAGTCGTAATGGAGATATTGTAGCTGTTCTGTTCGCTCTCCGACCCCTAGTACGCTCGATACTGCAGCTGCGGATAACTAGAGATCGACTGCACCGCTGAAGTCACCGACGAAGATGCATCGAGCAGCTTATCAAGAACGTTTTTCTTCCTGTTGGCGTAATGAAGATTCGGAAGCTCATCAGCAGCCAGAGTTACTCCAGCCAACTTCAGCGCCTCGCGCGCGGCATCGTAGATATCTCCAAAGTCATCCACCAATCCGATCTGCTTGGCCTCGTGGCCAATAATTAGCCGACCGTCAGCGAACTCTCTGACTTTATTCTCCGGTAATTTGCGCCCCTCAACCACAGCTTGAATAAATATATTGTGGACCTTTGAGGCCGTTGCTTCCAAAAACTTGCGCTCCTCCTCAGTCATTGGCCTAAACTGATTACCGACATCTTTTAAGGCTCCGCTCTTCACAGTTACCATCGACACACCAACCTTATCAGCAACAGTTGAGAAGTTGGGGATCTGCATAATCACCCCGATCG
>Ga0315904_10003892_pt1 | contig 21659 bp, 26 predicted proteins | sample LakEriMetagenome_6_FD_203529 | JGI IMG/M metagenome (GOLD analysis project Ga0315904, IMG submission 203529) | Freshwater fungal communities from buoy surface, Lake Erie, Ohio, United States - Buoy 12 MA120 | ecosystem: Environmental > Aquatic > Freshwater > Lake | place: USA: Lake Erie, Ohio...
TGTTTTTTGATGTGAAAAATAGCAATATCAGCCGTTTGTGTTTTGTTTCATACGATCCTGATTTATTCACCAATTATAACGCGCAGCCATTTACAGAAATTAACGAGCTGGAGCCATACAAACGAGCTGAACGAGCTGCCATAATTCCGATAACTGATGAAGATAGGCTGATTGATATTGCTCTAAAATGGCTTAACAAAAATCATCCATACGGCAAGGGTAACCGTAATAATTCAGTATTTCAGTTTGGTGGCGTTTGCTGCCGAATAGGTGTGAGCAAAGAAACATGTGAATACATAGCAACCACCCATTTGATAAACGACGATTTTGACCATAGCGAGGCAGCTGCTGCAATTCGTTCAGCATATCGAAGCAACGTATTTTCAGAAGAGTTTTTTGAGGATGACCGCAAGCGAAAACAGATTGAAAATGCAATCCGTTCAAAAATACCAGCGCAGGAAATACAGCAGCGATTCAGCGTTAACGATGAAGTAATTGCCGAAATTATGGGCAACACTACAAACGACATATTCTGGTCGATTGATGGTAAAGGCAAAATATCAATAGACAGTTTGAAGTTTAAGAATTTCCTTGAAGATTCGGGGTTTTTTAAGTATTTCCCTGAGGGCGCTTTAATTCCGACGTTTGTGAAAGTCAAATCAAATATTCTGTCATTCAGTTCTGCGGCGTTAATCAAAGAGTACATTCTGGAATATCTGGAAGAAAAAGAACCGTCTGTATTCAATTATTGCACGAAAAACAGCGCATTGTTTACCGACCAGTTTTTAACGCTGCTTAAATCAATCGACGTTAAGATTTTACAAGACACCAAAGACACCGCGTTTATTCCGTTTCTTAATGGGGTTTTAAAAGTTGACAAAGACAATACCCAGTTAATCAGCTACATTGATATTAATGGCTTTATTTGGGAGCGGCAAATTATACAGCGCAACTGGAAACAAACCGAGGTTATTGATAACGATTTTGCCGATTTGTGTTTGAAAGTAAGTGATAGTTATGAAGTGAGAATGCACGCTTTAAGCACGGCGCTTGGGTATTTAATCCATAGCTATAAAGACAAAACGCATCAGAAAGCCATAATTTTCAACGATCAGGAAATTGACGACAACCCAAACGGAGGAAGCGGTAAGTCGATAATGATTAACGCATTGAAAGCATTTAAAAACGTGGTTGTGATTGACGGCAAAAAATACGATAACAAGGGCGATTTTGTTTACCAGCGAGTGAGTATAGATAGCCAAGTGTTAGCATTTGACGACGTGCGCAGGAACTTTAATTTTGAGGATTTATTTCCATTGATTACCGAGGGAGTGACGGTTAACAGAAAAAACAAGGACGAAATATTTATTCCGTTTGAGCGCAGCCCTAAAATATTAATAACTACCAATTACGTAATTAAAGGCACAGGGCATAGCCATGAGCGCAGACGACACGAAATAGAATTTTACCAATACTTCAATGCAAAGCGCACGCCTATAATGGAATACGGGAAGCTGTTGTTTGACGATTGGAATACTGACGATTGGAATAGATTTGATAACTTTATGGTGTATAATTTACAGAACTACTTAACCTATGGGTTGATAAGCGCACCGCTTGAGAATGCCAGCCGTAAACGCTACATACAGGAAACGTGTAGCGAGTTCGTGGAATTTATAGAAGATTACCACTTTGACACGTATTCGCCAATATACTATAAAACTTTATTGGCTGCATTTGTGGAATCAAATAAGGAGTTTAGCAAGCTCACAGCTAAGAAATGGGGTGTATGGATGAAAATATTTATTCAGAATGATGGGCGTGAATGGCACGTTGAGAAAGACCGAGGCGGTCACTACATAAAATTATTAACAAATTAGGTTCTATATTTGCAACATGCCAACCATTAACAAGAGAACTACCAAGCCAAAAGGCGAGCATCAAGGCCGCCGCTTTTATCATGCCGGTTACCAGACGCAAGAGTGGCGCGCAATACGTCGCCAAGTGCTGCAACATGAGCCATTGTGTAGAGATTGCAAAGCCAAAGGGATTGTTAAGGTTGCCAACGTCATAGACCACATTAAACCAGTGCGCTTAGGTGGTGAGTTTTGGGAAACAACAAACATGCAGCCGTTATGTACGTCATGCCACAACAGCAAGTCTGCGTATGAATCGAAAGGTATTAACCCGGTAGGGGGTAAATTTTCTACAGAGGTGGACGGCAAAACCGCTGGTCATTCTTTTTCACACCCGCGCACAAATAATAAGGGGGAGTTATGATACAAACAGTTAAAATAAATGAAGTAAAACCGAATCCGAGCAATCCTCGAACAATTAAAGACGATAAATTTAAAAAGCTTGTAAAGTCAATTCAAGATTTTCCTGAAATGTTAAAATTGCGTCCGCTGGTTGTAAATTCTGAAATGGTTGTCCTTGGTGGAAACATGCGTTTAAAGGCTTGCAAGGAAGCGGGGTTAACTGAGGTGCCAATAATTTACGCGGAAAATTTAAGCGAAGCCCAGCAACAGGAATTTATTATAAAAGATAATTTGGGTTATGGCGAATGGAACTTGGACGATTTAAAGGAATGGGATATGTCAGACCTTGAAGAGTGGGGAATGGATATACCAAGCGATGCAGTTCAGGAATTAGAAGCCGTGGAGGATAACTATGAAATTCCCGAGCAAATTGAAACCGATATTGTGTTGGGTGATTTGTTTGAGATAGGCGAGCATCGATTGTTGTGTGGAGATTCCACGGATAGTGATGCGGTTGCAAAGTTGATGGATGGACAAAAAGCGGATATGGTATTTACTGATCCTCCGTATGGGATGAATGCAGTAAGTAAAAGCGGAGTTTTGAGTAAAAAATACGGCACAGATATTTTGGGAGATTCGGATACAAATGCTGCCAAGGATTCGTTTAATTTAATATACTCAATGTATCCCGATGCGTTGCATATTTGGTGGGGTGCAAATTACTATTCCAGTTGTTTGCCCGATTCGGAATGTTGGATTGTATGGGATAAAAACAATGGTAAAAGTGACCAAACGGATTGTGAACTTGCATGGTCAAATGCACGAAGTGTTGTAAGGCAATTTACAAAGGCTTCCGAAAAAACCAATCGTGTACATCCAACACAAAAGCCAGTTGAATTAATTGATTGGTCAATTAAGCGATTTGCGGAAAAAGCAAAACTAATTGGGGATTACTTTTTGGGAAGCGGTGCAACAATGGTAGCATCCCACCAATTGAAACGCAAATGTTACGGCATGGAACTTGATCCAAAGTATTGCCAAGTGATAATTGACAGAATGAGAAAGTTAGATGATAGTTTGGTAATTAAAAAGAACGGACAACCTTATGAGAGGGCGTAAAACAATACCGACTGCAATAAAGGAATTAAAAGGAACGCTTGAAAAATCGCGCGTGTTAGAAAACGAAATGAAAGTAAGCGTTATAAATGAAATTCCAGAACCTAGCGAGGATTTAAACGAGGAAGGCCGCAAGATTTGGGAAAATGTTTGTCATGAATTAAAGCGAAACGGGATTTTGTCTACCGTGGATTTGGACTTGGTAGAATCATATTGTCAGGAAATGGCAATGTATAAGCACGCAACCCGACAATTAAAAAACAAAGGCGCTGTTTATAAATCACAAAGCGGTTATCCTATGATTAACCCTTGGCAGACAATAAGAAATCAAGCACTTAAAAGCGCGACTAATATCGGCCAACTGTTTGGAATTACACCAAGCGCACGCGCTAGGATTCCGCAGCAACAGCAGCCGGCTAGTAAGTTAGAAATTTTAAAAAAGAAAATATCATGAAACAATTTGAAATTAAACCGCAGGCAGGCGGTTGGGTAATAACTATCGACGGCGCGGACGTTGACAAGTGGGGCAAGCCAAGCGACACGCCGCACGTGTATCGTAATAAATACCTTGCGCAGTTAGCTGAGCGGTATTTGAAAAATATCACGGTAACGGTTAGCACGGATCACGACAGCACGGACGTAGTGGTTAAATGGACAAAGCCCAAGCATACGCGCAAAAAGTAATAAGCGGACAGATAACGGCCTGCAAGCATGTGGTTAACGCATGCCACAGGTTTGCCGCTGACTTGGACGCTTGGAATTATAACGCCGAGCTGGTTGAGCATGCGGTGAATTTCATCCAAGAGCTGGAGCATACAACGGGCGAATATGCTGGGCGGAAGTTTATCCTTGAAGAGTGGCAGTATTTTATTGTGGCCAATCTGTTTGGCTTTGTGAACGCAGACGGCACGCGCAGATTTACACGGGCCTACGTTGAAGTGCCAAGGAAAAACGGGAAATCGACTTTTTCCAGCGCGCTGATGTTGTACGGTTTATTGGCCGACGGCGAATCGGCCGCGCAGGTTTATAGTGCAGCTACTAAGTTAGATCAGGCCATGATGGTGTTTGGAGAATCTGTAAGGGTTTGTCAAAATACGGATTGGCTGAAAGGCGAGGTAACGGTTAACAACAGCGTTAACAACAGGCGGATTTTGTACGGGCAAAATTTATACAAGCCGTTGGAATGGAACCCGAATAAGCAGGACGGTTTAAATACTCACTTTGCATGTATAGACGAATACCACGCGCACCCAAGCGACGACCTATATAACGTAATACGCAACAGTATGGGCGCACGCCGTCAGCCGTTGCTGTTTACGATAACAACGGCGGGATTTAACCGCGAATCACCATGCTACCGACATAGGCAGTATTGCGGGAACGTATTAAGCGGCGCGATTCAAGACGATGGCCTGTTCACGATAATATACAGCTTAGACGCTGGCGACGATTGGACAGACAGGGAAGTGTGGGCGAAGGCAAACCCGAATTGGGGGGTGAGTGTTTACCCGCGGCAGTTGGAGCAAGCAGTTAACGAGGCGCGCGAGTTCGTGCATAAGGAAGTAGAGTTTAAGACGAAGTTGTTAAACGTTTGGACTGACACCGCGCAAACTTGGATAAGCGACAGCGACTGGGCGGCATGTGAGCAGCAGTTGGATTTATTAGGCGAGAAATGCTATGGCGGGTTGGATTTGGCGAGTACGTCGGATTTCTGCGCGTTTAGTTTGTGGTTTCCAGAACACAACGCCGTAAGAACGTGGTATTATTTACCAGACGCGGCAATTAAGAAACGGACGGATAACGTAGGCCAGTCATATCAGCAATGGGTTCGGGATGGTTATATCGTGGTAACTGATGGGAATGTAACTGACTACGGATTTATTAAACGGCATATTATGGAGCTTGCCGAGGATTACGAAATCCAGGATATAAGCTTTGACCGGTTCAACGCTTCGCAGTTGGTTATTGAGTTGCAGAACGAAGGCTTGCCGATGTTTCCATTTGGGCAAGGTTTTGTTAGCATGAGCGCGCCGACGAAGGAACTTGAGCGAAAGGTTATGAATAAAGATTTAAGCCATGACGGCAACCCAGTAACGCGGTGGATGTTGGGCAACGTGCTATTGCAATACGATCCCGCGGGCAACGTGAAAGTAAACAAGGCGAAGTCGGGCGATAAAGTCGACGGCGTGGTTTCAATTATCATGGCGTTGGGCGGGTGTATGATTGAGGCGGCAAAAAATGAAACGCAAGATTTTTGGTTTGTGAAATTATGAGGTTGGAGCTTATATATATCGATGAATACATTAAGCGATATTATGAGCTATTGCCATTACATCCAACATACGAGAAAGCGTGGGAGGCATTGGAGGAAGAATATAAGAACGCCATTGGGCGCAACCGATATGCTAACTATGCAACGTTTCGCGTGGTGCTGTGCCGATGGATGAAAATAAATAGACGTTGTTAACGTCATGTAAGTAATTTAATATTTAATTTGTATTATGCAATTTCGGCTTTGGCCATCTAAGACGGAGAAACGTAGCAGCCTATCAGCGCCGCCTGACTGGTTAGTCAATACGCTATCGAATATATTTGGTATTCAAACCAAGTCGGGCGCGGCTGTTAACGAAAATACAGCGTTATCTATTAGCAGCGTTCACGCATGCGTGAGAGTTATAAGCGACGGAATCGCAGGGTTGAGCTTGAAGTTATACAAGGACGACGGCGCGAATAAGACGCAGATAACTAATAACTATGCGGCGGCATTATTAAATGATCCTAACAGTTACCAAACCAAGTTTGATTTTATTAAATACATGGTTGGGCAGTTGGTATTGAAGGGCAACGCATACGCTTTTATTAATCGCGACGCGCGTTTTATTGCTTACGAATTGCACCCAATACGCAGCGAATATGTAGAGCCGATAATTGAAAACGGCCAGTTGTTTTATCGCGTAACTATGAAAGGTTACCCGCCGATGGTTCCGTCTACAGATATGCTGCATTTTAAAGGGCTATGTACCGACAATCCATTGAAGGGAAAGAATCCTATCCAAGTTCACGCCGAAAGTTTGGGCATTGATTTGGCAGCGATTAGCAGCAGCGCAGGTGTTTATAAAAACGGAGTTTTGAAATTTCTGTTAACAAGCGACGCGGTAATTAAGCCCGAGCAAGCGGCGAATTTAAAAAATAGTTTAGACGATGTTATCCAAGGCCAAGCGCGCAGCACGGTGTTGCCCAATGGTATTAAGATGGAGAAATTAAGTTTAAGCCCAGAGGAAGCACAGTATATTGAGCAGCGCAAATTTTCAGCGCAGGAAATAGCGCGCATGTTCGGCGTGCCTGCTTCCATGATTGGCGCAAGCGACGGCGGTATAAAATCTAGCGTTGAACAGGAATTTCAGGATTTCTATGCTCGCACGTTGTTGGCTTACGCGATAAACATAGAGCAGGAAATGGGGCGCAAGCTGTTGACCGAGCAGGACAAACAAACGGACTATTTTAAATTTAACTTTAATTCGTTATTAAGAGCAACGGCAAACGATCGCGCAGATTTCTACAACAAAGGCATACGCGGCGGATGGTTGTCACCAAACGAAGCACGGATGTTTGAAGATATGAATGGCTACGGCGAAGGCGCTGGCTACATGGTTGAATCTAACCTAATACCAGCGGAGCAGATGGGCGCATACATGGACGCTAAGATAATTAATTTAACTAACAAGGCATTGAATAACAACAACCCGACAGGGGATAACAATAACATCGAAGCGTAATGAGAGAGAAACGCACCATAACAGGGACAATAAATTACCGCGCCGAAGGCGAAGGCATGCCAACGCAGTTGGGCGGCATTGCTGCCGTTGTTAACAGCGCAACGGATTTGGGCTACTTTGAGGAAGTAATAGCACCGGGCGCGTTTGATTATGCGCTGAGCAAAGAATATGACATCCGTTGTTTATTTAACCACGAAAGCGAGTTAATTTTAGGCCGCACAAAAGCAAACACTTGCAAGGTGTTTGTAAATGGCGACGGCAATTTAGAATACACTTGGATTCCAGATTATGAGAACCCGACGCATGTTAGCGTAGTGCGCAGCATTATGCGCGGCGATATTACGCAGTCGTCTTTTGCGTTTACTATCCGCGAGCAGGTTTGGACAGAATCCGAGAAATACGGAACTATGGGCAAGCGCGTGGTAAATGTGATAGAGGATTTATACGACGTTAGCCCGGTTACATATCCAGCATACGAGGAAACCGAAGCAGACGCTCGCAGCATTTTAAAAATGCGCGACGAACAGCGCGAGATTGACGCGGCCGAGCAGTCAAAGGCCGACGCTGATATTATTAAGTTGATTGCAATCAGATATAAAAATTATTAAATATGAAAAATATTAAGGCACTTAAAGAAGAGCGCGGCCACTTGTTAGACGAGTTGGCTGGCTTGCAAACTGTTATCGAGCGCGAAGCTCGCAGCATGAGCGAATTGGAAACCAACAGATTAAACGACATCGAAGCTCGTTTGTCTTCGATTGCTAACGAAGTAGAGAAGTTAGACAAGCTTCAAAACTTGGCTGCACAAGCTGCTGGAAACAGCGTAAGCCGTAGCGAAGAGAAAGAAAAGTCTAAGATGAAAGACCAGTACAGCTTCAAGCGTGCAATGGAAATGGCTATCTCTGGCCGTCGCGATGGCGTTGAAGGTGAGTTTAATGCTATTGCTGCTGAAGAATACCAGCGCAGTGGTGTTTCTGTTTCTGCTCACTCTATTAAAATTCCTTCCGAAGTTTTCAAACGTGATATGACTGCAACCGGTGGAAGCTCAGGCTCTGAGGGTGGCGTAAATATCCAAACTTCCGTAGGTTCAATTATCGACGTGTTGTTGCCTCGCACCGTGTTGCGCGGATTAGGCGTTCAGCAGTTGAGCAACTTGGTTGGTAACTTAGACCTTCCAACAGCTTCAACATTGCCAAGCGCAGGCTGGAACACCGAGAACGGAACAGCTACTGAGAAAAGCCCAGCTTTCAGCAAGGTTACTTTTTCTCCAAAAAGATTGGCTGCCTATATTCAGGTTTCTAACCAGTTAATGTTGCAATCATCTAACAGCATTGATGCTTATGTTAGAAATTGGTTATTGCAGGCTATGGCTCAGAGCATGGAAGCTGCTGCTATTAAGGGCGGTGGTTCTAACGAGCCTACCGGTATTATTGCCAATGCCAACGTTAACGTAGTTTTTGCAGGCGGCGCAACTTCAAACGCTACCAATGCAAACGGAGCTGCTCCAGTTTGGGCTGACGTAGTGAATTTGATGAAGGCAGTTGAAAACGCTAACGGCGAAGGTGTAGCTTACTTAACTAATCCTTTGGTAAAGGCTAGGTTGCAAACAACTCCACGTCAATCTTCTGGCGTTGAAGGTAACTTTATTTGGCCTGCTGGTGGTTCTGAATTGAACGGTTACCCTGTAGCTACTTCAACTTTGGTTCCTTCCAATTTGTCAAAAGGTACTTCATCTACATTGAGCGCTGCTATTTTCGGGGATTTCTCTAAGATGGCTTTGGCTTCATGGGGTGGAATGGAATTGACTGTAGATCCTTATAGCGGTGCAACTGCTGGCTTAACCAACGTTGTGTTAAACGCTTACATGGATTGCAATTTATTACAGCCTGCGGCCTTCGCAGTATGTAAGGACATCGTAGCCTAATAAGAACGTGGCGCGGCCGTTATCCGCGTGCGGTGCTGGTGGTTAATTCTGCCAGCATCGGCCAATTATGAAAGTAAAGTTTTTGATTAACCCGACCGGTAAATGGAATTTATCGTATAATGTTGGGGAGGTTGTGGAATTGGAAACGAAACAGGCCGAGCTGCTTATTGAAGCGGGCGACGCTGTATTGGTGGAAGAGGTTAAGCCGAAAAAAGTAAAGCCAATTAATCCCGAAGAGGGCGACTGATGATAACCGGAAAACGCATAATATCCTATAGCAACGCCGCTACTGATTACGTTTCATTAACCGAAGCGAAGCAGCATCTGCGCGTAACGTCCACAAGCGACGATACATATATAAGCAATTTGATTATGATGGCTGTAGATGCGTGCAGTCAGTACCTTGGTTATTCGGTGCGTAAAGCATCGGTTCAGTATGGGTTTGATAATTTGGTGGGGCAACCTGCAATTATGAATCCTGTAAACGGAACGGAGCAGCCTATAGGTAATTTGCTGCGCATACCCGGAAGAGTTCTAAGCCTAACAAACGTTCAATATGTTGACGACAATAATACTGCGCAGGCGTTTACTGATTATATTGTTTCGCCTCAGCCGTTGGGTAGCTACGGCCGCACCTTATTTATAACGGACGCACCGAGTTCGACTACCGACGACACTACCAAATATTTGGTATCTGTTACAGAAGGATTTGAGCCGCCAAGCGCAACCGGTGTAGATGCAAGCGACATAATGCCGCAGTCGATTAAGTTTGCTGCGTTGTTATTGGTGGGGCAGTATTATGATAATAGGCAGGCTATTAATGGTAATTTTACTGCTATGGATTTCGGATTGCATTATTTACTTGATCCTTATAAGGCTAATTACTTCATATGAATGCAGGGCAGTTTGACGAGCTTATCTCGTTGCAATCCTATACTACAACGACAGACAGCGCCACAGGCGAAAAGCTACAAACGTGGGCGCAGTATGCAACAGAATGGGCGCAAGTTGTGGAAGCACCTGCGGGAATTGAGCAAGTCAACGGCGACCGCCGCGAGCATAAACAGACGGTGGATTTTACAATCCGTTACAATGGAAGCGTAAGCGTTTACCATCGCATCGAATGGGGCGGGCAATATTTTAATATTATTAATATTCAGGATTTGCAACGCCGAATGTATTTAAAGCTTCAAACCGAGTTAACAAAGTGAATAAGGTTACTGGCATTGAGGAAACCATTAAAGCGCTGAAAGCTGTAGGCGCAAGCATCGAAGGTAAGGAATTACAGGACGTTATGCGAGGCGAAGGCCGTAAGGTAATAGCCACGGCAAAGTCATTGGTTCCTGCGGACAGCGGCGACCTACGCGATTCGATTGGATTTATAACTTCCAAGGACGATAAATTTAAAAGCTCGGTATTAATAGGCACGCGCCGCAATTATTACAACCATTATTTAGGCGTAATGTACGAATTTGGAACAGCGCCAAGGATACAGAAAAACGGGCGTTATACCGGAACGATTGAACCGCGGCCATTCATGCGCCCTGCGCTTGATAAAAATAAGCAATCGATTGTTAACGGCATATTTAAGGGCGTTTCAAAGATTGTAAGTAATTTAGCGAAAAAATATAATTTAGAATAACATGCCAACTACAGGACCAGTAAACGGAACGTTAATCGCGATATACAAAGATATTAGCGGTACATTAACCAAAATCGCAAACGCTACTTCAAACAGCTTCGATATTACGGCCGACATGATCGACGTAACGAGCAAGGATAGCGCAGGCTGGAAAGAATTTATAACCGGTGAAAAAGGTTACACACTATCAATTGAAGGAATCTTTGAAGAGGATGGCAGCGTAGGCGCTGGCGCATTGTCTTGGAAAGATGTAATAACCGATTTAACCGCAGGTACTTCCGTTACCATCGTAATGACCAGCAACGTAAGCGGCGACCTTAAATTGAGCGGATCTGCATTTTTCAGCAACTTGAATCTTTCAGCACCTAACAACGACAAAGCTACTTTCACCGCTACCATCCAAGGAACTGGCGCGTTGACCGTAGGCACAATCTAAGATTTACCATTGGTTGGTTTTCATAATGAATAGCCCCGCTATATGTGGGGCTTTTGTTGTTATATTTGCATCATGGAAATTAAACTTGGAAACGAAACTTTTGCAATGGCGTTCAATATGAACAGCATTAAGGCTATCATGACAGACGCAGGAATGGAAACATTTGCAGATTTGCAAGGGGGTGGCGACATAGCGAAGCAATTAGATTTCGGATTATTGTGCGCTTATCATGGAATTAATGAGGCGGCCGATATTGCAGGCAAGCCGAAACCGTTTATTTTGTTGGCTGATTTAGGCCGTAAGATTACCAACTTCCAGCAATTACTGCCAGCAATGGAAGCCTTTGGCGCATCGGTTACGGAGTTTTTTAAATCCGACGAAGCAGGGGGAAAGTAACCGCCAAGGGTGAAGGCGCGCCGCTAACTTGGCTAACGATTGAGCGCATTGCATTTGGCGAAATGTGCATGTTAGAAAACGATTTTAAACGATGCACGCCGCGTTATTTTCGGATTAGATTACATGGGTTAAGGCAATCGCAACAGGCGCAATATCGTAACGAATGGGAGCGCGCACGATGGCAAACTGCGGTTATGTTATCGCCGCATAGCAAGCATCCTGTAGATCCTTTGAAATTAATTAGATTTAGTTGGGAGCGCGACACGTTAACAATATCCGATAAAATCGAAAAATATAAAACTATCTTTGACAAACTAACGCCAATAGCATCAGCATGAACGCCGTCAAAGTCGCCTATAATATCATGAGCAGTAACGCCGCGCTTACTACATTGGTAAGCTCGCGCATCAATCCGCTGCGAATACCCGAGGGGAGCGCATTCCCTTCAATCAGTTACAACCTAATTAGCATTGTGCCAACGCCGACTAAGTCAGGACATAGCCGCACAGATTGGGCGCGTGTTCAAGTTTCTATTTTTGGAACAACATATCAGAGCGCTGCGAATGTTGCCACAGCGGTGCGCACTGCATTTGAAGCCGTAACGCTTCCGGGTACGTTTGCGCAGGTAAAAGTTCAGACAATAGAGTTTGACGCGCAAAACGAACTAACCGACGATGAATCGGCATTTGCTGGCGTTTATCAAATCACGCAGGATTATATAATTAACTACACACGATGAGCAGGTTAAACGTTGTCATTGGGGCAAACATAAAAGAGCTTGAAACTAATTTTAATAAGGCCGTTAAATTAGTACAGGAAAGCGGCGACGGCATGAGCGCCAGCGTTGCAAAGGCTGCTAAAGATATACAGGATAGGCTGCAAGCATTGGCAAGTGCAAAGCCTACCGCTCGCGTAGTTCGGCAGTTGCAAACCATGGCAATGGAAGCCCGTGCAATGGGGCCAGCATTTGCCGAAATGGCCGACGAATTTATCCGCGAAGCTGGTAGGATGCAGGACGAAATAGGCGACACGCGCGCAGAGATTGGATATTTCGCAAGCGACACGCGAAAGCTCGACGCTGTAATCGGTGGGGCTAATGCGGTAGCTGGTGCATTTGGATTTGTTGAAGGGGCATTGGCTGCGGTAGGCGTTGAAAATGAAGACGTGCAGAAAAGCATGGTTAAGCTTCAAGGCATTATGACAATGCTTAACGGATTGACTGCGATACAGAATGCGCTGCAATCTGAGAGCGCCGTAGCTATTGGAGCGACTACAGCAATAAGAAAAATAGAGGCTTATGTAATGGGGCAGGCTACCGTTGCGGCGCGTGCATATTCTGCGGCATTGGTGGCAACTGGATTCGTTGCGGCCATTGCTGTGATTAGTGGAATAGCCATGGCGTTTGCCGAGGTAGGGCGTAAAACGCAGAAAGCGAAAAAGGACAGCGAGGATTTTTACAAAGTTCAGGAAGAGAAAGCTAAGAAAACAGCGGAGGCGATTAGTAAATTTGATGAGGAAGTAATCGGCAAGGCGATAACCAATGCAAAACGTAAAGGGTTAACCGACCAGCAATTGCGCGACGCTGAAATGAAAGCCGTTGAAGCCGCGATAAAAGGCAGACGGGCGCAGCTTGCCGAAGAGGTTAAATATTCTGCACGTTACACCGAAATATCAAATTACATCATGACGCTTGAGAAGCGTAAGGAAGATTTGATTACGGAGAACATAGTGGCGGCCAATAAAAAGCGCGAGGATTTAGCCAAACAGGCAGCGGAAAAACAAAAGGAAATTATTGCCAAGGCATTAGAGGGTTATACAGCAATTTATAATCAATTCGGTTTTAAAGCGGCGCAAAATTATAGCGATACATTTGGTAAGAAATTTAAAGCCGAGCCAATTAACCCAAGCGATTTAAAAGGCGCTGGGTTGAAAATGGTTAGCGCTATGGATGGCATTGCTAAGGACATAAATAAAAACCCAATTCAATTAAAAATCGACGTTCAAACCGAATACACGAATTTCATTAAAGACCTTATGCAGATGCGCGACGCAATCGACGCGGCATTTGAGCAGCTTATTGAAAGCACGTTAACTGCAATCGGCGAGGCCATTGGGGGCATGATAGCAGGCGAGCAGGGCGCATTTAGGAATTTCGGAAACGTGGCGCTTAAAGCGGTGGCGGATTTTATGAAGGCTTTTGGTGCGGCATTAATTACAACGGCCATAGCTTCGGACGCGTTCCAAAAATTAATATTAGCCAATCCAATTGCGGCAGCAGCTGCGGGGGTTGCATTGGTTGCGGGTTCTGCGGTAATTACGGCGCAGCTTAAGAAAGGTCCCGAGTTCACAGCGTTTGCAGATGGTGGTATTGTTTACGGGCCTACATTGGGCTTAATGGGGGAATATCCCGGAGCGCGAAGCAATCCCGAAGTAATTGCACCGCTTGATAAATTAAAGGATATGATTGGCGGCGCAGGAAATGAAAGCGGATATATAGCAAGCACGCACATAAGCGGCCGAGATTTGGCCATAGTTTTAAACAGATACAATAACGATTACTCACGCGGATAATGGCACGCAAATATTACGGAACATTCAAGAGCTTTAATAATACCGATTGGAAGGTAGAAATACACGACGCACCAACGGGAAGCACAACGGCAGGAACAGAGCTAAAGTTAGCAGGCGAAGGATTTACACTTGACCGAGACGGCGAGGGCAGCAAGTGGCACGAAAACAGGGTAAAGTCAAGCCGAGTAACTGCGCGGTGGGTTATACCTAACAGCACGGTGTTGGATGCGTTTATAGGGATTCAGACGGAGGCCGAAACCTACTGGACAATGGTTGTATGGCGTGGAACAGAACTTTGGTTTGTTGGCCGCGTATTGGCCGACCAATTAAATAGGCTTCGCGAAAGCATCGACGGGAAGCCAGTAATTGAATTAACTGCGGTAGATGGGTTGGATTTGTTGGACGGGTATAACGTGCAGCCTTCGTGGTTTACTTCCGATTTCATTCAGATAAATGTATTAATTAAAGAGTGCTTAGAGGAATTAAATCTGTCAGCTTATTGGGCATATTTGGGTAAAACAGATTATTACTTTTTTGACGCGCAAAGCATGTATGCGGCCGATGCAAGCCGTAAAGGCGTGGACATGTTGCGGCTTAACGTGCGTACATTCTTACAAACCTACGATCCGTTTCAAGACATTAAATGGATTGATTTAACAGGGTTGTACGATGAGTTGAATATGGTTACATGCAAGCAAGCATTGGAGCAAGTTTGTGAAATATTTAATGTTAGATTCATGCACGCCAATGGCGGCTATTGGATTACTGATGTAACTTCGTATGCAGGTACTACAATCCCATACAGGCGCTATGATAGCAGTATGGTTTATAAAACAACGGGAACCTACAGCCATAGGCAAGCGCTTGGAAATTTGCCGGCGCGTCCACAATGGGCGGCTAAACCTAATTTGTATTATCAGCCAGTATCGCGCCAATGTATAATTGACACCGAAAGATTAAACATAGCCTATACGTCGCGCTATAGGGGCAATGCAAGCATAAACGCTTATGAATTAATTGCAACAGAAATACCCACGGGCTCAACTCCAAACGCCGTGCCGTTTAAGTTTAAGATATTAGTGAGATTTGCATATCCTGCTAACTCTACTAAGAACTACGAGCAGGCCGAAATTATACATAGGGTTTGGCTGGAGGATAGCAGCGGCAATAAAAAGCAATTGGATGCAAATGGTTATTGGGTTAGTACTTCGTTTGTAGATCCTACCAATGAAAAAATAGATATTAAAAATCAGCAAGGTAACTGGATAACTTACAAGTTCGAAAAGCAATGCACCACCGCACCGGTGGGATTTGACAAGCTTAGAATTATAATCGACGAAGTTAACGTAATAGCTCCAATGTTTTCCAAAATTGGAGGATGGCGCACCGGTGGAACAATACGCGACGACGTGGCATTTTGGGGCAGCATTGACGTGGCATTTGCAACAACTTCCGACTATCAGAATCCCGACTATGTGTTTGAAGTTACTGAATTATTCAACGCCAGCGCGGCTAATTTAGCCAACAGCACGCAAATTGAGTTACAACCTAAATATTACTACAGCGAAAATAAATACGGCGTTGGAAATATTTGGGCAAACGATGGAACGCAGTGGGTAATTGCTGACGAATTTTACGGCGGTTGGGATTCCATAACGAAAGGCACTCCAACTAAAATGCTGGGGGTTGGGTTATCTTCGTTGTATGCTGATTTCGTGCCAGTGGTGCGCGGCACTTGGGTTGATTCGGGAAGCTTGGATTTAGTGAAATCGTTATACTTCGACAACTACACATGGGTATTAAATGGGGTTTCATTTAACCCAAGGCAAGACCAATGGGAAGGCGAATGGTTGGGAGTTGCACCGGTGTACACTAACACCACAACGACAGGCGAGGGCTTGCGAATTGGCAACACGCAAGACGGGATTGTGCGCGACAGATTGAATTTAATTGAAACGCAGGTAAACAATTATCAATCTATGTTAAGCGACATGCCCGATACTATTTTAGGGTATCTTGTGAACGAAGCAGACGGAGCACCAACGTCCGAGCCAACATTGAACACACGGTGGGAAGTCATGCTAAAATACACCGAAAGCACGGGTAATATTGATTGGCATCTGCAGGAACATGACGCGAGCGTAACGTACACCAACGGCACGCATACCATAACGAATGGGTACGAGCTGATAATCTGCGATAGTACGGACGGCAACGTAACGGTGAACCTGCCAGACGCAGACGAAAATAAGGGAAAGAAATACTATTTTATTAAAATAGCCAACCCGCACACGGTTACTATTAGCGGCGGTACGTTCAACATAAACGGCAGCACAGCAACCACAATTAATAATCTATACGGAAGTAAGACGGTAATATCCAACGGCACGCAATGGTATATTATCGGAAGCGTTTAAATTGTTAACGTAAGCGCGGCGCTGATTGATTAAATTTGAAACATGGCAAATCCTTCAATCGACATAGCCGTAGGCGGTCAAGGTTTTAAATACCACGCGGCTTCAACCGTTACAGGTGTTTCTTACGATTCATTGGTAGTGCGTGAAAATACTGTTTTTACAAGTTTCACCGTCAAAGGTGATAACGAAGCAAGCGGTAGTAATGTATTAACTGCACGGGGCATGAGTGGAATTACTTTTTTAGCTGGCGAATTTTTGCCTGCTGGTAAAGGTTACACAATAACCGGCTTCGTAATTTCAAGCGGAAGCGTAATAGGTTATTAATATGCCGAGAATAGGGATAGGCGTTGGCCTTGATCGTGTACACTTTGGCGGTGGATTTGATGCAGACTACCGAGCGGTGTTAAATTATGCTACATCGTTGGGTTATACTTTACCATCAGCAGGGCAACAAACGAAACAAAATCAATTGTTAATTGATTTAAAATCTGCTGGTATATGGAGTAAGTTAGATGCGTTTGCAATGTTCGCAACCGATGGCAATAGTAATTTTGCCCTAATTGATTGGAAGCGGTTAGTTGTGATGACTGCAATCAATAGCCCTACATTTACAACAAATCAAGGGTTTAACGGAAATGGTACAAGTAGTTATGTAAATACCTCATTCACACCATCCAATGGCGTTAATTACGCATTAAACAATTGTTCATTTGGTTATTGGGCATTTTCTGGATTAGATACATCGGGAGCAAAAATTAATATAGGTTGTAGGAATAGTGCATCTCTTGGACTTACTTACCCCGTTGGAACTAATGAAGCGACATTATTAATTAATTCAAATACAACAGTAGGTGGTGTATTAACCGCATCTTCATCAAATCTAGGATTAAGGCATTTCAATAGAATTGCGTCAACGGGTTCCCGATATCTCAATTCAACTGGTGTTGTAGGAACCAATACAAATATTAGTGGAAATATACCGACTGTATCAATCTTTATTAATGCCCTAAATAGTAATGGTTCACCATCTTCATATACAACAACTCGAATAAGTTGCGTATTTGCTGGAGCATCATTAGCAACAGAAAATTCATCCTTAAATTCGGCATTATCAACTTACATTACCTCATTATGATAGTTTTGCATCCAAATATCGAACAATACAACAAATTAAACGGGTATAAATATAACGCATCAGAGTTATTATTCGTCATTGATGGAAGCGGAAAATACATAGTTGGTTTGGAAGTTTTAGAAGATTCTAATTTTTTAGAAATACACGACCAACTTGACCAACTTGAAAGAATACAATATACACCATTCAATGAACAAGTTTAACGACACCACCGCAACGATAGCAACCGCAGTAAGTGGAAGCGCAACGGTTATACATTTTTCTCAAACTTGGCAGCCCGTAGCCGCTTTCGTGTTGGCTATTGTGGGCATAGTTTCGGGGTTGTTTGCGATTGTTTATTGGAGCAAAAAAATAAAGGCATTAGATGGCAAAAAATAGCGCAATAAGCACGTTTAAATCCAAGCCGAGGCGCAAGCTTGGCCGTCATAAAAAACATAAGAACAAACATGAATCAAACAAACCATACCAAGGTCAGGGCAAGCGTTAAGGGTTACGCTAAACCAACGCCAGCGAAGTGGCGCAAGATAGGCGACGGCTTGTTGTTGTTATCTACTACAATCGCGGCCTTGAATTTACAGCATCCAAGTGTTGCCATTGCCGTGCAAGTTAGTGGGGTAATAGGTAAGTTTTTAACAAACTTTTTTCATGATGCAGACACCGACGCGCCTACAAATTGAAGCTGCAATAAAGCGGCTTGGATATAAGTGGTTTGAATCAGGCGATTATAACGTCAACATAGTAGGCATTCGCAACGCTTCCACAGGCGCAAAGGTTACAAATTTATTCGACGACTGGATTTCAATAAGCTGGAAAGAGAAAGGCAAGTGGTGCTATCAGATTTTTGCGGCTACTACAGAACCCGGTAAGAAAGGAATGCAGGAAGGCAAAGCCAAGGGCGGTGTATTTATATTAAAGCCCGGCCAATATCGTGGTTCCCATCAGCTTGGTTTGCATCAAGGGAAATACCAAGCGCTACGCCAATGCGGTGCGCTTCGTGGTTATCGCGACGGCGACAGAGATTTAGAGTTCGACTATGTGAACGAGCAGGAAGTTTGGAACGCTGGGGTAAACATTCATAAGGCAGGAACAAACAGCAACTATGTTGAGAATTGGAGCGAGGGTTGCCAAGTGTTTAAGGTGGCGCAGGATTTCGACGAATTTATGCAGGTGATAAATAAAGCGGCCACACTATACGGCGACCGCTTTACCTATACGTTACTACTTAGCAGCGATTTGATTTAATTTAGCAACCGCTTCCGGTGCTTCCTGTACGTCGCTAATTTCTTCGACGGCGTGCATACCCATCATGATTTCTGGAGCATACAGACGGCCAAAGAAAGCGGCAGCGCGATACATAAGCATAAGCTGCGGCATTGTCTTCCATTTGCTGCCCTGCTTAGTCGTCCAGCCTTCGGCTGTTGCCATTTCGATGGTAATTAACGGACCTTCCAACAGCTCGCCGGTGCTGCGCTCGGTTGCATAAGCTTGGCAAGTTGTTGGGGTATTCTTAAATTTCAATGCGGTGAATCGTCCAGAGCTATTAAGTGCGGCGATAATAAACGAGCTGCTCCATGACGGCCTGCCGTGAATTATGTGTAAATTCTGCATAACCATCAGCGGACTGGCTCCGATTCGATGCGCCATTTCCAAGGCTACCAGCGTGTTGGGGATGTTGTTTTGATAATCCTTTGGAATCATGGTGCTGCTGGATAGGGCTTTCGCCACGCGCTGTGCGTGTTCAAATGATTGTAGGCTGAAAGTTTCAGCGGTTTCTGTGGTTGTTATTTCGGTTGTCATAATTGTTTCTTGCTCCTTATGTTGTATAAAGGTTGTAATAATTTTATCCATTCTCTTTCACAATTTAAAACATTGTAATCATCATACTCTATTAAAAAAAATTTATCAAATTTATATTTCATTCTATGGGATATGATTCTACTGTAAATGTTTTTTGAATGGCCTACATAAATTGTGTTATTGTTTAATTCTAAAATATAAACAAAATGAAGTCCTTTTAAACGATTAAATTTTTGATTAAAATCCTCTTTATTGAAAGTCCAAAAACAATGGCTATAATATATTAACTCGTTTGCTTTTTCTTTTGGTGTCATAATTTTAAATTTAATGCCATTACTTCGGTGCCATATTGCGGCCAATCGTTCAGCGACATGCAGCGGCGGTATGTTTCAACGTCTTGTTTATAAGCTTCGCGGCCTGCCTCAATATCGGAATCAGTTAAATAATACACGGCGCATAGATACGGCGGCGCTTTCTCAATCGCGATTAATATAAACGCTTCGGGCATACTACCGGTGGCCATTACGCCGTCCAAATACATGGCCGCCTGCACATGATATCGGTATTTCCTAACGCTGTAAGCAAATCCGCGCGGGCTTGCGTCGTCCGTTGTTTTAATGTCCACAATGAATCCCGAATCCGTTAGCTTATCCAAAACGCCGCGGTATGGTTGGCCGTCTATTTCCCAATCAAGTTGCTGCTCCGCTTCACCGGCGCAAGTTAGTAAGTGGTTAGCCATAGGATGACGCATTAAGCTGCGGTGCATGGCTTCGATTTGCGCGTCTTGATCGCGCGTTATTATTTCCTTGCCTTGGGTAGCTTCAATAAATTCCTGCCAGCGTTCCTTGCCCTCCTTAGTTCTGCGGTCAATCATAGGCGCTATTGTGTAACGCTTACCCCATTCGCTCGGCTCCAATGCGCGGCAGTGAAATGCTTTACCAAACACAAGTGCTGGCGTTGGTTCGGGTTCTATATATTCACCGCTTAAATATTTCCACCAATACAAATAAGGGCTGCGGTGGATAAGGTCGAGGCGTGATTTACTTAGGTACTGTAACATAAGTTCTATTATAAAAATCCTTTGCGTCAAGAAAATAATCGGAATCGTTTTTGCCGTAATTAAAAGCATCCTGTAAATGTTCGGCTTCCTGCTGCATTGATTCCTGTATAAATTCAGTTATGTAATGCGTAGCGCCAAGGCGTTCAACAGCATACTCAAACACATAATACATGGGAGTTTTAAGTTTCCCAGCGGATAGCTCACGCTTTAAATGCTCCGCTAAATCGCGCTCGATAAATTTGCCACGCATACGGCCTTCATGCCATACGGTGAACCACCACACGCCATTTATACATGTGCGGCTTAATACTGCTATTTCGGTTTTCATGTTGCAATATTAAAATAAATGTTTTAGATTTGCAACAATATGATTAAGGATTTAAAATTATTAGCAAAACAAAAAGGCCGAACTTTGAGCAGCATCTGCGACGAATTGAGAATATCACGCTCGATTATACACCGCTGGGAAAAGCGCATGCCGCAGTCATTGGTTATATATAATAGATTGAAAGATGCAATTGAGAGATTACCAACAAACCGCCATAACTGATATACGGCAGGCGTTCACGCAGCATAGGCGCGTATTATATCAGCTACCCACGGGCGCAGGTAAGACAATTATATTTTGCGAGATAGCACGGCAGGCCGTAAGCAAGGGTAAGCGCGTGCTTGTTATCGTGCATAGGCAGGAATTATTACGGCAAACAATTGCCAAGGTTTCAGCCGCCTGTATTCCTTGGGGGGCAATCGCTCCGGGATATTCGATGCAGTTAGATTGGCCGTTACAGATTGCGATGGTGCAGACAGCGGCACGTCGAGATATAGGCAGTTACGATTTAATAATATGCGACGAAGCGCATCACGCTGTTGCTGGCAGTTGGCATGCTATAATTGAAACACAACCGAAGGCGTATATATTAGGCGTTTCAGCAACTCCGTGCCGTTTGGATGGCAAAGGATTAAGCGAAGCGTTCGATGTGCTGTTAGAAGGCGTTACAATGCGTGAGTTAATTGAAGCGGGTTATCTATGCGCGCCGAAGGTTTACGCTGCATCGGTGGCCGATGTTTCGGGAGTGCGGAAATTAGGCGGCGATTATAACCGCGGGGAATTGGACGCGGCCATGGACAAAC
>Ga0315904_10003894_pt1 | contig 21652 bp, 31 predicted proteins | sample LakEriMetagenome_6_FD_203529 | JGI IMG/M metagenome (GOLD analysis project Ga0315904, IMG submission 203529) | Freshwater fungal communities from buoy surface, Lake Erie, Ohio, United States - Buoy 12 MA120 | ecosystem: Environmental > Aquatic > Freshwater > Lake | place: USA: Lake Erie, Ohio...
GGCCACGGTCTTCCATCCTTCGGCTTCGTAGGCGGCCAAGTTGTCCTCTTTGGTGGACTCGTAAAAATTCGCCCAGGCGGCGGTTAGATCGGGAGAAGCCAGGGCTGGCCTTTTTTTCTTTCGCATAGATTCACGGTCAGTGAGGTGTCGCAGTAGTGGCCGAAGGCGAAGCCTTGCGACCATGCCAGCGTGGCGCGGCGTTCGGCGGCATACGGCATGTCGAAGTTGGCGAGCATTCCAACGCAATAGCCGGATGCGCCGTCGATGTTGCGGGCGCGTTCCCAGCCGACGCGGTGGAGGTGGGCCATGACCACATTCCCGTAGGTCTCCGCGTGGTCCCTAATGGCGCTGACATTGAACATCGAGCCGTGGACGAATTTGGTGCCGCCGAGTTCGATATAGTTGCGAATGCCGTAGGGGGTGAGCGGGGCGCGGAGTTTTTTGGCGGTCTCCTCGATTTTTTGGATGGTTAGGTTGGCCGCGTAAGCGAGGAGGGCGTTCGGGCTTTTGGAAAATTTCCAGAGTCTGGCTTCGTGGTTTCCGCAGAGGATTTGGTTGGGCTCGAGTTCGTGGAGGAACTCGATGCCGGCCATGAGGTCGCCCGCGACATCGGCGGCGTGGTCGGCGTCGTTGCTGTCACGCACGGCTCCGGCGCGGAAACTGGCGAGGTCAATGAAGTCGCCGAGGTGGAGGGTGGTCTGGGGCTTCCAGGTGGCCTTGAATTTTAAAACGGCGGCGCGGGCTTCGGGGTCGATCTCGGCGCCGTGCGAGCATCCGACGGCCATCCACTTTTTCCATTTTTTAATCGGTGTCATGGTAGGTCGGGGATTTCGTTGTCCGTGCGGAGTTGCCAGATGTAAGAGCGGACTTTTTCGAGCGTGTGGTCGCAGCCCGTGACCAGATTGCCGGTTTCCTCGTCTCGCCATTCGCGGAATTCACCGGCGCCGTGTTTAAGGTAGGAGCGGATTTCGTTAAGAAGGTCGTCGATTATTAAAATGGCATCCATTCCTTTCACCGCCGCGATGTGCTCTGTGCGCTCGTCAGGCAGGGTGAATTCCAGCGTGGCCTTCACGCGGTTTCCTCCTCGTCGTCTTCCTCTTCTTCCTCGTCCTCGAGCGGCCAAAGGATTTCCTCGGCTTCGCGGGCGAGGTTACGGGCGGCGTGGCTGTTGCCGAATTTGAAGTCCATGTCGTAGGTCGTGCCTTGGTCTTCCCAGCTCACCACGCACACGCCGACCTCGAAATGCTCGGCGAGGGTTTGCCGGACTTGCAGGAGGATAGCCTCGCGGTCTTTGGGCAGGTGGGATTTTGATTTGCGGCTCATGCGGCGCGGTTGAGTGCGGCGAGAAGGGCGGCGTGGGCGGCAGGACTGCAATCGTCTTTGCGGCCGGGCGCGATGTCGGCGTGGCGAATGATGTTGGAGAGTGGGATGTGGTATTCGTCGAGGATCGGCAAAAGGTATTCCACGGCGCTGAGGATGGCGTCTTCGCCCAGTGGGATTTGATAGGTGTCGCCTTCCCATGCAAGGCCGATGGCGAAGGAGTTGGCGTCTTTGCGGCCTTGCCACGAGGAAACGCCGGCGTGCCAGGTGCGTTGGCTGGGCAGGGCGAGCACGGTGCGCTTTCCCGAGCGCGCGATGATGCAGTGATACGAGACTTTGCTGACGGGGTCCATGCACCACGAGACGCTGCCAGCGTAAGCGCCAGAGGTGTGGTGGAGCACGATGTGAGTCGGCTTGATCACGCGGCCGGCCGAGACATTGGGTGTTTTCCGGTTGGTCTGCGGGTAGTATCGGACGGGGGCAGATGCCGTCGGGGACGACGGCGTTCCTGCGGGCTTCGACTTCGCCGGTGCTGGTGCTGGCTGGGCGGGCGGAATCGCGGCGGGGAACATCCGGCGTAAAAAATCGAAAATGTGCATCACTTGTCTTTCCAGGCTGGGAGGGTTTGCTGGAATTGGCTCAGGGCGTGCAGAAGGTTGGCGTTTTCGCGTTCGCCTTCGGTGAGGCGCGGCTCGAAGCGCACGACGGTCTTAATGTGCAGCGTGCCAGCCTCGCCGATGCGGTCACCAAAGGGCGGCACAGGGACGGCAACGCAGGAGGTGAGGAAGGCCATCGCTAGGCAGAGCCAACCGATGAGCATCAGCACGGCCGCGACTTGCTTGGGCGTCATTTTCCTTTTCGGAAAATGTTTATGACGCCGACCAGCGAAAGCCCAGCGGCCACGATGGCTTCCTGATGCTCGGGCTCGACCTTTAGGCCGACAGCGGTGCCGACTAAAATAAGACCGCGCCATGTGGAGTTCTCGCTGAGCCGGTCGAGGATGTAGAGGAGTGCTTTCATCTCCCCTGCGGGCATGTCAAAGCCTCATGGGCGATTGGCGAGGATTTGCTCGATTCGCTTGGTTCGTTCGTCGATGCGGGCGAGGGTCTCGGCGCGATCGGCGGCGGTGGCTTCGATCTTTTGCAGGCGGGCTTCCTGCTTTTCGTTTTCGACCTCCACGCGGGAGACTTTTTCGGGGAGGATCCACCAGGCTTGTGAGGCGCTGAAGACGGTCGCCACCAGGGCGAGCGCGGCGATGAACTCGCCGACGCTCATTTTGATTCCTGGCCGGTTTCGGACGATCTCGCTGCTCATTAGCTGTTCGCCTGGGCTAGGAGGGTGCCGACGATGTTCGTGGTCGCCACATTGGCTAGTCGGTCGGTGTTCAACAGATCCGTCTTCGCTTTGATCGCGGTGATGTTGGCCGATGGGATGTCTCCGGTTGCTGCTGGTGATGCGGGCAGGTTGTCGGTTTTTGATTTGATCGCGCTGATGTCGCTGTTCGCTGGAGCCGTGTAAGAGCTGCTGGCGAGGCGGGTGCTGACTGCGGCATCCACTCGGCCAAGCTCGGTGCTGAGTTCGGTGCGAACGGCCGAGGCTACGGTGGCGGCGCTTGGCGCGGTGGCTCCGGAGATCGGCGCATCGATGCGGGCGAGTTCGGTGCTGAGTTCCGTGCGAACGGCGCTGGCGTTTTGCGCGGCGGTTGGGGCGGCGGTCGGGGCCGTGTAGTCTGCCGAGGCGAGGCGGCTGCTGATGCTTTGGTCGATTCTCGAAAGCTCAGTGGAAAGCTCGGTGCGTGTGGCGCTGGCCACTGCCGAGGCGCTTGGCGCGGCGGTCGTGGGGATGCTGTCGAGTTTTCCGCCGTTGCGCTCGAGGTCGGCGCGCACAGCGGCGACCAGTGAGACTTCGGAGAGGTTTTGGTTTCCGATGGCTGCCACGATGGCGTTGAGGACGGCTTGGCCGTCGGCTTCGTTGAGCAGCGAGCCTTCAACGGCAGCCGCGATGGCGGTGCGCTCGGCGCTCGTTAGGCTGTAGCCGGTTTTGTCGGCGGCGGCCCAGACTGCGGCGGTGATTTCTGCGGCGGTCGGAGGAGTTGTCGGGGCTGTATATGACGAACCGGCCAAACGCGAGGAAACGGAGGCATCCAGGCGACCCAACTCCACGGCCAGCTCGGCGCGGATGTCTGCCACGGTTGGGGCTGATGTGGGGGCGGTATAGTCTGCATCGGCCAACCGGCTCGAGATGCTGGCGTCCAAGTTCGCGAGCTTGGTCGAGTTCGCATCCATCTCCTGGCGGATTGCTGTGACCGTTGGAGCGGCGCTCGGCTCGGTGTAATCAGCGGCGGCGAGTCTGGATGAGATGTTTTGATCCACTCGGCCAAGCTCCACCGAAAGCTCGGTGCGGACCTGTGAGGCGATGGCGCTCGCGGAGGGCACAGATGGCGCGTTGGTGAGGGTCGTTGTGGTGGCGCACAGGGTGACATTGGCCACGGTGTCGGTGGAGGGGTTGAAGGTGCTGGCAGGAACCTCGGCGGTGCCGGACCACACGATGCTGCCGCTGCCGACATTGGCACCGGCGCTGCGGAATGCGAGTTGGTAGGTGCCAGCGCTGCCGGTCATGGTGCCGCTGTAGAATCCGGTGCTGCCGACTTCGGAGAGCGAAATGGCAGACCCGACGGCGGAGCCGGATTGGTAGGGTTGAGCGGTGACGGTGAGGCCGGTGGTGGCGAGGGCGATGTTGAGTTCGTTTGGCATGGTCGTGGTTGGTTAGGAGTTTGCTGGAATCCACTGGCGCTCGACGCGGTCGGCGAACCAGACGAGGTTTGGCTCCCAGTCGCCTTGGTCGGGGCGTTCGATTTTGATGAGCGGGATGATTTGCGGATCGACCCAATCTTCCGGGCAGGGATAAGGGCGGATGGTGTCGATGCGTGGTTCGTCGTTTTCGTCCAGAACTATGCTGGCAAGCTCTTGGCGTCCGTCTGCGAATATAAGTCCGTATGTTCTCATGGTGTTGTTTTTGGTTAAGTTCCGTAGGCGATTTCGACGGCATCGACGCTGGCAACCCAGCGCCAGATGGTGGAGGTTGTGCCGGTGACGCTGACAACGAGAGCGTCTGACGCATCGCTCGCGGAGAGCGCGATGGATGTGCCTGCGGCGTTGTCAGTTCCGATGGTGATTGGCGCGTAAACCTCGCTTGTTGTGCCAGCGACATTCTTGAGGCAGTATTGCCGCATGTAGTGCGCTACTGCCGCTCCGGTGCTGGAGACTCCGGCGATGTTTATTGTCAGAGCGATGATTTTGCCGCTTGGGACGGTGAGGCGGGTGCTACTGCCATTCAAAAAAAGCTCGACTGCGGAGTTTGTGGTCGTCTTGTTACGCATGACGAATCTGGCGGATTGAGCGTCTCCGCTTGCGGAAAATTGCCCATTCGCCCTTCCAACCATTCCATATCTATTCGCGCTGGATTGAAGTCCACTTGCATGGGAGTGATCTCCACTGGATGCATTGCTCTGCCCTAACGCTACTGCGTATTGGCCAGATGAAGAGTTGTTTGCACCAATCGAATATGAGCGGCTACCCGATGATGTATTGGATTCTCCTATGCAAATTGAATCACTTGATCCAGTAGAATTATTTAATCTTCCAATTGCGATACAGGAATACTGGGTTGCCGTATTATTTACACCAATAGATATGGCTTTATCCCCACCCGCAGAAGTCGATCCAAACGCATACCCTGATGTTGTGGTGCTGGATGCTCCTACTGCAACGCCTCCAAAACTATTGGCTACAGTATTTTGTCCAATAGCTATACAGGTTCCAGCGGATGCGCTTGCGCTTGCTCCTAATGCAATTGTATTATCTGCTGATGCTGAACCTTGAATAGTTATTGAATTTACTCCAGATGCTGTTCCGCGAATACCTACTGCCCCAGTTCCAGATGCCGTTCCGCGAATACCTACTGCATCTGTTGCAGTTGCAGCTCCGCTAATCGCTAAAGATGTTGTTCCGCTTGCTGTTGCGCGGTAGCCTATAGCAACAGAATTTGACCCGGACGCAACTTGCGTTGCAGCAGACCGATCTCCGACAAGGCAGATTGATTTTGATCCACGCGCATTTCCGCCAGTTAGAGTGCCATCCGGTTTCTGGCCTGCAATTAGCGCACCTGTGCCTTTCGGCGTGAGAACAAGAGCGGAGTCGGTTCCCGTGGTGTTTTGAACGATGGCCACATTAGCCTGGATGGCGATGATCGAGCCAGCGGTGATGTCGGTGGTAAAATTGATCGCTGCGCCGCCGCTTGTCGCTGAGACCTTGAATGTGCTGCCGGAGATGTCGCGGACGAAATAGACGGTGGTGGTGTTTAACCCGCTGCCTCCTGTCAAGGATGGGAACATGACTCCTTGGTTAGCGATAAAATTGTGACCAGTGGCAGTGATGACATCGGTGGCGGCATCGCCTGTCGCCGAGTAAGCCACGATGGCATCGTCCACAACGAGGCCGGAATTTTGCAGGATGGTTCCATCCGTGCCGTCGGCGCGGAGGATGGCGTTGTCAACTGAGCCTGCGGTGAGCGGGCGAGATAGGGCGTTTGCGATCATGGGTTTTTAAGAAAAATTGAGAGAGGTTTTGGAAGACCACGCGCCGGTGGCGCTGGCTTCGGTGCTGGTGTTTCCGTCTGCGGAAAATTGGGTTCGGGAGATTTCCCACGCGGTGGCGTCGTAGATCGAGCCGGTTGCCGGCACATCCGAATAAAGGAGGTATCCGAGGAAAGTAGTGTCGCCTGCGGAGTCGAAAACGAACACGCGGTCAGGTGCTTCGCCTGCGCCTGCGAGGCGATATACCTCTCCCGTGGAAGGGTTGCGCGAGTAGATTCTCCGGTCGCTGTGGTTCACACAAATCTCTCCCAACGAAAGCTGAGAGGTCGTCGGAATGGCTCCGGCGAGTGTGGATTTTTTCGGGACTATTGTGGGATTTGGCATGGGCCGGATTTATTCAGCGGAGATTTTAGGCTCCCCCGCTTGGCGAGGCGCTATGTAGCGCCCCGCCGGGGAGTGGTTGCGGGTGGACTAGTAAACTCCGCCGTCGATGGTCGTCTCGAGCGCGGTGATGCGGGTCTCGTGGTCGGCGACATCGCTCTCGAGGTCGTCGAGGCGGCTGTCGGCGCTGGCGTTTTCGAGGGTGGTGATGCGGTTGCTGAGGCTGGTGTCGGCTGTCGCCCTGGTGGAGGCTTCGGCTGTGATCAAGCCAGTGACGGTCGTGATCGCTGAGGCGCGCGCTGTTTGCTCGCCCGAAATCGCGCTCTGACGAGCGGCGGTTTCGGCGGCGAGGTCGGTGCCGAGGTCAACGATGTCTTGCTCGGCTGCGGAAACGCGGCTGGTCAACGCTGTCGCGGAGGTCTCGACCCCATCGATGCGCAGGCCCAACGCTGTGTCGCCGGACTGGCGTGAGCTGGTCTCGTCGGCAATATCGTCGTTGATTGAGAGGACGGCGGCCGCGAGGGCGTTGTCGTTGGTCAGGTCAACGCTGTTGATGAGGTCCACGACCTCTTTGAAAGTATCGGCATCCGCTGTGGAGGCGGAAAGGATCGCGTCGATGCGGCCTTTTTCAGTCGTGATTTTGCCGTCCAAAACGAGGTCGGCTGCTTCGCGGGCGCTCTGCTCTGCCGAAACAGCGGCGATGCGGGCTGTCTCTTCTGCTGTGATGTCGTCGGCGAGGTCGCTCTCGGCTCCCTGAGCGCGGGAGATTTCGGCGTTGAGATTGTTGGTCAGCGTGGTGTCGGCTGCTTCGCGGGCGGATTGCTCGCTCGAGACGGCGCTATCGACATAGGTTTTCTTTGCGAAAACATGCTCGCCGCCGATGGCAAGGACGCCTTCGGCGGTGCCGATGAAGAGGGACTTGTTGAGCAGGTCCATCGCGAGTTCGCCCTGTTGCAGGGAGACTGGCGCGCCGGAACCGCGTTTGATTTTGAGGATGGGATTAGCCATGGCTTTTTAGGTGGTGGTGTTTGGGTTGGTGTTCGTGGGTGGGTGATTGTCAAAAAGAGCCCGCATCGATGACGGGGATCATGAGCGCGTAGGCGTTCGCGGAGGGCGACCAACGCCACGGCATTCCCTCGTCCATTGCGTGATACAAGCGGTCGGCTTTTCCGATCGAAGGGAAGGCCGAGCGGGTGGGATATTCGACGATTACGGCGGGGAGCGTGAGGTCGAAGGCCGAAAGGTCGAGCTGCTGGCGAATGTTGCTCTCGGTGATTGTTGTCATGCGTAGGCGAGAGTCTCCCGGTTAGCCCACGAGCCGATGGCCGAGGCGGTTGAAAGCACGCGACCGGCGGCGTTGAGGGTGCTGCGTTTAATGGTCCAGGTGGTAGCGGTCTCGGGCAGGGCTGGCGCGGTGGGGCGGTCGGCGTTGAGGAGGCGGCCGCTGTAGGTGGTGAGGCCGTCGAGGGTGGAGTCGAAGGCGAAAAGATAGAGGGTCGGATCGATGGGCGGCTGGACGGTTCGCAGGCCGAGGGCGGTGGCGGCGATCTGGGTTCCGGCGGCGGGCGGGGCGTCGAAAGTGATCGTGCCGCTGGCTTCGCTGACGGTGTAGTCGGTGGAGGGGTTTTGCGTGACGCCGTTGAGGGCGACGAGGACATGGGCGGGATTGCTCGAGGCGAGGCCGCCGACGCTGTAGGTCGCCGTGGTGCCGGTGGCGATGTGCGTGGTCGCGGTGATCGAGAGCGCAGGCGCGGACGAGACGATGAACTCGGCGAGGCCGGTGATGGCGCTGGCGGCGTGGGTGTGAGTATTGAGTTGGGTCTGGAGCGTGCCGATGCTCGCGGCGGCCTCCGCGATGGAGTCGAGCGCGGCGGGGTCAAGGTTTTCTGCGAGGTGGTCGATCCTGGCATCCAGTGCGGTGTCGGCTGCGGAAAGGGCGGCGAGGTCGGCATCGAGGCCGGTGATCTCGCTCTTAAGGTGCGTGTGGGCAGACGGCGGGAAGGTGGCTGGCTTGCCGGTTATGGCTTCCCACCTCGTCGCCAATGATGTCACGACGCCTGCCGAGTCGATGGTGGCGAAGTCGCCGTTGGGCAGGAGATAGAGGCGCTTGCCGGATGCGGGCACCTCGGGAGCGCTTCCGGCGATGCCGAAATTGATGAAGCGGATTAGGTTACTCATGGCATGTAACCGATTCCGTTCGATGTATTGAATGCGGCGACGGCCTGATGGGCGCGCAGAGGCGTCATCCACTTGTCGTTGTCGGTGCCTACTTCGGCCTCGGCTTGTGTGGCCTTCCCGTCAGGCATGACGGCCGGTGTGCCTTCCGTGCCGAGAATTACGCTGTTTTGGATTTCGACCTGGAGCGTGGCGGTGCGGGTGGTCTCGCCGGCGGCAGTCCATCGCACCTCGAGGTAGGCGGCGACGGCGAGCGGGTCGGCGTCGAAGGCGGCTTCAAGCGAGACGGTGTTGAGATTCAGCACGCCTGCCTCGGCGAGGGCGAGGTAGTTGGCATCGCCGAAGGATTGCTTCAGCGCGACCGTGAGGCCGGTGCCGCTTTGCGCGGCAACTACGGCTCCGTTTTCGACGAAGATGACCTCCACCGGCAGGAGGTCGCGGCGTTTTAAAACGAGGCGGTCGATGGCGACATTGCTTGCCGCCGACTTTGTGAACCGCCTGTTTTTTCTGTCGACGAAGAGTTTCATGCCGCTGCACGAGCGGCGGGTGTCAAATCGTCTCCGCGCGTTTTATGGAGCGGTCGGGAGGGCTTCTAGTTCGGCGCGCTTGGCTTCGATGCGGGCGTCGAGTTCGGCCTCGTCGGCAGACCATGCGAGGCGCTCGCAAAAGAGGAGGTTTTCGTAGGTGACTTCGATTTCCTCGAAGAGGTCTTCCGGGCGGGGGAATTCGCCATCCGCCAGGACAAGCGTGGAGAGATCGCGCATCCGGCGCTCGATGCGCGTGGCGGCAGGGTCCCAGTAATTCACGCGGACAGATTGACCGATGTAGGCGTCTTTGGTGGTGGTGATCATGCGGTGGGTGAGGTAACGACGAGCTGGTCGGCGGCGTTGTGGTAGCTTAGGCGCGGTTGCCCGGAGGAGTTTTGTGAAATTCTTTTGTGGAAAGAATTTCGAACGATTGATGCGTTCAACAGAGAAGAGTCTGCATTTATGTTTGCAAAGGAGTCTGCATCTATTGTGTTTTTGTAAAAATAAGCAGGCGTTATTAAACGCGTTGCATTTTTGATTGTGTTGTATAGAAATTCAGCTCCACATGTTAAATATTGAATAAAATTTAACTCATTATATAAAACAGCATTAGAAAAATTACAGCAAAGCAAATTGTTGCAAATATTATTTAAAAAATTACTATCGAAAATGCAAGAATTTGCTTCGTTTATTGTATTGTAAAAAAGAGTGTTGTTGTTTGAGGTGTTGTTATTAAATTCCTTTCCTATTTTGCATTGCACAAGGCCGACTTCATTGTTAAAAAAATTACCATCAATGTCACAGGTTTGTATCGTAAAATCATTTCCAACAACTGCACTTCCAAATTTATTAAATTGATTTAATGTCCCCATATAGCAGAAATTTGAAAAGAACATCAAGTCAGATGAATTGTTTGAAAATCCATAACCTAAAATGTTGTTTGAAAAAGCCCCTTGCACTGAATTGGTAAAACAAGATTTTCCAAAAACATTAAATGAACAACCGTCTCCAAAAACATTTCCATTGCTTTCTCTTCCAAATGAATTGAAAGAACAATTATTTCCAAATGAATTTGTTGAGATTTTGTAGCCTATTTTATTGCATTGGAATCCTGTTTTTGCATTTATGAAATAATTTTGCCCAAAAAATATATTGAATGAACTTCCTTCGCCGAGTTCAATGCTTGAAGAAGAGCCATAGAAAATATTTCCGCGACCTTCTATTTTTATGTTAGTGCTGTGAAATGAATTTTGTGAATCTGTGGTATTTAGACCGTCTGCAAAAGTTGGTTTTTGTGCTCTCGTTGATGTATCCCAAGGGATTGAAATGTAGCTTTCTTGATACAATACAGGATTCCAATATTGTTGTGGCTTGCCATAAAATTGGCTGTATTTTGGCATGGGAGGATTCGATGTCTCACTCCAAGGCAATCTCCTAAACCATTTTTTTGGAATACAAAAAATAAAAGATGTTTCATTTAACTCATTAGTCGGGAAGTATGTCTGACTTTCCACAAATGGAGACACCGCAATCCACCAACTGAAATTCAACATATCATCTGGCGCTCCGTTTATATCTACGCGCGTAGCATCTGGGGCATTGTTTAAATTATTACTATTTGATGAGATAAATAGTTTTCCGTTGTATTTCACCAAATCTTTGCGACTATATGTATTTGATGATGTCCATTGCGGGACAGAAGACAAATCAAGTTTGCAACAATTAAATGTCACATGTCGCCAATCGTATGTAATGTCAATATTTAGTTCCGTGGAAATTCTTCGATTTATCCACCCATGAGAATTTGCAATGTTCCAATACCCATAACCAGGCGCTCCCCAAGGAATGTCAGAAAATCCGTAATAAATTGTATCTTTTGGATATAAATCAGAGTAAGAAAGTGGTGAGAAGTCGTTGTTTTTAATTGCAAAAACATTAAGGGGCTCGATCTCAAAACTTGTTATAACTCGTATGTCATTTGAACTCTGGTTCCACCATTTAAGCTGAAAGTCCGTGATTTTATACCACTGCCCGGGAACGAGCTGGTTGGCGTCTTTCAGAGTCTTCAGCTCGGCGTAGGTTTTTGAAATGATCAGCGCGCCGGCAGGAGGTGCCACAGCGGTGACTGCGGAGGCGAAGTCGGTGATCTGTGCGGCGGTGTGCGTGTGCTCCTCGGGCGGGAAGGTGCTGGGCTTGCCGGGGAGGTTCGCCCATGTGACGGCGGCCGTTGCCGCCTTGCGGATGGCGTCCCACACGCGCAGTGGCGTCATCCATTTCGTGTTGTCGGTGCCTGTCTCGGCGTCGGCCAGCGTAGCCTTGAGGTCTGGCACAGCGACCGGTGTCCCCTCCGTGCCGAGAATGACCGAGTTTTGCAGCTCGGCGGCCAAGGTGGCGGTGCGGGTTTCTTCGCCTGGGCGAGTGTATTTCACCTCGAGGAGCGCGGCGGCCGAGGCGGTGTTGCCGGGGAATAGTTCTTCCACGGCGATTGTGTAGAGGTTCAGCGTGCCGTCATTCGCAGCGGCGGCGAGGAACTGCGGGTCGCTGAAGCTACGCTTGAGGGCAGTCTGGAGCGTGGTGCCTAATGGAGTCGGGACGATGGCAGAGCGATCCACGAAGACAACCTCGACATCGATGATGTCTCGCCTCTTGAAAAACACGCGCTGGAGCGGCAGCGGCGAAGTCGGAGCCTTCACGAAGCGGCGGGTGGCGAGGTCGATGTAGAATTTCATTCGGCGGCTAATTTTTAGGCTCTGTCAAAACCGGTTCCCACTTGCCGAGCGGGCAGCGCTCGGTAGCCATGCGGAGTTTTGCCCATGTGGAGCAACCGCACTTGCGACAGCGGCCCGTGCCGTTTAGCGCGGTGGCGTCCCACTCAGGGCAGGCGCGGCAGGTCGATTCGCGGGCGGCGAGGGCTTCGGGCGGGGTGGTGGCGAAGCCTGCGCGAGCGAAGCTATGTCCCGCATTTATCGCAGACCGCATTTGCTGATGCGCCTCGCGTAAACTTTCCGGCATTTTGCTTAAAAAATCCTCGTATGTCATGACACGGTGACGGTGAAATTGAATGCAAAAGGTTCATCCTGGCAGTCAGGGGCTCCCGTATAGCAGGGGGGCTTGCATTGCGCGTAAACAGTTAAATTGTATGAACCGACGGGGCTATCGCTGGAAATGATTACCGAATCTGAGCTGATCACAGAACACAGATCTGGATACCCCATAAAGCAGCAATAGTCGAAGGTGCCTTCAACAAAGAGACTTAAAACCCAACAGCACGGAGTGCCGAAAGGGGCTCCATACCATCCACCATAAGCTCTTACCAGATTGACGCCAAAGGATTTTTGGTCCATCGAATTTGTCCCAGAAAATGCCGACCAAGAATCTTCGCAATTTCGCGGGGGATCGTATTGTGTGGCGGTAGGATTTTGATATGTCGTAAGGCTTCCGACTTGATCCCCAGTGAGAGAAAATGTCCAATCCCCAAGAACCGGAGGGCAATCACGGCACGGTTGGAAGTCGATTGGCCCACAACACGCGCACTCCACAGCGCGGAGGCCTGCTTCGCCTTCGGTCTTGATCTTGATTGCGCCGGAAGATGTTCGCCCGAGGGTCATTTGGAGAAAGTAGGAAGGATGAAGGAAGAAGGATGAAGGGGCTGAAAACTGAAATCTGAAAACTGAAAACTCATCTTCAGCACTCCTCCGTGGGTAGCCATTGGAATCTCCCGCCTGCAAAGCCGAGAACATAGGTTTTTCCGTCCAGCGGAGGCGGAGGGTTGAAGGTCAGAATACGGTTTGTTTTGTTCCCGCTTTTGTTTTCCTGCGTAGTCGAAAAGGGTTGCGGGGTGCCGTTGACCGAGGGGCGGGCATCGAGCGCGGCGAATTGAAAGTTCGCCATGAGGTCGGCGCTGGAAATCTGCGTCGGGTAGCCGCCGCCGGTGGCTTGCTTGGCCTGCCTGGCCTTTTGCTCGAAATCGACTGGGAAGTTCATGACACCTCTGGAATGTAGCCTTTCATCACGGCGACTTCGTCATAAGCGCCGTAGTTGGTTCGCTGGATGTCGCGGATGCCGTCGTTCCAAGTGATCGAAAGTTCAGACGGCCCGCCGGGTTGAAAGTTTCCCGTGATCCACCGGCGCACGAGGGTTTTTTCCAAGTTGTTGCTGGGGGAGCTGTAGTTGTTGGAGCCGTTGTCCAGAACTGAGTATTTGGTCGCGGTTTCACACCGCCAGGCCTCATTCACGGTCCAGTTGTAATTGACTGGAGGGTCTTGAGTGAGGTCCACGCCGGTGTAGCTTTTCGATAACTCCAACACCTCGGTGCCGAAAACCACTCTCGTGCTTAAGCTGAAGCCAGTTCCATAAGCTGTGACCTCCACCTCATCAAAAGCGTTGTCGTTCGAGCGAGTCACGCGCGGCGCTGGGAAAATCTTTACCGTGCCCGCGCTGGTCACGATGGATTGGCCGACGGAAAATCCGAGCGAGCTGGCGCCTTTTTCGATGAGGTATGTCGCCGAATACTCCAAGAGGCCGGAGAAGCGCGTGGAAAGAGACTCGCGGATCTTGAGCGGGAAGGTGCCACTAGCGGAATAAATTTGAGTCGGCATAAATTAAACGAGGGCGGCGACGGGGAGCTTGGGTTCGATTTTTTGCACGAGCTCGAGGATTTTCTCCACGAGGCCGTCGAGGCCGTTCTTGCCGCCGGATTTCTTTTCAGAGTCGCCTCGTGCCGGTGGCTTCTGGCCGTCTTGGCCGGGCTTATCGATTTCGGCGCGGCGGGCCGCGAGTTCGTCTTTCAGAGATCCCTTGGCTTTCATTTCCTCGAGGCGGGAGGAGGGTTTGGCGGTTTTGGAAAAGTCGTTGTAGACGCCATCCTCGCGGGCGGCGCGGATGCGCTCGCTGAAGCCGCTGGAGCTTTCGCCCAAACCGCGATTGAGGCCGTAATCTTTGCCGATGTCCGCCATGTCGCGCCGGTCGCGGTTTTGGCCGACGCCGGTGAGCGCGGCCTGCGCTTCGTTTTCGGCGATCTTGCTGGCGGTCTTGCGCGCGCCTTCAAAGTCTCCCCGGGCGACCTGGTCCTGGGCGCGCTTGGCGAGGCGGCCGCCTTTGTCGATGCCCTCTTTGCCCTCGGCGTCGGCGATGTCTTTGAGGAGTTTCTGGGAGGCGGTCAGTTCCTTGTTGATGCCTGCCTGCTCGCTGCGGGCGCGGGCGATCTGGTCGGCGAAGGCCTCGGCCTCGGACTTGCCCATACCGGCGTCGATGGCTTGCTTCAGCGCGGCGTTGTAATCTTTTTGGTAGTTGAGGGCTTTGACCTCTTCCTCGTTGCCGCTGATCTGGGCTTTGAGGATGGATAGGTCGAGTTCGAGGTTTTCGCGGAGACCGGCTTGGCGCTCGGCTTGTTTGGCGGCGGCTTCTTTTTCCTTTTCCGTGCGCTTTGTCTCGGTATCGAGCAGGAGTTTTTTTAGCTCCGAGGCGGTCTCGAGTTGTTCGTTTTGGCCGCCGATGCTTTGGGTTTGCTCCTCGACTTTTCCGGTGATGGAGTCGGTGAGGGAGAAATTGCCCTCGAGCAGCGGCTTCGTGCCTGCGATCTTGGAGTTGAGGTCGGACCAGCCAGAAGAAATGCCATCTACCGTCGGCTTGAAATCCGAGTTGATTGTAAACGCGCTGGCGATGCTGTTGCCTGTGTCTTCAGCTTTTGAGGCGAGACCGGAAAATTCCCCGCTTGCGGCGGCGGCTTCGAGGCTTGCTTTGGTAAGTTTGCCGGATGCGTATTGCGCCGAGCCGCCGAGTTCTCCTAGGTGATTTCTCCAGTTCTGAGTAAAGCTGGCAGCCTGATCGAACTTTGAAGCGGCAGCGGCGGCAGTTTCTCCGACTTTTTGCACTCCTTTAGCTGCGGCTTCTTGCCCTGCTCCAGCTTCGGTGCCTTTATCCCGCAGAAGCATCATCAAATCATCCATTGGCGAGATGAATTTGACCGCTTCGTTCATCCAATAATTGAAGCCATTTAGAGACTCTGCGACGGCGTTTACTGATCTGCCAGCAACCGTGGTGTTGTCCGGCGTGGAGGAAAGAAAATCTAAAAACTCTTTTCCGTATTTGATCGCGCCTTGCATAGCCGGGATCAGGTCGTTGTTGAGCGTGGAGACAACCTCTAGCGTGGGTTTTTGCAGTCCATCGCCAATCGAGGTTTTGAGTTCAGCGTAGGTAGCGGAAAGGATTTTGAGCTGATTGGAAACAGACCCAGAGGTGTTGGCAAAATCCCCTTGTGCAATTCCGCTTTGTCCGAGAATGGCATTGTAGGCGGCAAGGGCCTTTGCCTGGGAGTCGATAGCTCCTTTGCCGTCATAGAGGCCGAGCTTCATTGCCTCGGCTTTCAGTGTGGCATCATCCAGCAGGATGCCATATTTGCGGATCGGCTCAGACTCTCCGCGAAGCGCCGCGCCGATGGCTTGGATCGCTTCCTCTGGCGAGGTGTTGTAGAAGCTGGCAAAATCCGTGGCGAGTTGGACGAGGTTCCTTGAGAAGCCTACAAGCTCGCCGCCTGCCAATCCTGCGGACTTTCCAAAGACTGCAAAAGTAGAAGCGGCATCCAGAGCTTGCTGGCGGGTCATGCCGAGTTCTTGCACGGCAGTCGCGGCAAAATCGGCGACGGCTCCGGCGGCAGAGCCGAAGACGACATTCACCTTGTTCATCGTCTCGGCGAGGTCGGAGGATTTCTTGATAGAATCCCCGATAAACATAAACGCTTCTTGGAAGCCCATGATCGCGGCGTAGGCCCCCGAGATCGCGCCGGTCAATTTGCCGAAGCTGATGCCGCCAGCATTCACGGAATCATTGGCGCGGTCGAGTTGGCGGAGTTCACTTTCGAGGCGGTTCACCTGGGCGGCAGACTCAGCAGAGTTGTCTCCCATGGCCTTGATCCGCTTCTCCATGGATTCCACCTGCCCAATCCGGCGCATGGTTTTCTCAAGCTCCTCCATGGATAGCTCGCCGCTTTTCACGGAGGAGCGAAGCCCTGCCATCTCGTCTTGAATTTTCGAGAGGGTCTTTTGCAGACCGACATCCTGCGCGCCGAATTCTACTGTGACATCTGCCATGGCTTTACGCGGCCTCCTGGAGTTTGGGTTGGCGTTTCTTCAAGATCATCGCCATTTGCTTTTTCATTTTTTCAGCGACCACGGATTGCGCCATGAGCTCCTCGCTGGGGCGAATGACCTTGTCGGCCCACGGAATGGAGTTGGTGAGTGAGACCGTGGGGCGGAAGAGGTTGCCGGTATTGTCCGAGACGCGGCCGAATCCTTGCTTGTGGCGGGTGACCCATTTGGGAATCCCTCGAGTGAGCGAGCCTGCGACAACTTTGCGAAGCTGGTTGGCACATTCAGCCCAGCCGCTCTTGGCGAGACCGGCGAGCTTTTGGCGCTCGATGATATATTTGTTGAGAGTGCTGGAATCGCTGGCGAGGTAAAATTTGCTTGGGCGTTTGTAAACGCGGCCGGTGTTTTTATTTCGGTTCTCTTTATGGATGCCTCCCATGGCATCACTGCCAACCACGGTGAAAGCCTCGGACCCCATGCCGATCTTGGCGAGTGTTTCGGCAAGGACGGTCCAGCGGTTCGCGAAGTAGTTTTTTCTCAGCGACGCCTTGAGCTTCTCGCTGGTTGTCTTTTGAAGGAATTTCAAAAAATAAACCGGCGGCTTGATGATGTTGGAGATGTCCTTTCGGATGCGCTCGTTTTGCTGCTTTTCGCTGTCGGTTCCGAATGCCTGCGTGCGGCGGGCCAACTCCACGCAAAGAAGCCGAGCATTTGCATGAACGGCTGCCGGGATCGTGACCTCACGAATCTGCGCGTAGTCCTTCATGATCTGCTCGAATTTCAGATTGGTGAGTTTGAATTTTGGCATCGCGGATCAGAGTTTTTGGAACACGCTTTCTATCGCTTGTAGGGAGTCAAAAACCGCCGCTGGATCGTCGCGCAGATAAACGCGAGGTATGCCGCGGCTGAATGAATCGGCGTCCAGGATTTGCAGCCCGGCAGCATACGGGACTTCCCACATGATTTGGTGGAAGCCCCAACCGGTGACACTGGCGAGTCTGTAAACATACGAGGCGAGCCAGTTGGGGCTTGCTACTTTCCCCCCGTGGATCCGGTAGGCGCGGAGGCGTGCTGGGCGCGGGTTTCGCTGGCGTTGACTTTGTCCCACGCAGCGGAGACCAGGCGGGAGAGTTCGTTTTGCTCCTCGAGGTCGGCGATGTTTTCGATCTGCCATTTGCGAACCGCCTTGTTGAAGGCGACGGGATCGGAATCCACGGCGAGGACATCATCGAGCGGGGCGGTGTGGACGAAGGCGAATGCGGCTACGAACCAGAACTCATCGCGTTTCTCAAGCATGTTCGAGCGGATGATGGAGATCGTGCCTGGCACGCAGGGGCGGAGTTTGAACTTTCCGGATGTGCGCGTGCCTTCGCGCATTCCTGCTTCGCGCAGGGCTTCGTCGTCGGTTTCGAGGTCTTGGTTTTCTTTCGTTTTTTTCATGTGTCGTTGGGTTGGGTTAAATGAATTTGGCGAAGCGCGCCTTGTCTTCGGGCGTGGCGTTTTCGGAGATGGAAATGATTTTGCCGTTTCTCTCGAAGACGATCTGGCGGGGGGTTTGCTTAACGACGCTGACGAGTTCGTCGCGGTTTTTGAGCACGGCCATCATGTAGGCCACAGGAGAGTCGGGCTGGGCGGCGACGAATTCCTCGCCTTTGGCGAAGGAGCGCATGACATCGTCGGCGCGCTGGCCGGTGGGCGAGTCTGCGAGGAAGTGGAAGACGGTGCTCTCGTCGCCGGATTCGCGCTTGATGCGGGTCGCGGGGCGGGCGGGATTCTCGAACTCAAAGCCAAGAGTCGCCAAGATGGCGGCGAGCTTGAGGTCGCGGGTGCTGAAGACGGCTTTCATTTGTCGTGGGATTTCTCGTGGGGTGGCCTGCCGGGGAGCCGCGTGGCGACTGCCCCGGCGGGCGGCGTTGGGGAATTAGGACATCGAAGCCTCGTAGCTGCGGGCTGTGAGGCTGACAGTCTCGAACTGCTCCGAAGCAAAATTGCTGGTCAAACCAGTCACGATTGTGGTCGCGCCGAGCGTGACACTGGCCGGCATCGTGATGGAGAGCGTGCTGCCGACCGAAGCGGTAAATGAGCCAGTGCGCATTCCTTCGATGGAGATTTCCTTGATCGGCTCGGCGACGGCGACGGCGACAACTCCGCCTTGGTCGTCCTTCACCTCGGTGAGGGCGGCGGTTTCGTTGACGCTGAAGCTAGTGCAGATGACGCCCGAAACATCTGGTGTGCCATAGGTGGCAGTTCCGAGGTCTGAGTGGCGGTAGAGTGTGGCGGCCATGTTATTGAGTGGTGGTGGTGGTTGGGTTGCGGGTTACGGAGAGGTGGCGGGTGTCAAATCGCGGACTCGACGAGGCCGAGGGTCAGCGCGGCGGTGGTGATCCAGCGGCCGTCTTGCTGGCTCTCGGACCATGTGCGGAGGTCGGCGCCGGCGAGGGTGAGCGGCGCGGCGAAGGAGGCGGCGAGTTGGTCGGCGGCGAGGAGGGAGGTTTTGAGCGACGAGGCGAGGGCGGCGTGGGTCTCGAGCGCGGCCTCGACGACGCTCGGGGTGGCGAGGACGATCGAGGCGGTGACTTTGTAGAGGCCGCGCACGATGGCTTCGGTGGACTCGACTCCGACGATGAGGACGGGCTGGTCGTTTGGGATCGGGTCGCTGCTCTGGCCGGTGTGGACGGGGATGCCGTCAAAGGCGGGCGTGGCGCGGAGCCAGGCGGCGAGGGAGGTCTCGACTTCGAGGTTCATTGGCCACCTCCGGCGGGGCTGACGGTGGCGGTGTATTCGGCGGGGTTGTTGAGCGATTCGCCGACGGATTGGACGAGGTAGCTGCGGCCGTGGAAGTGGATCGATTCGCCTCGGCGGGGGGCGCTCTCGAGGTCGCTGGCTTGAAAGCGGACGGTGAACTCGCCGCCTTGGCGGAGGCCGCCGCTTTCGAGATCGAAGGAGACGGCGACGGGGGAGATGCAGGCGCGGAGATCCTGCGCGCGGAATTTTACTGGAATGCCGAGGAGCGAATTGCGCGCGGAGGCGGCGAGGGTTTCGAGGCGGCTCTTTTGATCTGGCGACACGCTTCTCGCTGCGTGTCAAAAAGCAGAACGCCCCGCCGGAGTGAGACGGCGGGGCGTTTGCGGGCTGGCGCGGGGAATCGCGCGGGTAGCGGGTTATTTCTTCTTTGGCTTTGGTGAATCTTCTTCCGACTCGGCGATGACGGCGGGGGCGCTGGCTTTGCGGGCGTGGCGCTTGAGCGTGTCACCGAGGCTGACGACGAGGGTTTCGTCGGCAGTGAACTCGGCGGCGACTTGCTTGGCTTTGAAGTCGGCGAGTTGGTCGGCGAGCGGGACGCTCGGCAGGTGTGTGACCTGCCAAGCGTTGCCGATGCGGTTGAGTGTGAGGCCGAGGCGCATCAGGCTTAGGCGCTGACGATACGCTTGAGGGCGGCGGCGTGGCCGAGGGCGAAGCCGTAGTTGACTTCGATGACGCTCTTCTCGGTGTCGGTGTCGGGGTCGCCCCAGCTGCGATACTCGATGGAGAGACCAGTCTCGGGATCGACTGCCACTTCGTAAGCAGTGAGGTTGTTGCGGACGCCGGGGGATGGCTGCACGGGCGAGAAGGCAACCAAGATCGCCTCGGGGAGTGCGACCATACCGACGAGGTTCTGCGAGTTGCCGGGGATAAGGTTGGTGCCGACGACATCGAAGCCAGCAATCTGTGGGAGACGGCCGTTTTGGATGGCCGATGCGCTGCCGACTGCGGCGGCGTTCTTGATGCCGGAATCCTTGAGGAGCGCGCCTTCGTAGGCGTTGTCGAGGATCATCACGCGGCTGGATTTTGGCCACTTGGCTTGGTCGAGCGCGGTCTTGATGGTGATCATGTCGTCCGAATCAAACGCGGAAGCCGCGCCGGTGTGGATCGCTGCGCCGTAGTTGGCGAGGGTGACGACCGAAAGAACATCACGGAGGATGTCTTCGGCGAGCTTGCGGCCTTTCAAGAAGCCGAGTTGCTCAGGATTGAAATAAGGCTGGCGGGCGAGTTCCGAGCTAGTGAAGCTCAGCGCTTGATACTTGCGCTTGTTGACCGTGATCTCGCGGCTGTTGATGGCGTTTGTGTCGCCGAAAGAATAGGTGCCGTTGAAGTCGCTCGTCGCGTCAGTGGCGAGAGGGTAGAACGGAACACTGATCTTGTCGGTGCCTTGGAGCGGGACCGAGTTATAAACGGTCGAGAAGGAGTTGAGCGGGAGAAGTGCCTCACGCAGTGCGACGAGCGCGCTGTCGAGGACGACATTCAGTTTGAGTTCGGAGCTGATGGTTGTGGCCATTTGAGTGGGTGGTTTGGTGGGTTAGGTTTTGGGTTTCGTGGATTGCGTGGGTGTCAAATCGCGGCGGTCTTGGCGTGGGCTTCGAGGGCTTTGCGGTTCGCGCGGAAAATGCGGGTCTTCTCGGCGCCGGTGGCGTTTTTCCACTGGTCGTAGATGCTCGCGGTGTTTGCGGACTGATCGATTTCGGGAACGACGCGGGCGGCGGAGAGGCCGAAGGAGCGTTGCAACCGGCCGAGGTCTTCGCGGTCCTGAGCGAGTTCGCTGCGGAGGGTTTCGACTTCGCTGTTGAGGGCTTCAAATTTCGCGCGGTAGGCGCTGGCTTCAGCGAGGGCGGCGTCGCGCTCGGCGATTGCGCCGTTGAATTTGGCGAGGATCGAGTCGGCGGCGGAGATTTTGGCTTGAGGCTCAACGACCTCGGCGGGTTGCTCGGCGGCTGGGGCTTCGGGTGCTTCCTCGGCGACGGGAGTTTCGACAACTTCGGGCGCGGGGGCCTCGGCGTTTTCGCTGATGACGGTGGCCTCGACGGGCGCTTGAGCTTCGGGAGCCTCGGCGATCTCGGGCGTTTCGGTGACAGGTTTTTCAGTCATGCCCTTGGCGAAGCTGTCAAATCGCGCGCGGAGACTTTCCGGTGTGGCGGTGGCTGCGGCGGCGACGCCTTCCTCGATGGCGTCGGCGAATCCGAGGGCGACGGCTTCGACGGCATCGAGCCAGGTCTCGGCGTCCATCATCTCGGCGATCTGGTCCTGCTCCATGCCGGTCTTGCGGACATACGCGTTGACGAGGGTGGACTTCAGCTTGTCGAGGAGGTCGGCTTCTTTGCGGAGCTGGTCGCTGTCGCCTGCGCTAACGGTCCACGGATTGTGGATCATCAAGAGAGCATTATCGGCGATATAGACCGGCGATCCTGACATGGCGATGACGCTGGCCATCGAGGCGGCGAGCGCGTCGATGTGAACGGTCAGCCCGCCTTTGTGCCGGCGAAGGGCGTTGTAAATGGCCGTTCCCTCAACCACGGACCCACCGGGCGAGTTGATCCGCAAATGGATGTGTTGGCCGTCGAGTTTGCCGAGGTCGGCGAGGAACTCTTTTGAGCCTGAGCCGAAAGCACCGACTTCATCGTAGAGATGGATCGTTGCTTCGCCGTTGTCGGATTTTTCCAGTGCATAGAATTTCGGGGTGGTTGTGGGTGTGTTCATGGCTGTTGAGGGTCTTCTGGTGCGGGTTGCGCTGGCGCATCGGGTGCGGCGAGCGAGTT
>Ga0315904_10003895_pt1 | contig 21643 bp, 22 predicted proteins | sample LakEriMetagenome_6_FD_203529 | JGI IMG/M metagenome (GOLD analysis project Ga0315904, IMG submission 203529) | Freshwater fungal communities from buoy surface, Lake Erie, Ohio, United States - Buoy 12 MA120 | ecosystem: Environmental > Aquatic > Freshwater > Lake | place: USA: Lake Erie, Ohio...
GGTTGCCTCTCATCGTCCTCGTCTGGGTCGTTCGCCGATGGCTTCAGATCGTAGCGGCCCACACGGGCGGCGGCGAAGGATTTTTCAACGGCCTGCTAAAGGCCGATCACCGCATGGATCGCTGTCATCTCAAGGGCGCGCAGGGTGACCGGCTGCACGCGGTGCTGTGTGCGGCGGGCTACAACATCCGCTGGCTGCTGCGCATGATCGCCAAGAAGGGCGTGCCCTTCTTGCTGCAGCTTTATTTGCGCCTGTGCAAGGTGGCAGTCGTATCAGTGAACTGGCTCTCGCTGCTGCGCGAACTCGCCAAAAGCGCGTTCGCAGAGCCACTGCCACGAAGGGTCGCTTTCTGAAAACGAATAAATCAGGGCCGACTACGAACTCTCCGACGATTGGCGCGACACCCGCGCGCGGCTGGAGGCCGCCCAGGCGCGCTGGCGCGATCCCGCCACGCCGTCGCGCGTGCTGGTGGTGTGCGGCTCCGCGCGCAACGACGGCAGCTGCCCGGGCGAGATGTCTAAGACCTTTCGCCTCGCCAGGATCGCGCAGGAAGCGGTGGCACACGACGGCACCGAGACCGACCTGCTCGACCTCAGCGAACTGACCTCGGCCTACGGACGCCACATCCACCCGTGCAAGGGCTGCCTGTCCACCGCCATGCCCTTGTGCCACTGGCCCTGCAGTTGCTACCCCAACCACGCCATGCGCCAGACCGGCGACTGGATGGCGGAGATCTACGAGCGCTGGGTGGCGGCGCATGCCGTGGTGATCGCAACGCCCGTGTATTGGTACCAGAGCCCGAGCCCGCTGAAGCTCATGATGGACCGGCTCGTGTGCGCCGATGGCGGCAACCCCGACCCCACCAGCACCCAGGGCAAGCACGCGCACATGGCCAAGTCGATCGAGCTCGACGGCTGGGACTACCCGCAGCACCTGGCCGGGCGCGTGTACGGCGTGCTGGTGCATGGCGACGTGGCGGGCATCGGAAGCACGCGCCGAGTGCTGTCGGACTGGCTCGACTGGATGGGCTTCATCGACGCGGGAGAGCAGGCCCGCCTCGACCGCTACATCGGCTACTACCAACCCTATGCAGACAGCCACGACACGCTGGACGCCGATACCGCCGTGCAGCAGGAGGCCTGCAACGTGGGGTTGGCGGTGGCGCATGCGGTGCGCGAACTGCGCGCCGGTACCTTGCAGCGCGTGCAGCCGAAGCTGCGGCGCCCGCGGCCCAAGTGACGTGGGCCGCGCGACGCTTCAATCAGCGATGCGCAGCACCACGTTGCCCACCGCCTGCCCGGCCCCGACCAGCTCGTGCGCCTGCACGATGCGCGACAGCGGCATGCGCTCGGCGATGTTGTGGATCAGCTCGCCGCGCGAGAGCATGCGGTGGAGCGCGGCCTGCGCTTGGGCGCGGTCCGCCGCGGCCAGGTGGTAGACCATAAAGAACTTGAGCTGGATGTTCTTGGCCAGCAGCACTGGAAACGGCAGGTTCAGCGGCGCCGGGCTGCTGCCGTAGGCGACGCATTCGCCGCCGGTGCGCAGCAGTTCGAGGTGCTGCAGGCCGTTGACGGCCAGGTCCATGTCGATGACGCGGTCCACGCCTGCGCCGCGGGTGAGTTCGCGCACGCGCTGGACCACGTTCTCGCTGCGGTAGTTGACGGTGTCGTCGGCGCCGGCTTCGCGCGCGAGCCGGGCCTTGGCCTCGCCGCTGACCGTGGTGATGACGTGCGCGGCGCCCAGGCGGCTCGCGAACTGCACCGCGTAGTGCCCCACGGCGCCGGCACCCCCTGCGACCAGCACCGTCTTGCCGGCCACGCCGCCGTCCCTCAGCACGGCGTGCAGCGCGGTCATCGCGGGAATGCCGAGGCAGGCGCCCACCTCGTCGGGCACGCCATCGGGCAGCGCCACCGCCATGTGCTGTGGCACGCACAGGCTTTCGGCAGCGGTGCCGAACGGGCGGCCCCACGCGGCGTTGTAGACCCAGGCCCGCTCGCCCACGCGCGCGGCGTCCACGCCATCGCCCACGGCGTCGATGACACCCATGCCGTCGCTGTGCGGAATCACCCGCTCGAAGGGGAGCGCGCGGTTGCGCAGGCCCGCGCGCGATTTCACGTCGGAGGGGTTGACGCCGGACCAGCGCATGCGCAGGCGGACTTCGCCGGCGCCGGGCACCGGCTCGGGCAACTCGCCCAGTTGCAGCACCTCACTTGCCGGGCCGACGCGTTCGTAGAAAGCGGCGCGCACGCTCAACCCTCCTGGCGCAGGTGAGGGAAGTCTTCTTCGCGGAACTCGCTGTCGCCGCGCTGGCCGGCGGCGTGGCGCGAGGTCTCCTGCGCGCGCAGTTGCACGCGGCGGATTTTTCCGGAGATGGTCTTCGGCAGTTCGTCCACGAACTCGATGCGGCGAACGCGCTTGTAGGGCGCCAGTTGGCGGCGCGCGAAGGCCAGGATCTGCTCGGCGGTGCGGCTGTCGGGCGCGTGGCCGGCGGCGAGCATCAGGTAGGCCTTGGGCACGGCCAAGCGCACCGCGTCGGGGCTGGGCACGACGGCGACCTCGGCCACGGCCTCGTGTTCGATCAGCGCGCTTTCCAGCTCGAAGGGGCTGATGCGGTAGTCGGACGCCTTGAACACGTCGTCGGCGCGGCCGACGAAGGTGTAGTAGCCATCGGCATCGCGCGCGGCGGTGTCGCCGGTGCGGTAGAAGCCGTCGCGCATCGCTTCGGCGTTCTTCTCGGGGCTGTCCTGGTAGCCCGCCATCAGGCCGGTGGGCCGCGCGCTCAGGTCGATGCAGAGCTCGCCCTCGTCGGCCGGTTGGCCGTCGGCGTCGAGCAGCACGATGCGGTAGCCGGGCAGGGGCTTGCCCATGGAGCCGGGCTTGACCGCCACGCCCGGGGAGTTGCCGATCTGCGCGGTGGTCTCGGACTGGCCGTAGCCGTCGCGCAGGCGCATGTCCCACGCCGTCTGCACCTGCTCGATGATCTCCGGGTTGAGCGGCTCGCCGGCACCCACCACCGAATGCAGTTTCAGCTTGGGCCGCCAAGCGGCCAGGTCTTCCTGGATCAGCATGCGCCAGACGGTGGGCGGCGCGCACAGGCTGTTGACGCCGCAGCGCGCGAGCGTCTCCAGCAGGGCCGGCGCGGAGAAGCGCGACGTGTTGTGGATGAAAACGCAGGCGCCCGCGTTCCAGGGCGCGAACAGGCAGCTCCACGCGTGCTTGGCCCAACCCGGCGAGGAAATGTTGAGGTGGACGTCGCCGGGCTTGAGCCCGAGCCAATACATGGTGCTGAGGTGGCCGACGGGATAGCTCTCGTGCGTGTGCAGCACCAGCTTCGGCTTGGAGGTGGTGCCCGAGGTGAAGTACAGCAGCAGCGGATCGCTCGCCGCGGTCGGCGCGTCGGGCTCGAAGGCGGTCGGGGCTGTGCGCGACGCGGCGTAGTCCACCCAGCCAGCGTCGGTGGTGCCTGCGCCGCTCACGCAGATGCGCGTGTAGTCGCCGGCCAGGTCCTGGAACTTGGCGGTCTGCGCGGCGTCGGTGATGACGTGGCGCACGTTGCCGCGCTCCAGGCGGTCGCGCAGGTCGTCGGGCGTGAGCAGCGAGGTGGCGGGAATCACCACCGCGCCGAGCTTCATCGCGGCCAGCATGATCTCCCACAGCGCGGGCTCGTTGCCGAGCATGAGCAGCACGCGCTCGCCGCGGCGCACGCCCTGGCCGCGCAGCCAGTTCGCCACCTGCGATGAGCGCGCCGACAGCTCGGCGTAGCTAGCGCGGTACTCGCTGCCGTCGGCCCCGGTGATCCACAGCGCGGGCGCGTCGTTGCCGGCGGCGATGGCGTCGAAGTGGTCGAGCGCCCAGTTGAAGTGCTTCAACTGCGGCCAGCGGAACTGCGCCACCGCGGCGTCGTGGTCGTCGCGCAGGCGCAGCAGCAGGTCGCGGGCGTGGCGGAAGGCGTCGCTGTCTTGGCTCATGGGATCACTCAAGGAAGGGTGGAAAAATCACGCGATCTTGCGCAGGTCGGCCGTGTCGGCCCACTGCGCATCGGTGGCATCGAAACGGCGGCCCACGAGCCGGCGCAGCGCGCCGAAATCGCGCGCGTTGTTGACGCAGGCGGCGCCCACCAGGCGGTCGCCGTTGAACTGCAGCAAGGCAAAGCGGCCCGAGGCCACGTCGCCGCGCACCAGCTCGCGCTCGCCGGCGGGCATGCCCACGCCCTGGATGCGCAGCTCGTACTGGTCGCTCCAGAACCACGGGTTCTCGGCATAGGGCGGGGCGCTCGCGTCGAGCCAAGCGCGCGCCGCGGCCGCGCCCTGCATCTGCGCGTTCGACCAGGTTTCGATGCGCATCACCTGGCCGCTCACCGGCTCCACCTGGCGGGCCACATCGCCGATGGCGAGCACGCCGGGCGCGCTGCTGCGGCCGAAGCCGTCCACCTCGACGCCGTCGTTGCAGCGGATGCCGGCGGCTTGCGCGAGTTCGTCGTTGGATTGCACGCCAATGCCCGCGACCACGAGGTCGGTGGGCACGCGCGTGCCGTCGTCGAGCTCCACGCCGCCGTCGAAGCAGGCCACGATGCGCCGGCTCAGGTGCAGTTGTGCACCCGCGGCCAGGTGGCGCTGCTGCACGTAGGCTGACAGCGTGGCCGGCACGCTGCGCGCCATCACGCGCGGCTGCGCCTCCACCACCGTCACCTCGCCCCCGAGTTCGCTGGCCGTGGCCGCCAGTTCAAGCCCGATGACGCCGGCGCCCACCAGCAGCACCTTGCAGCCGGGCTTGAGCGCCTCGCGCAGGCGCCGCGCATCGTCCATGGTGCGCAGCGTGAACACGGGGCGGGCGGTGCCTTGCAGCGCCGGCAGGTCCCGTGCGCGCGCGCCCGTGGCCAGCACCAGCGTGCCCCAGGGCAGGCGTTGCCCGTCCGACAGGCGCAGGCTGCGCGCGGCCAGTTCGATGGCGTCGGCGCGCACGCCGCGCAGCACATCCACGTCCGCCAGACGGGACACGTCGAGCCGGATCTTCTGCTCGTCGGCGTCCTTGAGGAAGGCCTTCGACAGCGGCGGCCGGTCGTACGGCGCCTCGGACTCCTCGCCCACCAGCGTCAGCGGGCCGCTGTAGCCGCCTTGGCGCAGCGCGCTGGCGAAGCTGATGCCCGCGAGCCCGCCACCGACCACCACCACGGGTGTTGCCTGCTCGGTCATTTCAAAACTCCCTGGCTCTTGATGGCCGACACCGCAAACTGAATGTGCTGCGCCAGCATGCGATCGGCCGCGTCGATGTCGCGCGCCATGGCGGCTTCGAAGATCGCGCGGTGTTCCTCATGGACGTTGGCGGGCATCTTCGCGGTGACCGCGGACAAGCGCCGGTAGCGGTGCGCCTGCTGGTACAGCACGGCCTGAAAGCGCTTGATCCAGCGCGACTGGCAGGCCGAGGTGAGCGCGTCATGGAAGGCCTGGTTGCGGACCTCCCACTCGTCGAACACGCCCGCGGGGTCGTGCGCCAGCCGCTCTTCGGCGCGCGAGAGCTTGTGGTAGGCGCCCACCACGCGGGCTTCCCATTCCTCGTCGCCGTGGCGAATGGACTCGCGCATGGCCTCGCACTCCAGCACCGTGCGCGTGCGCGTCAGGTCCTCGATGTCGATGAGCGACATGGGCGCGACGCGAAAGCCGCGCTGCGCCTGCGGCACCACGAGCGAGTCGGACACCAGCAGCGCCAGGGCCTCGCGCAAGGTGCCGGCGCTCACCTGGTAGCTGTCCTTGAGGTGCTGCACGCGCAGCTTCTCGCCGGGCGGGTGGCGGCCTTCGATGATGTCCTGGCGCAGCTGACGGTAGGCGGATTCGATCAGTGAGCGCGGCGGCTCGGCCTCTTCGCGATCGTTTTCGCGCGCCTCGAAAGTGATCGTGCGCGGCGCGCCAACCTTGACTAGAGGGCTGTCCATCGGTGTACCTTTTTTATTTATGCGAGGGTAACAGCACAAATATCGTTATTTCCTAGGGTATTCACTAGGTCCTGAAATTCGGTGATTTGCGGAGAATATCAACATTCCTGGAGCTGTTACCTATGCCCACTACTTCCCCCGAGATCGGCCAGTCCATCGCTGCCGCCGGCGTCAAGACCAACTACCACGACCAAGGCCGTGGTTTCCCTGTCATCCTCATCCACGGCTCCGGCCCCGGGGTGAGTGCCTGGGCCAACTGGCGCCAGACGATCCCGCTGCTGGCGCAGTCGCGCCGCGTGCTCGCGCTGGACATGGCCGGCTTCGGCTACAGCGAGCCGCAGGCCGACGGCGCGTACTCGCTGGAGCGCTGGGTCGAGCAGGCGGTGGGCTTCATGGACGCCCTCGGCGTGGAGCAGGCCGATTTCGTCGGCAACTCGTTCGGCGGCGCCATCTCGCTGGCGCTGGCCATCCGTCACCCCCAGCGCGTGCGCCGCCTCGTGCTCATGGGCGCGGCCGGCCTCGAATTCGAGCTGACGCCCGCGCTGGACGCCGTGTGGGGCTACACGCCCTCGGTGGAAAACATGAAGACCATCATGAGCACCTTCGCCTACGACGACAGCCTGCTCACCGACGACCTGGCCCGCCTGCGCTACGAGGCCGGCATGCGCCCCGGCGTGCAGGAGGCCTACGCCGCCATGTTCCCGGCCCCGCGCCAGCGCTGGATCTCGGCACTGGCCAGCCCCGAAGCCGACGTGGCACGCCTGCCGCACGAGACCCTGGTGGTCCATGGGCGCGATGACCGCGTGGTGCCGGTGTCGAACTCGCAGCGCCTGGCCAGCCTGATCCCGCGATCGCAGTTCCACCAGTACGGCCAGTGCGGCCATTGGACGCAGATCGAACACGCGGCGCGCTTCGCGCGGCTGGTCAACGACTTCCTAGCGGAAGCAGACGCAGCGGCCTGACCGCGGCGCCGTGAGTGCCCCATGCCGCCTGCCCGGGCGGCGCCACCCCGAAGAGAAGACCCACGAAACAACATGAAAGAAACAACATGAAACACACCGCCATTGCGTTTGCCGCTGCCGCCGCCCTCAGCCTGCCCGGCCTTGCCACCGCCCAGGGCAAGGACATCAAGATCGCCATGCTGCTGCCCACCTCGGCCGTGTTCGCCCTCTACGGCGAGGCCGTCATGGAGGGCTTCAACCTCGCCCTGGAAGAGGCGGGTGGCAAGGCCGCCGGCCGCAAGATCGTCCTGCTCACCGAAGACAACAAGGAAGATCCCAAGACTTCGCTGTCGCTGGTGCGCAAGTACATCAAGGACGAAAAGGTCGACTTCATCGTGGGTCCGATCGCCTCCCACGTGGTGGCGGCGGTGCGGGACGACATCCACCGCAGCAAGACCTTCCTGGTGGTTCCCAACGCCGGCAACAACGAAGTGACCGGCGCCGCCTGCAGCCCCTACATCATCCGCACCTCCTTCTCCAACTGGCAGGTGAACTATCCCATGGGGCTGTACGCGGCGGAAACGCTGGGCAAGTCCGCCATGACGGTGGCGTCCAACTACGACGCGGGCCGGGAAATGGCGGGCGCCTTCGCCCAGGGCTTCAAGGAGAAGGGCGGCAAGGCGCCGGCGGAGGATTGGCCGGCGCTCGGCACCTCGGACTTCGCGCCCACCATCACCAATATCCGCGCCAAGGCCGGCGAGCTCGACACGGCGTGGTTCTTCGTGCCTGGCGCCGGCGGCCCGCGCTTCGTCAACCAGATCAGCCAGTCGGGCCTGCGCAACGGCAAGATGAAGGTCACCGGCCCGGTGTTCATGGCCGACGAGATGTTCTTCGGCGCCATGGGCGACTCCGCCATCGGGGTGCTCGGCAGCGGCCACTACGTCGCGAGCATCGATACGCCGCGCAACAACGCCTTCCAGGCCGCGTTCCGCAAGAAGTACAACAACCGGGTGGCGCACGTGGTGCACGTGCAGGGCTACGACAGCGCCAAACTCATCCTGGCCGCTGTCGAACAGCTCAAGGGCGACCTGTCGAACAAGGAGAAGCTGCGCACGACGCTGACCAGCGTCCAGATGGACAGCCCGCGCGGCAAGATCAGCATCGACCCCAAGACCGGCAACGTGGTGCAGAACGTCCACATCACCGAGGTGGTGAAGAAGGCCGACGGCAGCCTGGGCCACAAGGTGCTCAAGACGTACGAGCAGGTGCGCGACCCCGGCACCGGCTGCAAGCTCTGAAGCACCCATCGGTAGCACGCCATGCAAACTCTGGTCGAGCAGTTCCTCAATGCCTTGCAGATGGGCGTGCTGCTGTTCCTCATCTCATCCGGGCTGTCCCTGATCTTCGGCCTCATGCACGTGGTCAACCTCGCGCATGGCGCGCTGTACATGTTGGGCGCGTACTTCGCGCTCACCGTGGTGCGCGCCAGCGGCAGCTTCATGCTGGCCTTGATCGTGGCGCCGCTGATCACGGCGGTGGTGGGCGCCTTGCTCGAGCGGCTGCTGCTGCGGCGCACCTACGGCCGCGGCATGCATCCGCAGGTGCTGCTCACTTTCGGCCTGGTGTTCTGCTTCGACGAGATCGTGCGCATGGTGTGGAGCCCGCAGATCCAGACCATCGAGCTGCCCGCCGTGCTGGCCGGCACCTTCACCATCGCTGAGGTGATCGTGCCGTCCTACCGCGCCTTCGTGGTGGTGGTGGGCATCGTCGTCACGGCCGCCCTGGTGCTGTTGTTCAACCGCAGCCGGCTCGGCGCCCAGGTGCGCGCCAGCGTGGACGACCCCGACATGGCCGCTTCCCTGGGCATCGACGTGAAGCGCCTGTTCACCGTGCTGTTCGCGCTCGGCGCGGGCCTGGCCGGCCTCGGCGGCACGCTGGCAGTGCCGATCTTCACCGCCTACCCCGGCATGGGCAGCGAGATCCTGATCTCCGCCCTGGTGGTGGTCGTCGTCGGCGGCATGGGCTCTTTGTTCGGCGCGCTGCTGGCCAGCCTGCTGGTGGCCTTCGCCATCGTCTTCGGCCAGGTGCTGCTCGCGGAGTTCGCCACCGCCATGATCTACGTGGTCCTGATCGCCGTGCTGCTGTTCCGTCCCCAAGGCCTGATGGGCATTGCGAGGCCTGCATGACCCCCCAAAGATTCTTCCTCCCGCTCCTGCTGCTGCTGGCACTGGCGGTGCCGCACGTCACCCGGGGCACGCAGACCGAGTTCGCGATCGAATTGATCGTGTTCGGCATCTTTGCGCTGAGCCTGAACATCCTGATCGGGCGGCTGGGCCTCATCAGCTTCGGGCATGGCATGTTCCTCGGCATCGGTGCCTACCTCGCGGCTTTCCAGCTCCGGTTCCTGACGGACAACCTGCTGCTGCTGTTGCTGGCGGCGGTGCTGGTGGGCGCGGCGCTCGCGCTGCTGGTGGGCGCGCTGGTGCTGCGGCTGGGCGGCGTCGGCTTCGTGATGATCACGATCGCGCTGTGCCAGCTGTTCTACGTGGTCATCCTGTCGACCCAGAGCTGGTCGGGCGGCATCAACGGTCTCACCTCGATTCCGCGGCCGACGCTGTGGAAGGGCGAGGGCGTGCCGGAGTGGCTGTCGCTGGACACCGGCAGCACCTTCTACTACGTCGCCCTCGCGTGCCTCGTCGCATTCCTGTACCTGCAGCTGCGACTGGACCGGTCCGCGATGGGTTCGGTGTTCGAAGGCATCCGGCAGAACCCGGCGCGCATGCGTGCGCTCGGCTACCCGGTGCGCTGGTTCCAGCTGGCCGGCTTCGTGATGGCCGGTGCCGCCGCGGCCGTGGCCGGCACGCTGCACGCGGCGCTGTTCGGCTTCGTGGATCCGACCGTGTTCTTCTGGACCACGTCCGGCGAGGTGATCCTGATGGTGATCCTGGGCGGCGTCACGACGCTGTACGGCCCGCTGATCGGCGCCGCGATCTTCCTGACGCTGTTCCACTATCTCAGCGGGTTGACCGACCACTGGCGGCTGGTGCTGGGCCTGATCTTCATCGTCGTGGTGCTGTGGGCGCCGCGCGGGCTGTTGCCGCTGCTGAAGGAGCGCTGGAACGCGCGCACCCGCACGGCGCGCCGGGGCGACGCCGCGGCTGCGCCGCCCTCGGCGGCGGCCGTGGCAGGGGAGGCCCAGTCATGACGCCGGTGCTGCAGACCGAAGGGCTGACGCTGCGTTACGGCCGCTTCACCGCGGTGAACGACGTGTCCCTGACCCTGGAACAAGGCCGCCGCTACGGGGTTCTCGGCCCCAATGGCGCGGGCAAGACCTCGCTGCTGAACCTGCTGACCGGCACCGTCCGCGCCAGCGCCGGCCGCGTGCGGCTGGACGGCAAGGACATCACCGCGCAGGGCCCGGAGCAGCGCCGCCACGCGGGGCTGGGCCGCAGCTTCCAGAAGACCAGCATCTTCAGCGAACTGTCGGTGCTGGACAACCTGCGCCTGGCCGTCCAGTCCGACGACGGCGTCGCGCTGTTCAATCCCTGGACCGCCCGGGCCCGCAACCGCAGGCTCACCGAGCGTGCCGCGGCCTTCGCCGAGCAGGTCGGCCTGGACGGGCGGCTGGACACCCCCGCCAGCGCCATGTCGTATGGCGAGTTGCGCCAGTTGGAGATCGGCCTCGCCCTGGCGACGCAGCCCCGCGTGCTGCTGCTGGACGAGCCGACCGCCGGCATGAGCGAGGAGGAGACGCACGCGATCGTGGACATGCTCAAGGAGCGCATGCCGGCCAGCCTGACGCTGCTGGTCATCGAGCACGACCTGAAGGTGATCGAGGGCCTCACCGACCACGTCTTCGTGTTCGAGAGCGGCGCGCTGTTCGAGCAGGGCACGCCCGAACAGATTCGCACCAGCGACCGCGTGCAGCGGATCTACTTCAAGGGGGCGGCTCATGCTTGAACTGCAGAACCTCCATGCCGCCTACGGGCCCACTCCCGTGCTGCATGGCGTCAGCCTGTCCGCGGCGCCGGAGCGGTTCCTCGGCATCATCGGGCGCAACGGCGTCGGCAAGACGACCATCCTGCGCAGCATCGTCGGCCTGATGCCGCTGGCGAAAGGCGACGTGCGGCTGGATGGCACTTCCATCGCCGGCCGCGAAACGCACCAGATCGCGCGCCTCGGGGTCGCGTTCGTGCCGGAAAATCGCGGCGTCTTCCCCTCGCTGACGGTGCTCGAGAGCCTCACGCTGGCGGCCCGCCTGCCGGAAGGTCGGACGGGCGGCTGGACGCTGGAGCGCGTGTTCGGCGTGTTCCCGCGGCTCGCGGAGCGGCGCGCGAACCGGGGCGACGCGCTGTCCGGCGGCGAGCAGCAGATGCTCGCCATCGGCCGCGCGCTGCTGACCAATCCGCGCCTGCTGATCCTGGACGAGCCCACCGAAGGCCTGGCGCCGCTGATCGTGCTGCAGATCCGGGACGTGCTGCGATCGCTGCGCGGCAGCGGCCTGGCGATCGTGATCGTCGACCAGAACCTGGAGACGGTCTTCGACATCGCCGACGACGTCGCGCTGATCTCGCGCGGCACCGTCGTCGCGCAAGGGACCAGCGCCGCCATCCGCGGCGACCAGGCCCTGCTCAATCACTACCTGGGCGTGTGACGTCCGGGCAGACCCATCCACTTGAAAGAGAAAGACAAGACATGAGCCAATTCGAACAGACGATCAAGCTGCACGTCGACCCGGCGCGCAAGGTCTTCAAGGTGCCGCGCAGCGCCTTCACCAGCCAAGCGGTGTTCGAGGCCGAACGCGACCAGATCTTCAGCCGCTGCTGGCTGTACCTGGGGCACGCCTCGGAGATCGTCAAGCCCGGGGCGTTTGTCACGCGCTCCGTGGGCGGGCGCAACATCCTGTTCAACCGGGATGCCGACAAGCAGGTGAATGCGTTCCTCAACACCTGCCCGCACCGCGGCGCCACGGTCTGCCGCGATCGCGCCGGCAATGCGAAGTCGTTCCAGTGCTTCTACCACGGCTGGGTGTTCGGCAGCGATGGCGCGCTCAAGAGCCAGCCGGGCCAGGAATCGTACTGCGAGGACTTCGTTGCCGACGGCCAGGCCAACCTCCCGCGCGTGCCGCGGCTGGAGGAGTACCGCGGCTTCTGGTTCGTGAACTTCGACGCCGGTGCCATCCCGCTGGAGCAATACCTGGGCAACGCCCGCGAGTACCTCGACATCGTGGCCGACCACTCGGAGGCCGGCCTGGAGGTGGTGGGGGGCACGCAGGAATACAGCATCCGCGCCAACTGGAAGCTGCTGGTGGAAAACAGCATCGACGGCTACCACGCCTCCACCACGCACGCCACGTATCTCGACTACCTCAAGGGCACCGCCGGCTCGCTGGCCGCCGTGCCCCTCAAGGGTGTCGGCCGCGACCTCGGCAACGGCCACGCGGTGATAGAGTACGCGGCCCCCTGGGGCCGCCCGATCGCCCAATGGATCCCCGCCTGGGGAGAGGAGGGCAAGCAGGACGTGGAGCGGATCATGGCGGGCCTGACCGAGCGCTTCGGCGCGGAGCGGGCCGAACGCATCGGCCTGAAGAACCGCAACCTGCTGATCTTCCCGAACCTCGTCATCAACGACATCATGGCGGTGACCGTGCGGACCTTCTATCCGCTCGCGCCGAACTACCAGCACATCAACGCGTGGGCGCTGGCGCCTGTGGACGAGCACGAGTGGGCGCGCAAGCGCCGGCTGGAGAACTTCCTCGAATTCCTGGGCCCGGGCGGCTTCGCCACCCCCGATGACGTGGAAGCGCTGCAGCAATGCCAGGCGGGCTACGACAACGCCCGCGAAGCGGCATGGAACGACATCTCCAAGGGCATGGGCCGCGAGGTCCCGTCGTTCGACGACGAAGTGCAGATGCGCGCCTTCTGGACGCAGTGGAACAAGATGCTCGACGCGAGCGCGAGCTGAGCCGAAAGGAACAACCGAGATGAACGCCACCCCTTTCACCCGCCCCGAGATCGAAGACCTGCTGTTCGAGGAGGCCGCGCTGCTGGACGACTGGAAGCTCGAGGAATGGCTCGCGCTGTTCACGGAGGATGCGCGCTACCTGGTGCCGGCCACCGACCTGCCGAAGGACGCGCCGCCCGAGGGCAACCTGTTCTACATCGCCGACGACCGCTTCCGCATGAGCGAGCGGGTCAAGCGCCTGATGAAGAAGAGCGCCTTCTCCGAGTACCCGCGCTCCAAGACGCGCCACCTGGTGAGCAACGTGCGCATCCGCCAGCAGGGCGACGGCGAGTGCGTCGTCAGCGCCGCCTTCATCACCAACCGCAGCAAGGGCGGGGTGACCGACACCTTCGTCGGCAGCAGCGAATACGTGATCGTTCGCGCCGGTGACGCGCTGCGCATCCGCTCCAAGCGCTGCACCCTCGACCATGAGGCGCTGCGTCCGCAGGGCCGCATCAGCATCATCCTGTAATCCCACCGAGGACCCTCGTCATGAGCGTACCCTTTCGCTACCGCAAGCTCGGCTACGTGGCGCTGAACGTCAGCGACACCGAACGGTCGGGCCGCTTCTACACCGACATCGTGGGGCTCGACGTGGCGCCTTCGGCGCCGGACGGCCCGGTCTTCCTGCGCTGCGGCAGCGACCACCACAACATCGTGCTGTACCCGGCGGGCGGGCCCGGGCTGAAGCGCGTCGCCTTCGAACTGGAAAGCGCCGCCGACCTGAAGGCCGCCCGCGAGCACCTGAAGGGGCTGGGCCTGGAGGTGGAGGAGGTGTCGCCGCAGGAGTGCGCGCTGCTGAAGCAGGGCGAGACGCTGCGCTTCGTCGAGCCGAACTCGGGACTCACCTTCGAGTTCTATTCGCGCATGATGCAGATGGCGATTCCGTACGGCGCCCGCCTGGCGCAGATCGTGCGCCTCGGCCACATGGTGATCTCGGTGCAGCAGTACGACCAGATGGTGGCCTTCCTCACCCAGAAGCTCGGCTTCGCGGTGTCGGACTTCGTCGAAGGCGCGTTCGCCTTCCTGCGCGCCCACCCGAACCCCTTGCACCACACCTTCGCGGTGGGGCGCTCGGCCGGTGGCAACCACCTGCACCACGTGAACTTCATGGTCAGCGACATCGACGACATCGGCTGCGCCGTGAACCGCCTCGAGAAGAGCGGCACCAAGATCGTGTTCGGCCCCGGCCGCCACATGCCTTCCGGCAGCATCTTCCTGTACTTCCTCGACCCGGACGGCATGACGGTGGAGTACAGCTTCGGGATGGAGGAATTCCCCGAGGACCTCCCGCGCGAGGCCCGCATGCTGGAGCCGCGGCCCGAGGCGCTGGACACCTGGGGCAGCGTGCCCAAGCCCGAGTTCGCCAAGGTCGGCCCGATCGAGCAGAAGGTGTCGGCATGAAGGCGACGGTTGCACGGCCGCACGCCAACCGCGTCGCGGTGGTCACCGGGGTCGCCCGCGGCATCGGGCTGGCGATCGCCGAACGGCTGGCGAACGACGGCGCCCAGCTGGTGCTGGGCGATGCCGACGAGGCCGGGCTGGCAGCGGCGCTCGAGCGGGTGCGGGCACTGGGCGCGCGAGCGACTTCGGTGGCCGGCGACCTGGCGCAGGAAGAGGTGGCGAACGCCACCATCGGCGCCGCGGTGCGCGAGTTCGGGCGGCTCGACATCCTGGTGAACAACGCCGGCGGCGGCGTGATCCTGCCGTTCTTGGAGCAGACCCCCGAAACGCTGCGCCGCACCATCGATCGCAACCTGTGGACCGTGCTCTGGTGCTGCCGTGCCGCCTTGCCTCTGATGCGGGAACAACGCTACGGCCGCATCGTCAACCTCGGCGCGGATTCGGTGCGCAGCGGCCTGCATGCCCATGCGGCCTACAATGCGGCCAAGGGCGGCGTCCACGCGTTGGGCAGCGGCCTGGCGCGCGAATTCGCCCGTGACGGCATCACCGTCAATGCCATCGCCCCCTGCGCCGTCAACACGCCGCAACTCATCGAAGTCGCCAAGGGCGACGCCGCGCTGATGGCCAAGTTCCTGGACGTCATCCCGATGGGACGTCCGGCCGAGATGGACGAGGTCGCTTCGCTGGTCAGCTATGTCGCCTCCGAGGAGGCCGCCTTCATCACCGGCCAGGTGCTCAGCATCAATGGCGGCACCACCATGCTCTGAGGTCCGTTCCCATGCGTCCCGAACTCCACCGTCTCTGCAGCCTCGATGAACTCGAGGAGGGAACGATCACCGGCGGCAGCTTGCCCGACGGCCATCGCGTCGCCATCTACCTGGTGGACGGCGACGTGTACGTGACCGACGATCGCTGTTCCCACGGCGATGCGTCGCTGACCGAGGAAGGCAGCGTCGACGGCTGCACGGTCGAATGCTCCTGGCACTTCGGCACCTTCGACATCCGGACCGGGCAGCCGACGGCGAGCCCGTGCACCGAGCCGATCCGCACCTATCGCGTCACGGTGGAAGACGGCGGCGTCTGGGTGGCGGTGGACCAAGCCCTGCGGATCGTCCTGGCGCCCGCGGCCGCCAGCTGCGCGGCCGCGGGCGGGTGATGCCCGGCGCGCGCACCAGTTGGCGGCCCGCCGCCCTGGTGCTCCTGTGCGGCGTGTTTGCGGCCTCGCAGACCGGCAAGCTGCCCCCTGCCATCCCCGAACTGCGGCAGGCCTTCGGCGCTTCGCTGGTCGAGATGGGCTGGATTGCCTCGGTGATCAACCTGGTGGCCGCCTGCACCGGGCTGGTGGCCGGGCTCGTGGCCGACCGGATCGGGCGCCATGCGCTGCTGAAGTTCGGCCTCGCCGTGCTGGGGCTCGGCGCCGGCCTGGGACTGACGGCCGATAGCACCGCGCTGCTGTTCGCCTCCCGCGTGCTGGAGGGCCTGGGCTTCGTCGCCGTGGTGATCGCCGCTCCCGTGCTGGTGCGGGCGTCGGTGGCGCCGCACCAGCAGCGCCTCGCCCTCGGCATCTGGAGCGCCTACACGTCGGTCGGCATGACCTTGATGATGCTAGCCGCGCCCTGGTCGCTGCCGGCTTTCGGCTGGAAGGGGGGCTGGTGGCTGGGGGTGCTGGGCGCGGCGGTGCTGCTGGCGCTCGTGGTGCGCCATTTCCCCGGCCGCGGCACCGGCCCGGCCAGCGGCGTCGGCGCCGCGGGGCTGCTGCGCGGCCTGCGCAGCGCAACGCCGTGGCTGCTGGCGGCCTCCTTCGGCCTCTACACGATGTGTTGGATGTCGCTGATGGTGTGGATGCCCACCTTCCTGCTGGAGCAGGGCGGCCTGGGGCTGATGACCGTCGGCGCGCTGGTGGCCTTGATGATCGCCATCAACGCGCCGGGCAACATCGTCGGCGGCTGGCTGGCCCAGCGGCGCGTGCCGCTGCTGCCGCTGATCGTGGTGCCCATCTCCGTGATCGCCAGCTGCGGCTGGACCCTGTTCGCCCTCGCGCCGCAGCCGCACGTGGTGGTGGCGCTCGGGGCCACCTTCTCCTTTTTCGGCGGCATCCTGCCCGGCGCCATCTATGCCTGGGTGCCGGCGGTCGCGGCGACGCACGACAACCTGGCCAGCGTCAACGGGCTGGTGGTGCAGGCCTCCAACCTGGGCATGCTGGCCGGGCCGCCGCTGGCGGCGGCGCTCGTCAGCGCGGGCGGCTGGAACTCGCTGTCCCTCCTGTACCCGGCGGCCGGCCTCGTCTGCGTGGCCTGCGGCTGGGCCGGCTGCCGCGCCCCCGCCCTGCGCCGCGCGGCTGCCGGCGCTTGAACGAATTGAAGGAATCCATGGCCTCGCAACCCCTGGCGACGCGCTGCAGTTGCGGCGCCATCGACGTCCACACCCATATCGTCCCCGCCGAATTCCCGCCCTACCTGGGGCGCCGCCACGGCGTGCGCTGGCCTTCCATGGTGCCGGCGCAGGCCTGCCACCGGCACGTCATGCTGGAGGGGCAGGTGTTTCGCACCGTCTCGCATCAATCCTGGGATCCGCAGGTCCGCTCGGCCGATCTGCAGCAGCTGCGGCTCGCCCACCAGGTGCTGTCGCCGATGCCGGAGTTGCTGGCGTACTGGCTCGAGGGCGAAGATGCGGTTGCGATGACGCGCTTCCTGAACGAGCAGATCGCCGCGATGGTCGCCTCGGCGCCGCAAAGCTTCACGGGCCTGGGCACCGTGCCGCTGCAGGACGTGGACCTGGCGATCCGGGAACTCGAACACGCCGTCCAGTGCGGTCTCGCCGGCGTGGAGATCGGCAGCAACGTCAATGGCGTGCCGATCGGCGACCCGCGCTTCCTGCCGTTCTTCGAAGCGGCGCAGGCCTGCGGCGCCGCGATCTTCGTGCACGCGCTCAAGCCAACCGGCATGGACCGGCTCGTCGGCGCGCCGGTGCTGGAGCACGCGCTCGCGTACCCGACGGAAATCGGCCTCGCGGCGGCGTCGATGATCACCGGCGGCACGCTGGACAAATGCCCGCGCCTGCGCATCGCCTTCAGCCACGGCGGCGGCACGCTCGGGCAGATGCTGCCGCGCCTGCAGCACGCCTGGAACATCTTCCCCGCGCTGCGCACGCTTGCGCCCACCGCGCCGCAGGAGCTCGCGCGCCGCGCCTTCGTGGACAGCCTGGTGTACGGCGAAGACGCCATCCGCTTCCTGCTCGCCGTCTTCGGCAGCTCGCAGGTCATGCTGGGCAGCGACTACCCCTTCGCGATCATGGACCCCGACCCCCTGGGCCGCGTGAGCGCCATGAAGCTCGACGCCGCGACCCACGCAGCGCTCACCCGCCACAACGCCGTCCGCTGGCTCGACGGCGCCGCCTCCCCCTGATCTCCCTCTTTAGGAAAGTGCATATGACCGTCATCGAACAGGCCGCGCAGGCCCTGCGCCAGGCCCGCCTGCAGCGCCAACCCATCGACCCCATCTCCACCAGCTACGGCATCGGCGGGCTCGAATCCGCGTACGCGGTGGCGCAAGCCAACGTGCTCGCCCGCCTGGCCGAGCCGGGCCGGCGCATCGTCGGCATCAAGGTGGGCCTCACCTCCAAGGCCGTGCAGCAGCAGCTCGGCGTTGACCAGCCCGACTTCGGCGTGCTGTTCGACGACATGGAATACCTTGACGGCGACAGCATTCCCATGAGCCGGCTGATCCAGCCCAAGGTGGAGGCCGAGGTGGCCTTCGTCGTCGGCCGCGAACTCGCCAGCGCCGCGCCGTCGTGGTCGGAGTTCCTGTGCGCGATCGCGTACGCGCTGCCCGCGCTGGAAATCGTCGACAGCGCCATCCGCGACTGGAAGATCAGCCTGGTCGACACCGTGGCGGACAACGCCTCGTCGGCCCTGTACGTGCTGGGGCAGCAGCCCGTGGCGCTCGGCGCGCTCGATCTCGGCGAACTCGGCATGCAGATGACCGTCAACGGCCAGACGGCCTCCGTCGGCACCGGTGCCGCCTGCCTGGGCCACCCCCTGCGCGCCGCGTACTGGCTCGCGCGCACCATGGCCGAGCGCGGCCAGCCGCTGCAGCCCGGCCAGGTGATCCTGTCGGGCGCGCTCGGGCCCATGGTGGCCCTGTCGGCCGGCGACGTCGTGCACGCGCGCATCGGCGATCTGGGCAGCGTTGGCTGCCGCATGGTGTGACAGTCCGAAGGAGAAACACATGACCCGCAAACTCAAGGCCGCCATCATCGGCAGCGGCAACATCGGCACCGACCTCATGATCAAGATGCTGCGCCACGGCCAGCACCTGGAGGTGGTGGCCATGGTCGGCATCGACCCGGCCTCCGACGGCCTGCAGCGCGCCGCGCGCATGGGCGTGGGCACCACCGCCGAAGGCGTGGAAGGGCTGGCGCGCATGCCCGCCTTTGCCGACATCGACATCGTGTTCGACGCCACCAGTGCCGCCGCGCACGTGCGCAACGACGCCTTCCTGCGCGAGCGCAAGCCCGGCATCCGGCTGATCGACCTCACGCCCGCGGCCATCGGCCCCTACTGCGTGCCCGTCGTCAACGGTGAGGAACACCTCGACGCACCCAACCTCAACATGGTCACTTGCGGTGGCCAGGCCACCATTCCCATGGTGGCGGCGGTGTCGCGCGTGGCGCGCGTGCACTACGCCGAAATCGTGGCATCGATCGCCAGCAAGAGCGCCGGCCCCGGCACGCGCGCCAACATCGACGAGTTCACCGAAACCACGTCGCGCGCCATCGAAACCATCGGCGGCGCCGGCAAGGGCAAGGCCATCATCGTCATGAACCCCGCGGAGCCGCCGCTCATCATGCGCGACACGGTCTACACCTTCAGCGCCCCCGCCGACGAAGCGCGCGTGGCCGAATCGGTGGCCACCATGGCAGCCGCGGTGCAAGCCTACGTGCCCGGCTACCGCCTCAAGCAAGCGGTGCAGTTCGACCGCATCGAAGGGCTCACCATCCCCGGCCTGGGCGCGGGCCTGGCGGGCCTGAAGACCTCCATCTTCCTGGAGGTGGAAGGCGCCGCGCACTACCTGCCGGCCTACGCCGGCAACCTCGACATCATGACCAGCGCCGCCCTGTCGACGGCAGAACGCATGGCCGCGCGCATGCTCGCCATCCCTGCCTGAGGAGACCGCCATGACCGCACCGAAAAAGATCTACATCTCCGACGTGACGCTGCGCGACGGCAGCCACGCCATCCGCCACCAGTACAGCGTGGACAACGCGAAGCAGATCGCCCGCGCGCTCGACGAGGCGCGCGTCGACTCGATCGAAGTCGCGCACGGCGACGGCCTGCAAGGCGGCAGCTTCAACTACGGCTTTGGCGCCCACACCGACCTGGAGTGGATCGCCGCCGTGGCCAGCGTGGTCAAGCACGCCAAGATCGCCACGCTGCTGCTGCCCGGCATCGGCACCGTGCACGACTTGAAGGCCGCCTACGAGGCCGGCGTTCGGATCGTGCGCGTGGCCACGCACTGCACCGAAGCCGACATCTCGCGCCAGCACATCGAATACGCGCGCCACCTCGGCATGGAGGCCGTGGGCTTTCTCATGATGAGCCACATGACCACGCCCACCCAGCTGGCCGAGCAGGCCCGCCTGATGGAAAGCTACGGCGCCACTTGCTGCTACGTGGTGGACTCGGGCGGCGCGCTCACCATGGACGGCGTGCGCGACCGTTTCCGCGCCTTCAAGGACGTGCTCAAACCGGAGACGCAAACCGGCATGCACGCCCACCACAACCTGAGCCTGGGCGTGGCCAACTCCATCGTCGCCGTCGAAGAAGGCTGCGACCGCGTCGATGCCAGCCTGGCCGGCATGGGCGCAGGCGCCGGCAACGCACCGCTGGAGGTCTTCGTGGCCGCGGCCGAGCGCCTGGGCTGGCAGCACGGCTGCGACCTGTACCGCCTCATGGACGCGGCCGACGACATCGTGCGCCCACTGCAAGACCGCCCCGTGCGCGTGGACCGCGAAACGCTGGCGCTCGGCTACGCCGGCGTCTATTCCAGCTTCCTGCGCCACTCCGAAGTCGCGGCCCAGAAGTACGGCCTCAAGACGGTCGACATCCTCGTCGAGCTCGGCCGCCGCCGCATGGTGGGCGGGCAGGAAGACATGATCGTCGACGTCGCGCTGGACCTGCTCAAGCAGCAAGACCGCGCCGCCGCCTGACCTTTCCCCGCACCGCATCGCACCGCATCGCATTTCAGTACCCACCGTTTCCCATGAATCCCATGCCGTTCAAGAAGATCCTCGTCACCACCCTGATCGCCGCCAGCAGCGCGCTCGCCTTCGCACAAGACTCGCGCCCGCTGCGCCTGGTCGTTCCGTTCCCGCCTGGGGGCGCCACCGACGCCGTGGCCCGCATGCTCCAGCCCAAGCTGAGCGCCGAACTGAGTCAAACCGTCGTGGTGGAAAACAAGCCCGGCGCCAGCGGGCAGATCGGCACCGCCTTCGTCAAGAACGCGCCCGCCGACGGCACCGTGTTCCTCTTCACGACCGACCACACGGTGGTGACGATCCCCCACCTCGTGCCGTCCGCCGGCTACGTCGCACCCGACGACTTCCTCGCGCTCGGGCAGGTCGCGCGCTACCCCCTGGCCCTGTCGGTGGCACCGGCCACCGGCGCCAAGAACCTGCGCGATTTCGCCAGCTTCGTGAAGGCGCAACCGGCCAAGGCCAACTACGGCGTGCCCGTCATCGGCGGCTTTCCGTCCACCGTGGGCGTGGCCGTGGCGCGCAAGATCGGCGCACCCATGATCGCGGTGCCGTTCCCCGGCTCGGGCCCCGTGACGCTCAACGTCGCGGCCAGCCAGGTGAGCGCCGGCGTCACCGGCCTGGGCGACGTGCTCCCCATGGCCAAGGGCGGGCGCGTGCAACTGGTGGCCGTGACCGGCACCCAGCGCTCCCCCATCACCCCCGACGTGCCCACCTTCGAGGAGCTGGGCTACAGCGGCCTGACACAGCAATCCTGGTACGGCTTCCTCGCGCCCAAGGCAACGCCCCCCGCCATCGCCGAGCGCTTCAACCACGCCCTGGCCAAGGTGCTCAAAGACGCCGACATCCAGCACCGCATCCGGGAGCTGTCGCTGGAGCTCGCACCCACGACCCTCCAGGAAGCCGCCGCCGAGTTCAAGGCATCGGCCGAGTTCTGGACCGAAGCGGCCAAGTCGCCGGACTTCGTGCGGCCTTGAACGGGCGGGGCTGACGGGCCGCCGCGCCTGAACGCCTGTTAGCAGGCCGTTGAAAAATCCTTCGCCGCCGCCCGTGTGGGCCGCTACGATCTGAAGCCATCGGCGAACGACCCAGACGAGGACGATGAGAGGCAACC
>Ga0315904_10003898_pt1 | contig 21635 bp, 15 predicted proteins | sample LakEriMetagenome_6_FD_203529 | JGI IMG/M metagenome (GOLD analysis project Ga0315904, IMG submission 203529) | Freshwater fungal communities from buoy surface, Lake Erie, Ohio, United States - Buoy 12 MA120 | ecosystem: Environmental > Aquatic > Freshwater > Lake | place: USA: Lake Erie, Ohio...
ACGCATTATGCACCTCCATTGACGCACCAATAATTGTCCCAGTTATCTCAGTATACTTCATAATTTATATCTATAAAATTCTTAAGTGAAGCGCCAACTTTGTTGGCTACCTCCTTAATCTCTAAAATTAAAATTGCAACTTATTAATTTCTAGTCATACGCCCAAAGCTCATGAGAATTTTCTATGGATTTGATAATTGGATGTTGGTGAATATCGCTGAAAACAATGTCAGAACAGGATGCTAAGGATAAAAAGGATGGACAAGATTATCACCCCAAAAATATTTGACCTTGACTACAAAAAAGTATCCTGCAAATCCTTACCATCCTTTAAAATCAAGGTACTGACGTGTTTGGTTGTTTATTTCACCACAATTCTTCCAGATTTGATTGGATGATGGAGAATATCGCTGAAAACAATGTCAGAACAGGATGCTAAGGATAAGAAGGATGGACAAGATTATCACCCCAAAAATGTTTGACCTTGACTGCAACTAAGCATCCTGTAAATCCTTACCATCCTTTAAAATCAAGGTACTGACGTGTTTGGCTGTTTATTTCACCACAATTCTTCCAGATATAATTGAATGATGGAGAATATCGCTGAAAACAATGTCAGAACAGGATGCTAAGGATAAAAAGGATGGACAAGATTATCACCCCAAAAATATTTGACCTTGACTACAAAAAAGTATCCTGCAAATCCTTACCACCCTTTAAAATCAAGGTACTGACGTGTTTGGTTGTTTATTTCACCACAATCCTAGCCTCGCCTGCTGAGAGTATCCCAATTCTTTGGGCGGTAGGGCATAGTTCCAAAACGACATCTACCTGATCGGGCGCCACGGCCAATAGCAAGCCGCCGTTGGTTTGTGGATCAACCAACCATGGAAATGCAGCCTGATTGCCCATTTCTAGCTCTGATTCATAGGCATTCCAATTGCGCATGGCATTGTCAGGCAATACAAATTGCGCTGCCAATTCTCGGGCTTCTTCTATACACGGGATATCCTTGAAACTCAATTCCGCGGTCAATCCGCTGCCCTTGCATATCTCTAGCAGATGGCCGGCCAAGCCAAATCCGGTAACATCGGTCATGGCATGCACACCGCCTAAGCCACCCAATGCTTCTCCTGCTTGATTGGTTTGTTGAAGTACTTTGTATAATGCCGCATCTTGCGCCGCACTGCTTTGTCCCCGTTTGTGCGCAGCTGCAAGCATACCCACACCCAAGGGTTTGGTCAATAGCAATACATCACCAGCCACAGCCGTGCTATTGCGCTTTAAATGGTGTGCCTTGCATGTTCCTGTAACACTCAGCCCAAAAATGGCTTCCTGACTGTCTATGCTGTGGCCTCCAGCCAAGGCTACACCTGCACTTTTACAGAGCTCAAATGCACCTTGCAATACCTGTCGTCCCATTCCCACAGGCAACTTATCTAAAGGCCAACCAAATACCGCATTGGCCATGACAGGCTTGCCCCCCATAGCCCAAATGTCACTCAGCGCATTGGCTGCTGCCGCTGCTCCAAATACATAGGGATCATCCACAATTGGAGTGAAAAAATCTACCGTTTGAAGCAAATACATGCCGTCTCCAAGATCATATACCGAACAATCATCCGATAGTGAATTGCCAACCAAAATGCCAGGAAAACTCTCATCTACCCGGAATCCATCCAGCATTTCTTTCAATACCGTTGGATTTATCTTACAGCCGCATCCGCTGCCCTTACTTAATGCCGTTAGGCGCACCGCTTCACTCACACAGCAAATCTAAGACAATCGCAAGCGCTATCAGCACTTCCTATTAGAATCTTATCGTTCCTTTTATCGATGAAAATACCATTTCTGTAATTATTTTAGTACTATGTTTTGCATATTACTAAACTATGCATATATCTTTGCATTGTAATTATGGCACTGGAAAATACACAAAGTCAAATGAGAAAAGGGGTGCTGGAGTACTGTGTACTCTCGGTTATTGCCCGTGGTGAAATTTATTCCAGTGATATTATAGATATCCTTACCCAATCCAAATTGCTGGTGGCAGAAGGAACCTTATATCCCCTGCTATCCCGCCTAAAAAATAGTGGCCTGGTGAGTTATAAGTGGGTAGAAAGTACCCAAGGCCCACCAAGAAAATACTTCACCATTACCGATTTAGGTTTGGAATACCTCAGCGAATTGGACAAAACCTGGTCTGAACTCATTCAGACTGTAAACAATATTAAAAGACCTACCCAATGAATAAAGTAACTACCATCAGGCTCGGAAATTATGTGCTCACTATCGATGAGGATGCTGCAGCAGCAGTTGGAATCTATGCAGACGCACTCCGCAAAAAATATGCGGGTGAAGAAGGCGCACAAGAAATTGTAAGTGATATTGAAGAACGCATGGGCGAACTGCTCGACAGAAAGCAAAAAGAGCATAACCGCAACTTCAGCACCTTGCAGGATGTTCAACAGGTTATTGAACAGCTTGGCCCACTGGACGCTGCCGACAGCAAAGGGTATGACCATTACGATTCCAAGCGCCGTTTATTTCGAGATACTGACAACAAAATTGTAGCTGGTGTTTGGGGTGGTATTGCAGCCTACTTTGATATAGACCCTGTCATTCCGCGTGTACTTTGGGCCATCTCTGTATTATTTTTTGGCATGGGGGTTCCCCTCTATGTTATCCTTTGGATTGTAATTCCTGAGGCGAAAACCACTGCAGATAAATTGTCGATGAAAGGCAAAAAGCCTACCCTTCAAAACATTGAGGAAACCCTGCGCAGCGAATTTCAACAAGTGAGTGACAACCTCAGCAATCCGAAAGTAGGCGCGCGATTGGGTGAGTTTTTTGCCAATTTCTTCTCGGTTATCGGACGCTTTTTCCAATGGGCAATAAAAATCGCCTTTACCATAGCCGCATCTTTTATTCTACTCATGCTCATTCTTGCCTTCTTTGGCATTATTTCCGACCGTATTTTCATCAATTCTTACCACGTACTCATCAGCGGACAAGAGGGTATTGACACCTTGTTAAGCTCGGCAGGGGATCCCTTTTGGCTCAAATTTGGCGTCATTGCATTCTTACTCATTCTCCTCAGCTATGTTGGACTGCAACTATTTAGCAATGCCCAAAATCGCATGCGCCTTCAATACCCCATCCGCATCATGGGCTGGTCTACCCTCATCGCTGGACTCACCCTTATCGTAATAACTGCTGACGGGGTGCGTAATATCAGCCATCGCAGCGAAAAAACAGTATACTCCGAAATCTTACAAGTAACCGGAGATACGCTTATCTTGGATGCAAGTGCTTTCAATTCCGAAGCCTATGGCTTGTATACCTTAAATGAGTTTACCGATATCGTTCCCTCTGAAACCGGAGAATGGAAACTCGAGCAAACCAATGTCTGCTATGGCCGCGACCGCATGAACAGCAACAACCGCGCAAGCAATATGCCCAAACAATTCAGTATTGCCACAAATACCTTAACGATTAAACAAGGCACACGGGTATCTGATTTACGCAAGACAGGACTGAATTGGGTACGCTATACCCTGCATGTACCTAAAGGAAAATACATTAAAACAGCTGTGAACTTTCATTTCATTGAGAACAATTACACCCCACTGAATAGCCAAAACCATGTGTATTCCCTAGACAGCTCAGGCTATATGGCACCCGGCGCAGGAAATGGCAAACGCCTTTTTCAAGGCAAGTCTATTCGGCACTTGGAAGTGGAAGGCAAGGTCGACGTGCAGCTCGTTTATTCTACCCTAAACTATGTAGAAGTAATCTCGGGGCCTGCCTTGGAAAATCTTGATTGGGTGCAGTTGGATGGCGACAAACTGATTATCTCTGGAGATGACGACTGGGTTGAAGACCGTCCTAGCTATGTTCGGGTCTATTGCAACCAACTCCAAGTAGTTGAACTTTCAGGAGTGGCGCATGCAGAATTTCGCAATTGGAAAGCAGACCAGCTCCGCATAGAAGCCAGCGGTGCAAGCAGCGTAAAAGGAGATGTGATGGTCTCAGAATGCAACTTGGAATGCAATGGTGCAGCCAATGCTAACTTGGAAGGCAAGACACGCATACTCAATCTCCGGGCTTCAGGTGCTGCGGATATAGACCTGACGAACTTGGCTTCAACTGAGGCCAATATTCAAAGCAGCGGCGCTTCTACCTTGGTGGTTTGGGCAGAAAACAGACTCGAAGGAAAAGTCAGTGGCGCGTCCACGCTGCAAGCCAAAGGAAACCCAGCTTACTCCAAAATCGAGACCTCCGGCGGTGGGAGTTTCAAAAAAATATAATTGTTCTTGGGGGTGAACCCTTGCTTTCTTGTGTTCACTATTGTAAACAGTTTGGCACACACTTTGAAAACTGTATACATGAAAGGACACAATATGAAAAGGAACTTCATTCTCACCGCATCAGCCGCATTGCTTGCCATTGGCGCCATGTCTTTTGAAAAGACAGATACCTACGCAAGTCAAACTTCATTTACTTATCGTAAAATGACCAATTCTGCTTTCAAAGCAGGAGAGAAACTCACCTTTAGAGCCCATTATGGCTTAGTGAATGCAGCTACCATTACCATGAGTATTGAGGCTGCTACTTCTAAGATTAGCAACCGCACTGCCTACCAAATGAAAGTAGAAGGCGAAACCCTAAAAAGCTTTGACTGGGCATACAAAGTGCGCGACAAATTTCAAAGTTGGGTAGACAATGAATCTTTGGCCCCGCTGCGCTATGCAAAAACAGTGCGCGAGAACAAATACTTTGATGAAGACCTCGCCATATACATGCACGACAAAAAGAAACTGCGCAATACCGACGGTGAAATCACGATTCCAACCTACACCCAAGACATTGCCAGCGCACTCTACTATGCGCGCAACCTAGACCTTAAAAATGCCACGGTGAACCAAAAATTCCCCATAGACATTTATCTCGATAACAAGGTGTACAATTTGAATTTCACCTACCTAGGGAAAGAAACCATCAAAACCGACTTGGGTAAAGTAAAATGCATCAAACTCAGACCAAAACTCGTTGTAGACCGAGTGTTTAAAGGCACCAACGACATGACGGTTTGGATCAGTGATGACGAGAACAAAATTCCCATTCGCGTACAAACAGAAATTCAGGTGGGTTCTGTAAAAGTAGATATTACAGGATACAGCAATTTGAAAAATGATTTCACAGCACTAGTGAAATAATCGGTGCCATAAACACCGAATACAAGATACACTTTTGTGTTCCCTTTCAAAAGGCCTTCGGTTCTCCGGGGGCTTTTTCTTTTATAAAAATATCTTTACAAGAAGAGCAGAACAACCGTTCTATTAGTTTTCGCCAATATACTCTCGGCGCACCCTTGGCGACACTCCGGTGAGTATTTCGTAAGGTATGGTTTGGCATTTTTCAGCCAGGGTTTCTACCCGCATGTGTTTGCCGAATATCTCTACACTGTCGCCTTCCTTACAGGCGATTCCAGTAACATCACACATGGCCATATCCATGCATATACTGCCTACGTAGGGCGCTTCTATGCCACCAATAAGCGCAGCGCCATTCCCGTTGCCCAGTTTACGCCACAAGCCATCGGCATAGCCTATTGGCAATATTGCGATTTGCCTGTCATGGTCAGCAATTCCCCTGCGACCATAACCTACACTATCTCCCGCTGCTATGGTTTTTATCTGGCTAATATGGGTTTTCAAACCAATTACGGTCTCTAAACCCAAGTCCACTGCACCTGAGGGATGCACACCATACATGCCTATACCTAAGCGCACCATATCAAAATGAGAGCTAGGAAAGCGCATTATCGCACCCGAATTGGCGATGTGTTTCAAAAAATCATACCCTAAAGCGCTTCGAATTTGGCTGCACATCCTATTGAATTTATCAATTTGCTCCAAGGTGAACGCATCATCTGCCGCATTTTCTGAAGAGGCCAGGTGGCTGAAAACAGACTTTACCTGAAGCCTTTCTCCAACACCCTCAAATACCAAGGGCGCATCGTTGGCAAAGCCAAGTCTGTGCATCCCTGTATCCAATTCCAAATGAACAGGCATGTTCTTGTCCAATTGGGCAAAATCACGCAAGCCTTTTTGATCAAAAATCACGGGCTCCAAGCGATACTGCAACAAGGCATTGGCGTCTTCTATCCCTGTATTCATTACCATTATGGGCACATGAATCCCCGCGTTGCGCAGCTGAATGCCTTCGTCAGCATAGGCTACCGCAAAATAATCAGCACCAGCAAACTGCAGGGTTCGAGCCGCCTCAAATGAGCCACTGCCATAGCCAAAGGCTTTTACCATGGCCATCATCTTAGTACCCACTTGGGTTTTATTCCGGAAATAACTGAAATTATTCCTGAGTGCATTAAGGTCAATTTCCAATACCGTTTTGTGCAATTGCTTGCGCAATACAGCAGCTACGGTTTCCAAGCCAAAACGCCGTGCGCCTTTGATGAGGATAGCCCTGTTTTCTATGGTATCCAATATCCCGCTAGCCTCTAGAGCTGCAGTTGTTTCAAAAAAATCTGCTTGAAATGCGCTGAACAGGGCTGCATGTGTGCGCAGCTCTGGCCCTATTCCTATAAGTCTTGAGGTCTTCTTTGCTTCCAGCAACTTCGCAATTTTCCCATACAACACTTCTTTGTCTGGATCCGCCTGGTCCAAATCACTCAACACTACAATATGTTCTTTGTCGGGTTGCTGCCTGAGCATAAAATCTAAGGCCACTTCCAAACTATCCAAATCATTGCTATAACTGTCGTTTACCAGATAATTCCCGCGTTTCCCTTCCATAAAAACCATGCGATTTTCCAAAGAAGGTAGGCTTGCAAAACGGGCCAAATGGGTCTCATCCCAACGTTCAAACGCAGCTACAGCGCACAAACAGCTCATGGCATTCTCTATACTCGCTTGGTCTGAAAATGGGATTTCGAATTCGTGCAGTGTGGAACGGTGCCTAAACTGAATTAAACAACCCTTTTCACGCGGGAGTATTGCCTCAATTCTATAGGCTGCACCTTCCTCAAATCCCCACGAATAGGTTTTTAACAGGGGATTCTGTGCTCGTAAGCTGCCCACCGCTACGCGCACTTCTGCTATATCGAAGGGATACACCAGCACATCGCAGTTGCGAAAGAGGATAAACTTCTCTGCTACTTTTTCCGCTTTACTCGCAAACCCAGCGTCGTGGGCAGAACCCAAGTGGGTGAAAATACCCAGTGAGGGTAACGACATATTTTCCAAAGCCTGCATTTCACCTAGCTGGGAAATGCCCGCTTCAATGAGGGCCATACTATGCCATGACTCAATGCCTAACAGGCTGATTGCGACACCCAATCCACTGTTGTAACTTCTGGGACTGCGCGCAATAGAGAAATCCTGTTGCAGCAGGTGAAACAACCATTCTTTTACAATAGTCTTTCCATTAGAACCTGTTATGGCCACCACAGGACCCGTAAACCCTTTCCTGTGTGCGGCTGCCAATTGCTGTAAGGCCATCAATGGCTGGGGCACTAAAAACCAATTTGCCGAGGCAAAGCGGTCATGGCCTGAAGGCAATTCAGAAACCAAAAAACTTCGAATCCCCTTGCTATATGCATCTTCAATAAAGGCATCACCTCGCCTAGAACTGCCCTGTAAGGCTACAAAAAGGGCATTCTCGCCTTGGTGCACGCGGCGGGTATCATACACTATGCTCGCAATCTCTGCTGTTGGACTGGAAATGTGCGTCTCACAACCCAGTATTTCGCCGATGGTCGCTGCCGTGTAGTGCATGAAGACTAGTAGTTTCGCAAATTAATTTCGGCGCTATCTCCGATGTTGAGGCTGTGAACTGCCCCAATTAAGGTGGAGTCAGAGCCGATAAGGGAGTTCTCTAAGATGGCACTTTCCAACTCTGCATTTTGCCCAATAATGCTATTTTTAACAATAGATCGGGAAATAATGGCATGGTCACCCACACTCACATCCGGCCCGATGATGCTGTTTTCAATTTTTGCCAAGGGAGAGATATATACTGGGGGCACAATGATGTTGCCCTGACGCAGCGCATCAGAGATTTCCGTGCTTGTATTGCGGAGCAAGGTCCTGTTGGTCTGCAATATCACATCTTTCTTACCGCAGTCAAACCAACTATCTACCGTGAATGTGCTGAATTTAACCCCATTCTGAACCATGCATTGCAAGGCATCGGTAAGGTGAAATTCATTTTGCGTCCGTATCTCATTTTCAATATTGTAACGCAAACACTCCTTCAACACGCCTGTTTCACGAATAAAATACAAACCCACCAAAGCCAAGTTGCTCTTAGGGATATTCGGCTTTTCTACCAATTGAGAAATTCTTCCTTCCTCATCCAATTCCGCCACCCCAAAAAGCCGCGGATCCTCCACTTTCTTCACACCTAAAGAACTGCTCTCCCCTTCAATAACCGCCTTCAAATCGGCTTCAAAAATGGTATCTCCAAGCACAATCAGCACAGGCTCATCATCGGCAAATTCATCTTTAGCCAGCCATATTGCATGGCCTATGCCCTTACCCAAAGTTTGTATTACAAAAGTGCTGCGGCAATCGGTATGATGTTCGGAAACATACTGCTCTATCTTGTCACCTAAATATCCGATTACAAAGATAAAATCATTAACACCGGCACTTTTTAAACTGTCGATAATGTGACCCAAAATGGGCTTCCCCGCCACCGGAATTAGGGATTTCGGTTGCGTATGGGTATGCGGTTTTAACCTGCTGCCAATACCTGCAACAGGAATTATGGCTTTCATAATTTAAGGCAAATTTAAACAATTATTCAGGAGTACCGCAGGCATTCTCTATTAAATAGCTTTTTTCATAGGCATACAGCTGCTTACGTGGGCAATTTTTCCCAAGAAATACGCATGGATTGCTGGGTTGCTGCAGTTGTTCGGTACAAATCACTTCTCCTTAATCCCACAATTCCTGCCACTTCTCCTCCCAGCTCTATCAAGGGAAAAGCCCACCTATCAAAGGTAGAAACATGTGCATCCGTAAATACGTCACTCAACTTTTTCTCCGCAGAACCCTGTTTCCATACCATCGTATCACCCGTCCTGCAGCTCCGAAATAAAATATTTTCACATGCCTCATCAATACCGAATATATATTCATTATCTCCGGCAACAACTGCACCCTTCTCCCAACTTATATTTATTTGGAAACCACCCAAAACAAAAGAACTACTCTCTCCTACATGAGTTCTTTTTTCATAATCCACCTTCTGATAGCCCTTAATAAATCGATATCTATCATGCAGTACTTGTAGCTTCCAATCTGTACCTACCGCTTGCAACATGGCCCCAACTTGCGCCCCAAGGATGGCCCGAACCGGCTCTTTTACAAAACCCAAAGGCCGACCAATATAATCAAACATTTGTTCGTTTTTTGGATGCTGGAGAATGGTTTTTGAAATTTCTACCTGATCGCTACTCTGGTTAAGGATAAAGGGCAGCATAGCCTCTCGCAATTCTTGATCTTGTGCCTTATAATATGAGCTCATGCCTTGCGACAGTTCTTGGAAATCTGAGATGATTTCAGGGTACACCTCCTTCAGTGCAGGCACCAACCAATGCCGAACTTTATTGCGAAGGTATTTTACAGATACGTTGCTCTCATCATCGCGCCACTGCAACTTCTTGCCCATAGCAAACTGCAGCAGTTCCTTCTTGGTATAGCGCAGCAAAGGGCGCACGCGACTTTCCCTCAAGGCTTCTATACCAGTAAGCGCAGCACGTCCATTGTTTCGCAGCAGGTAAATAAACAGTGTTTCTAGCGCATCATCTGCATGATGCGCGGTAGCCAATCTCGCATACCCAAAGTCACGCATGAGTTCCTCAAAAAAACCATACCTCAGGTCGCGGGCTGCCATTTGGGTAGATAACCGATGCTCGGCGGCATACGCTTGTGTCTCGGGACGCAACACATGGTAGGGAATCTCAAGGGCCTCGCAGGTTTCACAAACCAAGGTTTCATCCGCTTGACTTGCTTCGCCGCGCAAACCAAAATTTACATGTGCGACTGCAATGGGATAGGAAGCCTGGGCAAATACATGCAACAACACCATAGAATCTACACCTCCACTAATTGCCAGCAAGGTAGTGCCTCGGGCCAGCGAGAACCCGTGTTGCGCTTCAAACTCTTGCAGGCATGCATCCACCTTACAAAGGTATTGTGGAATTCCCTGTTTTACATTCTCCGATATTGGCTCGTTATTTGCGTAACAATTGCCAATGCGCAGACTCCTGTTGTTCACCTGTTTACTTTGTGGCCAAGCCCTGCTGCACCTGTATGCCCAGTCTATTAATCTATCCGCATCCAAATTGAAGGGAATTAAGAAGGGAGGACGCGAAATTCAGCATCTGGAAGGCAATGTGCGCTTTGAGCAAAATGGCAATACCGTGTTGTGCGATATGGCAGACTACGATGTGCAACAAGAAGAACTCACAGGTACTGGCAACGTGCAGATACAGAGTTCTGAAGGGGTGCGCATCACGGGGAGCAGTCTTATCTATAACAACAAAACAAAAACAGCGCGGGTGTCGGGCAGTGTAAAGCTCACCGACCGCGACATGACCCTAACCACCCCTTGGATCAATTATAACACAGATACCCGCATCGGCTACTACGGCGCGGGGGGAAGAATTGTAGATAATGAAATGGTGCTTACCAGTGGCAGCGGAACCTATAATCCGAATTTGCGTATGCTCTACTTCCGGAAAAATGTGTTTCTAGACCATCCTGAATACAAAATCAAGGCGGACACCTTGCAATACAATACAGAAACAGGAACTTCCTACTTTTTCACCTATACAGAAATTGAAAGTGACAGCAGCACTATCATTTGCAACTATGGGGAATACAACCAACGCACGGGTAAATCCTATTTCACGAAGAATGCTGCCATTCTTTCGAAAGACAATATCATTCGCGCAGATACCTTAAGCTATAATCGCAATACGGGTATTGGAGAAGCTTTCGGCCGTTTGTGGGTGAAAGACACCTTACAGCGCATTACTATTTTTGGCAACAAAGGTTACTACGACCGCAAAACACGATACACACGGGTAACAGGCGCCCCACTCACCCGCCAATATGAGAAAAATGGCGATAGTCTCCTGCTAAAAGCAGATACCTTTGTTCATACGGTTGATTCCACACAAAACAGACGCACACTGCTTGCCTTCCACAATGTAGCCTTGTGGAGGACAGACTTCAGCGGAACCGCAGACAGTATGAGTTTCGTATCTAGCGACAGTTTGTTTCGTTTGTTTGGCAAACCCGTTCTGTGGAACGAGAATACCCGCCTAAGCGCAGACACCATGCGCATGTACATGCGCAATTCCAAAATTAGCCACATGCAACTCCGCGGCAATTCATTTGTTAGCACCGAAGAAGAAGAGGGCCTGTACAGTCAAATCTCTGGCACTGACATGAACAATTACTTCAACCAAGAAAACAAACTCAAACTGGTGCATGTGCTGGGCGCAGGGAAAAGCATTTACTATGTAAAAGAAAAGGACAGCGCTGTAACCTCTGCCAACTATGTGGTATGCAGCAGCATGCGCATTCAGCTCGATAGCAACAAGGTAAAAGCAGTGCGTTTTTACGACAAACCAGAAGGCACTTTATACCCATTGGATGAATTGCCCGCAGATAAAAAAAGCCTCACGGGTTTCATGTGGGACATCAGCAATAGGCCCATGTCGGAGAGCTTTACACCCAAGTTTCAAATTCCATCTCTGCCACAAAAAAGGGCAGAAACTTCACCCACCCGAAAACGAAAATCATAGTTTAAACGTTTTTATCGTGCGTTTGTCCGTTGCTATTGTAACTTTCAGCACGAACTCCCGTTTTTTTGCAAACCAAATTTGAACCGAATACTACTCATACTCCTTTGTATTTTCTTCAGTGCTGCTGGGCAAGCCCAATATTATAAGGTGTCGGGGTTTGTGGCCGACAGCACCCTCCAGCCCATTGAAGATGCCAATATTTATATTACCAACGGTTCGGTAATGGGCAAGACAGACAATTTCGGATACTACAAATTCGAATTGCGCGAAGGGGAATACGAATTGGTCTTTACCCATAGAAATTTTCAAACGGTACACGTAAAAATTGTCTTGAGCACCCATGACGATACCGTAAATGTGATATTACCTTACTTAATTAAATCAGTTGGTCAAGCCAATGTTACGGTAAAATGGAAGGATCCAGGTCCGGAAATGATGCGCAAGGCCATTGAAAAAAGAGAGTATTGGAATAGCCGCATCCCCGCGCACTCCGCCGAACTCTATATCCGGGCTTTTGAAGAATACAACAAGCCTAGGAAAAACAAAAAGGCCTGGGAAGAAACCGATACTACCAAAAGCAAAAAACAACGCCAGTCTGTCGACAATGGACCCGTGGCCAGCATGGCCGAAATTATTCTGCAGCGCGATTGGACTCCCGCAGGTCAGCTGAAGGAAGTGCGCACCGCCGTGAGTTACCGAGGCGATAGAAGCAGCCTATTTTACACCAGCACCACTGAAGGCGATTTTAACTTTTACCAAAATCTCGTTAAAATTCCAGGACTCAGCGACATGCCCGTAGTGTCACCCCTAAACTACGCCGCTATTGCCTCCTACAAATTCTCGTTTTTGGGATCGTATAAGGATGACCTAGGCCGTCGAATATTAAAAATCAAGGTGCAACCCCGTTTGGTTACCAACTCTGTTTTCTCTGGCGAAATTCACCTTGTGGACTCTTTGTTCTGCATATACCGCACAGATTTGCATTTCCCCGCTACGCAACTCAACGAGTACAATGATTTTATTATTTCGCAAGAGTATACCTTAACTGCAGACACCTTCTTGCAATTTGCCGACCAACGTTTTGACTATTACGCTAAGGCAGGAAAAGGAAAGTATTCAGGATACACCCTTGTAAAATATAGAAATTACATCATGCCTGCTGCTTTTCCAAAAGGGCACTTTGGCATGGAAATAAGCGCCACCAGCGACTCTGCATATGAAAAAGACAGCAGCTTCTGGAATACCTCTCGCGCTGTGCCTTTGAATGCAGGTGAAATAAAATTCATAACCCGATCCGATAGCATTAAGCGCGTGCTCAATTCAAAAGAGTATTTGGATAGTATGCAGAAAATCAACAACAAGGTAACATTTTACAAGTTGTTGCTTTCCGGGCAAGAATATCAAAACCGCGAAAAAGGCTTGACCATTAGCTTTCAACCCCTCATGTTCATTGCCCAACCTTGGTATCCAGGGGGAATTCGTTTCAACATGTGGAACACCATTAACAAGGAATTCAAAAGCAAACGAAGCATTAATTTTGTTGAGAATTTATCTTATGGTATAAACAACAAAGACATACGTGGAACGGTTATTTTCAGCACTTTATTTGACCCCTATCACCGGGGTTTCTTCTACGCTTCGGCTGGCCGTGATTTTAACTTTATTAATGGGAATGCCGCCTTTCTTGACTTGGCGAAAAGAGCCAATTTTTATCAAAACACACACCTCTCCGCCTACGTTCGGCGTGAATTAATCAATGGACTTTATTTGCGAATCCGCAGTGAAATCAGCGAACGAAAAGACATTAGTAATTTTGTATTTGATGACCTTGGGGATCAAATATTTGGAGACAATCCACCCTCCGTATTTGGCACCCACAGAGCATTCATTGGCAGTGTAACATTGCAATACACCCCCTTCCAAAAATACATTCGTGAACCCCGACAAAAGGTTATTCTCGGCAGCCGTTGGCCTACCTTTTTTGTCTCCTACAGTAAAGGGATACCCGGTGTTCTGCAGTCTGTTATTGACTACAATTATTTGGAGTTTGGCCTAGACCAAGAAATGCAGTTTGCCTTGTGGGGCCGAAGTGAATTGCGGGTAAACAGCGGATCTTTCCTCAGTTCCAAACAAATAAGTTTGGTAGACTACCGCTATCAGCGACGCGGCGATGTGTTGCTATTCACCCCACCTATGTTTGCCTTCCAAACCCTGGATAGCACCTTTGCTACTTTCAACCGCTTCTACGAACTGCATTACCGCCACCATTTTAATGGTGCATTGCTGAATAAAATACCATTCGTAAAAAAACTAGGCTTGCGCGAGTCTGCGGGCATTAACCTGTTGTATGCACCCGAACGCCGCAATATGTTCTTCTACGAGTTTTATGTTGGCATAGACAAGCTGGTTAAGGTTTGGCGCGAACGCTTCAAAATAGGGCTTTACTACGCCGCAGGCTATTCCAATATTTACGAACAACCCATTTATGGATTCAAAGTGAATTTTGAATATTTCGACCGCCGCGACAATTCATGGTAACACATTCAAGCCGCAGATTCACATAATAGGGCTGCGCAATCATCAGCATTGAACAAACGTTCTACTTTTTTGAATTATCTTGCGCCCTCATGAAATTTATTGCAACACTGGGTCTGTGCCTAATTGCCGGCATGGCTTCAGCACAGAAGGTAGATTTGGACCGTTTCAATTTTAATTTTGAATACCGCAATCTACCCCACAAACCACTTGACTCTTCTTACACTTCATTCTCTGTAGACTTAGAAGCCAGTAACTTCATTACCGGTGCCATGGGTGAGGAATCCATAAAATCAAAAATTGATTTGCAAGGATTTGAACGCAAAGAAATGGATAGTGATGTGCAGATTAAATTGCGCATTCAGGACTTAATCGTAGATAAATATCAGGTTGTGGAGTCGAGCAGCACTACCAAGAACAAAGATGGTTCTGAAACAAAAACCTATAGCTACTATGTTTCCGTAGACTATTCCATTACTGGATCTGCAGATTGGACAGACAACGGGGGCGCTGAGCTGGCTCAGGGTGTTAACTTGTTTTCATCCAGAAGTTACAATTGGGCATCGGCTTCATACAAAACCCGCAGTGAAGCGACCAACTACTACGCGAACAATAGAACAGCCATTATCAACGGTTTTATACGTGAACGTTTAACAGAAGCTATTAATGCTACGAACAACAAGGTAAACTACTATTTTGGATATCCTATAACTAGAAATGCAGAAAATCTGTGGTTATCGGACGGCAAAAAACATCCAGAAACTGAGGCCATGTCGCTGCGTTGGACAGCACTAAAACCTGCATTAGAAGCGGTTTCTGCCAACGAGCTTTCTGAAGAAACCATCAGCAAAATGACCGAGATGACTAAGTATTTTGATGATGTAAAAACCCGCTACACAGAAGACGAAAAGTCGCACAAGAAATTGCGCTACGCAGCTTGGTATAATAATGCGGTGTTGTACCTGCTCATGGACATGCCGGTAAAGGCTGCGGAAGAAGCTAGAGGCTTAATTGCAAATGACTACGATGCAAAAGACGGTGAAAAATTGCTCGAACAAGCAGAAGCATTAAAGGCACTCCTCGCTTTGAATAAAACGAATACACGACACTTTAGAAAGTAAAAATAAAATGCATAAAAAAGCCTCGAATAATTCGAGGCTTTTTTATGTATAAAGAATAATCTTTTTTATTCCACCGTCACACTCTTCGCCAAGTTACGCGGCTGGTCTACATTACATCCACGCATTACGGCGATGTGGTAGCTCAACAATTGCAAAGGCACTGTGTTGATCAATGGGCTTAAACTCTCTTCAGTGGCTGGCACCTCAATGACGTGATCCGCCATTTCGCGAATGCTCGTATTGCCTTCAGAAACTACTGCGATTATCTTGCCCTTGCGCGCTTTTACTTCTTGGATATTGCTCACCACTTTTTCATAGTGGGCACTGTTGGTTGCAATTACAACCACAGGCATTTCCTCATCAATCAAAGCAATAGGACCATGCTTCATCTCTGCCGCTGGGTATCCTTCTGCGTGTATGTAACTAATCTCCTTCAGCTTTAAGGCGCCTTCTAGGGCCACAGGGAAATTGTATCCTCTGCCCAAATACAAGAAGTTGCGGCTGTCCTTATACATCTTCGCAATCTCCACAATCTGGTCATTCAACTTCAAAGCTTTCTCCACCTTTTCAGGGATAGATTCCAACTCATACATCAGTTGGCGGATTTTATCCGCACTCATGGTGCCGCGCAATTTTGCCATGGCAATGGCCACAATACTCAGCACAGTAACCTGCGCAGTAAATGCCTTTGTGCTTGCCACACCAATCTCTGGACCGGCATGCGTGTAAGCGCCTGCATGGCTCATACGAGGTATGCTGCTGCCTACAACATTGCAAATACCAAATACAGTGGCACCCTTAGACTTGGCCAATTCCATCGCAGCCAAGGTGTCTGCGGTTTCACCACTTTGAGAAATGGCAATTACCAAATCATCGGCATACAATACGGGATTCCTATATCTGAATTCCGAAGCATATTCAACCTCCACAGGAATACGCGCAAACTCCTCGAACAAATATTCGGCAACCAAGCCGGCATGCCAGCTCGTGCCGCAGCCGATGAGAATAAGTCTATTGATGCTCTTGAGTTTATCCCCGTAATCGCGGATACTCTGCATGTGAATATCAGCAGAATTTGGTTCAATTCTACCACGGAAACTATCATGAATAGACTTGGGCTGTTCATATATTTCCTTGAGCATAAAATGCTCATAACCGCCTTTTTCCAACTGCTCCAAATTCATTTCCAACTCATGGATATAGGGAGTTTGAATTTGGTTATCAATGGTTTTAATGGTAAGTTCTTTGTTTTCAACTACAGCTATTTCTCCATCATTGAGATAGATGACTTGGCGCGTATATTCTACAATTGGGGTAGCGTCACTGGCAAGGAAAAACTCCCCACGTTCTTTACCAATTCCCACCACCAACGGACTGCCTTTGCGCGCTGCAATCAAGTGCTCTGGGTGATTTTTAGATAAGATTACAATGGCATATGCACCTACTACTTGTTTCAGCGCCACACGCACCGCTTCTTGAAGATTGAGGCTGGCATTTACCATAATGTCCTCAATCAAGTGAATCAATACTTCTGTATCGGTATCGCTATGGAACACATGTCCGCGGCGTTGCAAACCTTCTTTTATGGTGGCATAGTTTTCTATAATACCATTGTGTATTACCGCCAAATCCCCACTCTGACTTACATGCGGGTGTGCATTTACATCATTTGGAACACCATGGGTAGCCCAGCGCGTATGCCCCATGCCAATAGTACCATAACTCTCACTCTCATGAATTGATCCTTCCAGGTCAGCTACCTTTCCTTTCTTTTTAAATACGCGCATATCATCACTCAACAAGGCTACACCAGCACTGTCGTATCCGCGGTATTCCAGTCTTTTCAGACCTTTGATCAATATAGGAAATGCCTGACGGTCACCTATATATGCTACAATTCCACACATGTTTTTCGGGGGGTATTAAGTTCTTAAATTATTTCAGCTTGAAGGCTTTTCTCACAGCAACCACAGCGTTCTCCTCTTCCCAAGGGAACAGTTTTACTTTCACGGTTTTTTCATTGCTACGGCCTTTGTTAAACACCTTAGTAACCGTTTCCGTTTTGCGACCCATATGGCCATAAGCTGCGGTTTCTAGGTATATCGGGCTGCGCAAATTAAAGCGGGTTTCGATATCGTATGGACGCAGGCTAAATTCCTTCATCTTAAGAATGGTCGCTGCTATTTCGCCATCCGACATTTTCACTTTGGCTGTTCCATAAGTATCTACGAATAGACCTACGGGGTCTGCAACACCAATGGCATAAGACACCTGTACCAATACCTCTTCGCACACACCTGCCGCAACGAGGTTTCTTGCGATATGACGGGTAGCGTAGGCTGCGCTGCGGTCTACCTTGCTTGGATCTTTACCGCTGAATGCGCCACCACCGTGAGCTCCTTTACCACCATAAGTATCTACGATGATTTTTCTTCCTGTAAGACCAGTATCTCCGTGTGGGCCGCCGATCACAAACTTGCCTGTTGGGTTGATATGGTATTTAATATCGCTACCAAACAGATTCTGAACACGCTTTGGCAAACGCTTCAAAACACGCGGAATAAGCACCTTCTTCACATCATCCGAAATTTCAGAAAGCATCTGATCGTCTGCTTTTTTCGCATCTGATGCTTTTCCTGTTTTGGGTTTAACCCAATCATCGTGCTGGGTAGACAATACGATAGTGTCTACGCGCAACGCTTTGTGGTCGTCTGAATATTCGATGGTCACCTGACTCTTTGCATCAGGACGCAAATACTTCATCTTTTTGCCTTCGCGGCGGATATTGGCCAACTCCTCCAACAGCAAGTGGGCAATACTGATTGCCAAAGGCATGCGGTTGTCGGTTTCGTTATTGGCGTAACCAAACATCATTCCTTGGTCACCTGCGCCTTGGTCTTCTTTCTTTTTGCGTTCTACACCTTGGTTAATGTCGGCACTCTGCTCGTGTATTGCAGAAAGAATACCACAAGAATTGGCTTCGAACATATACTCGCTTTTGGTGTACCCAATTTTGCGAATAACTTCTCTCGCAATGTCTTGTACATCCAAGTAGGCATTTGACTTCACCTCCCCGGCAAGCACTACCTGCCCGGTGGTTACTAAGGTTTCGCACGCAACTTTACTCTCGGGATCGTAGGCCAAAAATTGGTCTATTAACGCGTCTGAAATCTGGTCGGCTACCTTGTCTGGGTGCCCTTCTGAAACGGATTCTGATGTGAAAAAATATGGCATATAGTTGAGGTTTGTCCGCAGACAAATTTCCGCAAATATAGTTCAGGAAAAACGATTTTATTGCACGACTTCCGCCTTGTGAAATGTAGCGCGAAGAAGCTTGTGATCCCCGGGCACATCAGCGTAACTTTTATAGCTGCTACAGGCATACTGCTTGCTGCACAACAAGTAGTCTATTCTAAAGTTGGGGAAGGGTCCTTTATAGGTCCTTTCGAATCCAGTTCCACGTTCTCTAAACGCATCCAACATGCCCTTGCTAAGCTGATTGTAAGTATAACTTACAGGTACATCATTTAAGTCTCCAGCGATGAAAACAGGGTGTGGCGACTGGTCCATATGATTATAAACAGAATCTGCCTGCGCTGCGCGGTATCCATAGGCAACCTTCATACGCGACATCAAATTCTTTGAACCTTCCAGCGTATTTCTCGATAAATCGTGTTCCGTTTCGATAAACTGGTAATCCTTGTTTTGAAAACGAATCGATTGCAAATGCACATTGTACATGCGAATGGTGTCTCCTTCTACATGGATATCTGCCCAAGTAGCCATATTGCCGCTTTGGTCACCCAAGTTTATTCTACCATTGGCAAGTAAACTGTACTTGCTGAAAATCACCATACCATAAGGCCTGTCTGGCTTTAGCCTAACAAAATTATATGTAATGAAATTCCCTGCTTTTTTTATGCGCTGCACACGGCGTTTTAAATCATCGATAGCAAATACTTCTTGCAAACACAGGATATCAAAACTATCTCTTTCCAGGCGTTCAATAAAGGCTTGAAACTGCGCACTGTCGCGGGTGCCGCCAAACAGTTGGGCATTGTAACTTCCTACAGAAATATCGCCTTTATTTGGTGTGTTTTTGGCGGTGTATTGGATATACTTAGAAGCATGAGGCAAACTAAAAATAGCCACGCACAAAGGGAAGATCAGTTTTAACTTGAGCTGTACCCACCAATAAATCATAAAAATCAAATTGGCAATAAAGAGCAATGGAAATATCAATCCCAAAAATGGCAACCAGGGCAAAAAGGAGGGATGCACATACACACTAAGTCCAGATGCTATAAGCAGCAAGCCAATGAGCAGGGTTAGCGGAAAAAAAATGATATTAATGACTCTCAGCACTTCTAATCTTTATCACCGGCGCGAAATAAGGCCTCTTTTTCTGATTTACTCAAACTCTCGTACCCACTTTTATTAATTTTATCCAAAATACGATCGATCTCATCCTGCTCGGGCTGGCGCTTCTCCTCTCGGTTGATATTCACGCTGGCACTGCGCACAGGTCGCAATGGCTTGGTTTTACTGCGGGTAAACACAGTTGCAATATTATCTACAAAAGGAATATGAATGCTTCCTTTGATATGCAAAATATACAAAAAACCGAATAAAGCTCCACCCAAATGGGCGATAAACCCGCCTTGATTGCTGCCCCCTGTAACACCCAAAAGATCGAATAAAATTCTGAAAACTGCAATCCAACGAAGCTCCACACGTAGCATACCGAACAAATACACGGAATAATTAGGCGAAAACGTGGCTGTTCCAATAATGACAGCACTTACACCTGCAGAAGCTCCAACCAAATAATGCATGATGCTGTGGTCAAATATGGGTAGCAACTGGAACAACAGCATATAGAGCAAGCCCCCCGCGATACCACCACCTAAAAACAGTTTCCAAATATGGCGGTTACCCGTGAGGTCCTCAAAAATCACCCCAATAAAATAGAGCCAAAGCAAATTTCCCAAAAGGTGAAATAGCCCTGAATGCAAGAAAATATAACTTACCAACGAATAGGGCTGGTAGAGAAATGCAGGGAAATTTGGGGTTAAATTAAAATAATGCAGCACTGCGTGCCCGCCGGGTATCCAACCCAAAATGGTAGAAATAATAAATGCATATACACACAGCAGCATGATGTTTACCAAGCTTCTGTTGTATCTTGAAAATGGGTTCCAGTCTATTGATCCAAACATTTCAGTCTAGCTTAACTCCAGCGGCGGTTTACCTTATCCCAAGCCCAGAATTTTACCAAAACAAACCCTGTGATCGCACCTCCCAAGTGGGCAAAGTGCGCGATTGGGTCCCACTGGAAATTGCCGGTAGCTCCGATAATATCTAAAGCCAATAGAATTGGAATAAGTATCTTAGCCTTTACTGGATAGGGAATAAACATAAATACCAGTCTTTCGTTTGGAAAATAATACACAAAAGCAATTAATACCCCGTACAATGCGCCACTTGCACCTACCATAGGTCCGTATCCAAATACTGCATTGGCCATTTCCATAGGCCCTTGATACATGCCCTGGTGTATGGGCATTATGCTCCCCGTTGCATTGTAAAGTACCACTGCTACACTCATAAAATGTACCAATACGGCGCCTAGTCCGCTAATGAAAAAGAGGTACAAAAATTTGCGGGTACCCAACTTCATTTCCATAATGGCACCAAAGGAGAATAAAGCCAAACCATTAAACAACAGATGCATAAACCCGCCATGGCTAAACATGTGGGTAATGAGTTGCCATGGTCTAAAACTATAGCTATCTGGGTAATACAAGGCCAGCACATTGAAGTTGACCCCAATGTTTGGCAACGCATGGCGAGCCAATTCAAAAAGCACGATTACAATCAGCAAATTTCTAAGGCCCGGTGGAATATTATTCAGCATGCTTATTTACGATTAAACAAATCAACTATGAATTCCGTTCCAATCTTCATGGCCACGGGTTTGTTTTTGTGAGGTAAGGTAGCATTTTCCGTTGAAAATAGCGACTCCACAAGGATTCTCGCTTGGGAAGCATCCGAAAAAGAAAGATATCGCCGCACTGCCTGTTTGGCCATCGATAGTGCCATATTGTCGTGCTTAACCTCTGTGGCAGTGCTTT